>Ga0210402_10001862_pt1 | contig 21190 bp, 11 predicted proteins | sample IncBWC7MmetaG_FD_161055 | JGI IMG/M metagenome (GOLD analysis project Ga0210402, IMG submission 161055) | Forest soil microbial communities from Barre Woods Harvard Forest LTER site, Petersham, Massachusetts, United States - Inc-BW-C-7-M | ecosystem: Environmental > Terrestrial > Soil >... | reverse complement strand
GATCTCATCCGCTTGCGTGCCGTAGGAGATCTGGTCGTATACGAAGACGGCCCGATCACCGATCAACTCTTTGAAGCCACGGCGGCAGACGCAGAAATTATCATCGGCCAGTTCGATCTACCCGAATCACGCCTGCGACAAGCAACTTCGCTGAGAGCAATTTTCAATGTGGAAGGTAATTTTCTCCCCAATGTGGACTACCGCTACTGCTTTCGCGCCGGCATTCGAGTGTTGAATATAAGTCCCGTGTTCGCCGAACCCGTGGCCGAAGCTGCCGTTGGCATGGCAATTGATCTGGCGCGCGGCATTACGCGATCCGATCGCCATTTTCGCCAAGGCACCGAGGAGTACGGCCTGGCCGCGAATCGCGAAGCTTTCTCTCTGTTTCGCCAGGACGTCGGTCTGATCGGACTGGGCGATCTTGGAAAAGCGATCCTGCCGTTGCTTCGTCCGTTTGGCTGTCGCATTCGCGCCTACGATCCCTGGTTGCCCGACGAATATATTCGCGCCCTGGGTTGTGAGGCAGCGCCACTCGATGAGGTCTTCCGGAGCTCGCGGCTGGTTTTCGTCGTGGCCGGCGTTACATCGCAAAATCAGGGTTTTCTCGGCGCGCAACAGTTCGCATCCATGCAGCGAGGGTCTGGCATTGTCCTGGTCAGCCGCGCTGCGGTCGTGGATTTCGACGCGATGCTGGATTTCGCTGATAAGGGTCACATCCGCTTTGCGAGCGATGTATTTCCAGAAGAACCGTTGTCTTTCGAACATCGGGCGCGCCACACGAAGAATTCCATCCTTTGCGCACATCAGGCGGGCGCTCTGCAAAGCGCGATCCAACAGATCGGTAAGATGGTTGCGGCGGATGCAGAATTGATCATGCGTGGATTGCCGCCCGTTTTGTGCAAACCCGCACAACCCGAGACCGTGGCGATGTTGCGCAGCAAGCCGATCAGCAAGACATAGTCAGACGCGTGCAAACCGCAGCCGTAGATTGGAAAGGTCGCGTCTCTCCAGCCTTAAAATTCCCTTCGCGTTAGCGCGAATCCGTTCTGTCCCTGCTGTCACTCCTGGAAGCACGGCCGCAGGCGAAGACGAAATATTGAGGCCGCCGAAGTTGAGCTCGTAAATACAGTTCGGCTGCAGACTGGTAATGATCAGCGATTCGCAAGCCATGTCTGGAAGAGACACTTCCCCGGAACTGACCATCGAACCTGCCGTGCTGAACAATACGATTGGACCGCGCTCAAAGGCTGCACCCTGAAAGTGGACACCGTCCAACAATTCGGTTCTCCGTTGCCCGGTCTTCCCTGTGCTTCCAATTTCGAATACATGCAGGAAGAAATCTTCCTCTGCCGGTAAAGCAGGTGATACTTCGATTCGCCAAGTGCCGGGCACAACGTTCTTGTGGTTGGACGGGAGAATCTTGTTGAAGTCCTCACCCCAAAACAGTTTCCACATGCGCCGAAGCTTGGGGTCTTCCGGCAAGGGTGCACCGTCCGCAGGCTCGAGCGGCCAACTCTCTCCCGACCCCCACGCTCCTCCGTGGTCATCGCCCGGAGTGTAGAACTCGTTTCCCTTCCCTCCCCTCGTCGTCACAACCCGCTCCCTGGGAAGAAGCGCATGCACCAGCAACTCTCCCGACCCCTCCACAAGGCGAAACGTTTTGGCGTTATGGAAATCCTGGGCCCCGTCCGAGCCTGTGCCGCCGGCTTGGTCCACCGCAGGCTGATTCACTCCATGAAGCAGCCAGGTCTTCCGAAACGACGGGTCCGTGCTGATCACATGATCGAAGACGAACAAAATTCCATGCTCCGGAGCGTAGAGAAGTTCGCGGGTGAAGCGCCGGACTTTGGTGCTGGCATAGGCGTTACTCGCATCTCCCATGGCGTAGTGATAGTGGCCGGGAAGATGATCGACCACGAGCATGGAGCCGAGGTTCCAGACGTCGCGCGTGCGCTCCCAGTCCTCCGGGCTCCGTATGGTGTTCCAGTAGCGCGAGGAATCCATGCGTTGCCCACCGTCGTTAGCGGCGGGCAAGACATTGTCTGACCAGAAGAATTTTTCCGCAGGATCGTAAACCAGGATGGAATTATGCGCGACCGTGCGGCGGTAGTAATTGAGATAGTGCGGACTCTCCGTGTCGGTGTAATCCGCGCCGCTGTCGATGGCAAGATATCCGCCATGGTAAATCGTGAATTGATTCTGATCGAGGTGCTGGTGCTTGGCGAAGTAGGGCCCGCAGTCGAACTCGATCCAGGTCGATTCCGGTTTCCAACCATCCCGCATCACGAGGTGCCCGACCCCTGAGAAATAGCGCTGGCGCGGCAACTCTTCTTCACTGCTCAAAGCAGGATCCCGCGGAGCAACTTCCGGATCATCCCATAGAAACTCCAGGACCGGCAGCACCCAATCCTTCACGAAAAAACTGCTCTTGCGCAGAAGCCAGGCGCTGTAGGGATCTTTGAAGCGGTTTACCGCGTAGCCTATAACAGCTGTGTCTCGCGAATCCAGAATCGGATATTCATTATCTCCTTCGCGCGATGGCGTCCCGTCGGGAAGAAGCTTGTAAAGATACGTGGTCCCCATGTTGCGAAACACCGGAAACTGATACGCAGGATCCACACCGGTAGTGGTGCGCTGCAATTCCGCGATCATCGTCATCGAGGCCCACGTGATGCGCATGTAGTCCATCGATTCGTGGTAGCTGCCGTCTGGGCTCACAACATTTGCAGTTCGGAGAATGTTCTCAAGACCTTTCTCAATCTTTTCGCGCCAGGTCCGATTCGATTCAGAATAACCTTCGACTGCCGCAGTGGTGAAGGCGGCGAGAGCGAGGTAACGCAGAGCATAGTTGTGATAGGACATTTCTCCGGGATCGGAAAAATCAGCAGTGGCAATCATTGCGGCCGCCCCCTCTTTCAACTCGTCGGCCACTCGCTCTTTCAATGCACGGTCAAAGCCTGGGAAGGTTAGCAGCCAGTCGAATGCCAGCGACCAACGGGCGTAGTCGACCCACGACCGCGAAGGCTTTCCCCCGGCGGTTACGTGTTTCGTCCGCATGGCAGCCACCGCACGTTCGGCGAATGTCTTGCTCCCCGTGAGCTGCCACGAAAGAGCCCAACCCTCCATGTCGTCTGAGGGGCGTCTCCCGGCCGCGTAGCGTGCCTTCAATAAAGACAGACCTGTAAACGGATCCGCTTCCGCAATCAAGAGTCGCGGATGGCGAACCGTTCCCTGCGCCCGCACCGGCCATCTCTCGGCCAGCATGGACAAAACCAGCGCCGTGATGAAGTCACGTCTCCGCATAAGCTCTGCGCAAGTCACGAGGCTGCAGTCATCACTGCGTAGCTTCGGACATCGCCAACCTCGTGAGGTGATATGCCAGCATGCGGTCGGGCAGCAGCAATGCCTTTCGAAATCGCACGGCTGCGTCGGCGGTCTGGCCGAGTTCCTTGGCTAAGGATGCGGCCGAGTATTCCCACCAACTCGGATAGCCACTGGTATTGGCTCGGCTTTCCGCCTGCTCCAGCGCTACTCGCAAGCGATCCTGCCATTGCGCCTCGTTGAAGCCAGGCAATTTCCGCGCCGCTAACCACGCCCACTTGGCTTGGTCGGGACCGGTGGCGGAAGCGGCAAGCTCGAATTTCGCCTTGGCCTTGGCGGCTTCTCCGCAGTTGGCAAGGACGGTGCCAAGCAAATAGCTGGTTCGTGCGGATTGCAGAATAGGCTCAAGCCCGTCGCGGGTGAAGGCCAATCCCGGCACTTCTGAGCCCAGGTGTTCAGCACCAGCCAGCGCATCGCCGCAATGTCCTTCTCGAACCGAAGCAAGTATCCGCATCAACTGCACTTCGATCCACACTTGGCGGACATTGGTCCCACCCTCTTCACGAGGAAAGAACCGGTTTTGAAAGAGTTTGGTGGCGCGTTCAAAATTTCCTGCCTCCGCCAGATTGAGAATCAATTCGAAGATCAGCGGCGGCGGAGCGGAGTCCATCTGCGGATATTTTTCCAGCGCTTCCACCCGCTCGCGTGCGGGACGGTTCAGCAGGCTAAGAGTCTGGTCCATGCCCAGGTAGATCGCGATGTTGGCGGGATCGCTGCGCAACCCGTCGCGAAATGCCGAGAGCGCGTGTTCAGGATCATTCTTTATGTGAAGCAAAGCCGTCCCCATGCTGGCGTCCAAGACGGGAGGCTCAGGCCCAACCGCGCGAGCTTTCGACCACTCGTCGAGGGCGGGATCAGTCAACCCATGGGAGAAATAAAACGTCCCCAGCAGATAATGCGCAGTAACGTCCGAGGGATTCGCTTGCAGAACCGCACGCAGCACAGTAAATTCCGTCGCAGTGCTGGGGAAAATATAGGCGGTCGAAAGCTTAGTGGCAGCACGGTAGTCGTCCGCTCCCGACTGTCCAAGTTTTTCCCGACAGAAACCGCGGAAGTAGGCGACCATGGGATGATCCGCCGGAGCTACGGCGCCGGGCTCACTCTGATCCTTGACCAGTGGCGGATATTGCGCCGAGAGGACCTTCAAAGCCTTTTGGTAGAGGCCGAGTCGCATATACTCCGCGGCAACGTTCAGGATGCGATCGGAATCGTTGGCGAGGTGGGCAAGGTCGGGGCTCCCGAGTTCTTCTCGAAGAAAGGAGCTGAGTGGAAACCGAGTCAGCCCTGCACGCGCCATCGATCGCGCCCCTTCCGACTCGCCCGCAACATCCTTAACCGCAGTTAACTCTTCCAGCGTGCGAAGATCATCCGGCTTCGCACGCAGGGCATCTGCGAGATGACGCTCGGCACCGCGCAGGTCGCCGTTTCGTGCCAGCCACTCGCCCAGCATCAGTGCAGCCGCAGAATCGAAAGACGGAAGGCGCTCCGCCTGTTCAAAGGCGGCGCGCGCATGATCGGTCTCTCCCAAGCCATCGTAAGCGATTCCAAGATAGTAGGAGACTTCCGTGTCGGTGGTGTCTCGGGCAAGCACCGGTTCCAGATACTGCTTAGCCTCCGCGAACCGTAGCAGGCTAGCCGCGAGACGCCCGGCTGCCTTCTGTGCGTCGAAGCTATCCGGAAACTTTGCCAGCGTCTCCTTGTAGGTATCGAGGGCGCTCAAATTTCGACCATTCAGCTCATCCTCTTTGCCCAGTTGAATCCAGTCATCGACGGTTCGCTTGTCGGGATCGGGAGCGCGGTACGACGGTTGCGGGCCAACGTGAATCTCTGACTCAGGAGTCCATTCGTATTCACCCTCAGTCTGCTGCAGCAGAGTTGTTCCTTTGTCGTCCTGAATCGCAAAAGTGTATTTCGCCTGTGAGTCGGCATTCGAAAGGTCATGCATCCAGGTCCGCTCTGGCGTCAGATCGGCGGTCTCGCTAAACACCTGCTGCTTGCCGTTCAGAATCGATACCGTCGCCTGTGGGATGGGATGGTTCGCATTAAATCCGATGGTCAGACGGCTGTCTTTTCGGATAAGGCTCGCTACTCCGGAAAGATTCGCGCGCGAGATTCCGCCAATCTCCCGCGCCGGCATCCAGTACTCCGAGAAGTGAATTGCCTGGCGAGGCTCAAGAAAAGCATAGGTCTCCTGATTTCGAAACAGGCCCGCTTGCACCTCGAGATACCCGCTGTTGTCGTCGGAGAGGGCTTTGCGCCAGTCCAGGCCATCCGCATCAACTCCCCAGGACCAGATTTTTCTAGCCGGAACTTCTTCATAATCCGCGAAGTGTACTGTCCCGGTATTGGTGTGAGGATTCCACACGCCCATGAAATCTTCCCGGCTTCCATAGCTAAACATCGACACCGGGCCTTTGGTGTGATTGCGGACCACGCTGTAGTCCACGCCATCCTGATCCACCGGCCAGGGATGGATTTCGGTGAAGCCGTGGGTGGCGGCGAATCGCATCGGATATTCGATCTGCGAATCATCCCAGGCTGGAACTCCAGCATTGTTCCACCAGTAGAAACGATGTCGCACGTCGCTGCGGTTGCTCAGCGTAACGCGCTGTTCAAGCACCGTCGATTTTGGGTGGAGCATCAACTCCACCGTCCATTCCATGCCGTAGACGCGGTCAACGTTCCCGACGGTCACGGAGGCGCTACCATCGTCGTGTTTCGCAAACGCAAAGTTGACGGGCGACATCGTTACCCAATTGTGCGAGACGGGAAAATTGAACTCAATTCCGAATGCGGCCCAGGCTCCTCGATAAGCGATGGCCGCCTTTTTGATTGAGGGGTTGGCATAAAACATCGACTTGCCGGAAATCTTGTCGACGCAGGTGTAAAGGTGGCCGCCAATGTCGGGCAGGACGGAGCACTTCAGATATTCATTCTCGAGATAGATCGCCCGCCAGTCATGGTCAACCCGCCGGCTGGTCAGGTTATTGCGCAATGTATAGGGATAGTTGAACCGCCCAGTGGTCAACTGGTCGAAGGGCGGATTGGGATCAGGTAGCCCCTCTTCGTAAGTCGGCAGGGTGAGCGTTCCTTGCCAGACACGCACGTCCGACTGAGCGGCCCACGCCGAGGCCGCTAATCCCAAGACCGCGATTTGCTGGAAGATCCGCATCTAGAGTCGCAGCAAGCGCGCAGCGTTTTCAAAGTAAACCTTGCGCAGGATGCTGTCGGGTAAGTCAATACCGTAGATTCGCCATCGTCCCTGCGGAGGTATTTTCGCCGGAGCGTAGTCGAAATATTCGTCGTTCGTCTCGAGGAACCGGTAGTAGATTTCGTACAACTGGTTGTTGAATACTTGTTGAGGATACTCGTCGCCGTGTGGCGTCGCATCCGTCGCGAACAGGATTCGATCCTGATATTTGGCGAAAAACTTTCTGGAGGTTACCGGCTGCCGGCCAAGCTCGCCGACGCGCGCCGCGATGTCAACTGACATGTTGGGAAACCGGTCGAGACTGTCGCTTACGTTTTGCAGGTCTTCCGAGAAATTGCCCACATGCAGCGTCACAAATTGAGTAGTCGGATGCCGGGCAATCACCCGGTTGCGAGCGGCGATTAGGTCTGCGTTGCTGGGAAAGTCTCCTCCGTAGAACGACCAGTCGGGATGATTATTCAGCTCTTCGTAGCGCTCGTTGAAGCGATCCGTTGGGGTGAAAAACGCGATCGGATCTGAAATGTGAATGGCCACGGGAATGTTGAGTTGTCCGCAAGCGTCCCACATGGGATCAAAACGAGCATCATCAATCTTGACCAGCGGTCCCGAGGTGACGTTTTCACGAAGATAGAGCCCCAAGGTCTTGAGAATCTTCAACCCGCGAGCCCCATCCCGATGAGCGCGCTCGATCGCCTGCGCCTGCAGCGTAGGATAATTCGGTTCCTTGAAACGAGAGTAGGACGGCTCGGTGAACGTATAGAAGCGGCCAGGATATGCACGGTCGTATTTCGCTACCGCCTCGGCTAGGCCATGTTCGTAGCCACCGGTCAGGTTGACCATGGCCCGAATGTTCTTGCGGTCCATGACGGCGAGCAATTCTTGTGGAGCTCCAAAATATTCACGATCCGGGGAAAGCTCCACTCCTTTCTCTGACTTGGTTGAGCCGGAGATGTGAGTGTGGAAATCAATGCTGGGAAATTTCGAGCGCTCGACGCGGGATTCATGCACACGGAGCATACTCTTTGGCTCATACTGCGAAAGCTCCAAAGGAGCAGTTCTGGTGTCGGGCTGCGCCGCGCTCCCAGCCGCGGAATTCTCAGCAGCCGCACCTGGGGGTCTGCCGATTTGAGTCGCGCATCCTGCAGCCAGGCCCATTCCGTACAACCACTGACGCCGAGTGATCACGCGGTTCTCCTCCTCCGGCTATTGTCCAGGCTCGAGCGCCGGCGTGGCGATATCCACAGGTCGAGATTGTCCCTTGGTCGAACCGTGCCAGACGCTCCCGCCGAAGGTCGTGATGTAGACCTCATCCCGGTGCAGCGGATCGGGAATCACCCGTTGCCCCCACTTGAAGTTGAATCCCGGAATACGAGACCAATGCAGCCCTCGATCGGCCGATCGCCACGCCGACGACTCAAAACCTGTAGCGTAGAGAACATTGGGATCCTGCGGATCAACCGTAACATCGTAAATGTGGCGATCTTTTTCGAGCACCTGTTTCCAGTTCTTGCCGCCGTCTTCCGAGAGAAAGATTCCGCCGCCGTCCCCGTGTTCTCCTGTCGCTCGCGCCCACGCAGCGAGGTAGAGACGCTCCGGCGATTGAGAATCGATGGCAAGGCCATTCGGCCCGTTCGTGCCCTCAGGCAACGAAACGGGCTGCCAGTGCTCCGCTCCGTCGGTCGACCGGTAGAGTGCGCCGTCGCCGGCGTTGCCGATGCTTCCATCTTCCGATCGGCGCGCGATTACAACGTAGAGCGTACCATTCGAACTTCGAGCCAACCGCCACGCGAACGGTTCGTGTTGCGCGATCCCATTGTTCTTCAGGGCCCAGCTGCGGCCGCCATCAGAACTCTTGTAAACACCGCGGCCAAAACCAGCGACGTATAACACGCGCGCATTCACCGGGCTGGTGGGGTCAAGAAGAATATGGGTCGCTGCAGTCTCGTCCATCCCAGTATTTGATTTGGCCCAGTTCTTGCCGCCATCATCGCTGATGCATACGCCACCTTTGTAATTCAGCACCGAGTTGTGCCGCCACATCTTTGGGCGAGGAATGTCGTGGGTGTAGCTGTTCACGCTCCAGATGCGCCCACGCACCTCAGGGTCGAACACGACCCAGTAGGTCGTGTTCATCCACTCGCTCGGGACACCAGCCGTCGAACTCATCCAGGAGGCGCCACCGTCCTCGCTGCGGAAGAGTCCGATATCGGTATACGTGATGAACTGGCGTTTCGGATCGAACGGATCGAAGTGAACTCCGTAGCTGTTCGTGACGTCGAGACCCCGGCTCGTCCAGCCAGCGTCATCGACCTTGCGCGAATACACCGCGCTCCAGGTAGCGCCACCATCGCTGGTCCGCATGGTGCGTCCCAGGTCGGTACCGTAGGCTAGGTTCGCGTCCTGTTGAGCCACCGTAAGACTCAGAGGATTCTCTGCCCATGCCGGCCCGAAGCGTGGCGTGATCCAATTGTCATCCACATTCTTTGCCGCCACACCGGATTCTTTCCACACCAACTGCCAGTCGGTTCCAGAATTTGTAGTTTTCCCGACGCCTAACCAAGTGTTTCCATCAAGCGTCAGATGATCGTAGGAGACATACGCCGTCTCCGGATGGCGCAAGCTGGTAGCGATGGCGCGCACTTTCCCGCCCGCGCCAGGAAGTTCGCTCTTGTGCCAGGTTGCGCCACCATCACTGGAAATGAAAATTCCCTGCTCCGAAGTGACATAGATGATCGACTGCATAGCACCAAAGCCCAGCGAAACGTCGTTGACTCCCGCTGGCAGAGGAAGACTGCGCACGCCTCCTGCACGACTCACGGCGATCGTGTGATGGCTTGCCAGAAATAGTGTTCGCGCATTGGCCGAGGAATGCGGGTCCACCCAAATCCGGCGGGGAAGATCGGGCAGGTTGACCTGTTTTTTCCAACTCTTTCCATAGTCGCGCGAAACGAAGAGGGCGGGACTCTCTTTCGTACCGGCAGCCACATAAAGAACCTGTGAGTTGGAGGGATCAACCGCCATCGCCGCAATCGTGCTCAATGGATCGGGATCGGCCAGTATCTGTTCGTCGGAATGGTCCGAGTTCATCTTGACGCCCTTCACCGCGGAAGGGCTGGGGTAAACCAGGTTCCAACTTTCGCCGCCGTCCGTGGTGCGCCACAAGCCCGTCGCGTGGGCGTACATGGTCTTCGCATCCAGCGGATCGAAAACAAAAAAATCTACAACGCCACGCAGATTAAACATGCGCCAGGTACGCCCACCATCATGAGTAATGTAGGAGCCCGTCATGTCGCAGGAGATCAAGACGGTGTTGGGGTCGTGAGGGCTGATGGTGGGATTGAACATGGCACCGCCGCCGCCCGGCCCAATGACGCGAAAATCCCCGGGGCGGTCAGCAAAAGCGCTCGTCAAGCACACTACTACGAGAATTGCGCGAAAAAGATGGAGTTTCATCGGATCATGTGGCTGTCCACCGGCATTTCAGTCGAGTGCGGCAGGCATTCCAGTTCTCTAAACGGCGTGCTGTGCTTAACACCGGCAACTAGAAAGTGACTCGCAGTCCCAGACGAATGGTCCGCTGGCTGAGCACGCCTTCCTGCTCGAAACTATTTGTCAGCTGTCCAAAAAGGGGATTGATATTGACGTCGGAAGCTGCAATCGGCAGCACCACTCCGGTGTTTTGGTCGACCCTGATGTTGAAGTCACCCAGTTGCGAGAAGGTGCCCCCACCGCCCCCGAAGTTGGCGTCTGGCGCGAGCAGGGGGTGATTGAAAATATTGTCGAAGTCGGCTCTTAGGGTCGCAACTACGCGCTCGCCGATCGGGAACGCCTTGTGAATACCCAGACTCACGCCCCAGGCTCCCGGGCCTGTCAACATATTTCTCTTGGCAACGCCCGCATTGCTGAACAGATCCGCTCCGACCGAGGGCAGGCCAAACGCACTGGAGTTCCAAATGATGGCGTTACTGCCTTTTTTTCCAGTGTTGATGTTGTTGTTCAACACCAGCGGCCGGAATGAGGGCTCGGCGTTGAAATCCCCGACTGCATCGATCGATGAAACCGCGATGTTTCCCGGTTCGACCGGATCACAGTCGTCGCAGATCCAAAACGGGGTAAAGCCTTGCCCGGACTTGGCAAACATGTTGAAAGACGTCTGCCAGCCACCGATTAGCGTGTCGGCCAGCTTGGAAAACGAACTGCCAATCCTATGGTTCCGCCCGATGGGGAGATCATAAGTTCCATACGCAATAAAACGGTTCCTGGAAACGTAACCGTCCGTGCCGTAGTCCGAGTTGGGACTAAATGGGTTGTAGCCGATTCCCCCCAGGCTGGAGTTCGCCGTGTCCAGCGCGCTGCTCTTCTGATCGAGATACGTGTAAGACATATCCAGAGTGAGGCCGCTCCTGTAACGCTGCGTAAATTCGGTTTGGAAGGAGTTGGAGTTTGCATGTCCGAAGTTTCCATAGGTCAGCAGAAACTCTCCGACGATAGGAAAGGGCAGTCGGGCCAAGTCCTGTGTGGAGTACGCGCAATCTCCCTGCGTAGGATCACAAATCGTGACACCGTCTCCTTGAGTTGTGCCAAAAGGAGTCGTGTTCGGAGCAAGTTCATCCAAGTCCTTGCCTGCAATCAAACCATCCATGTGTGTGCCGAGATAAGACACGCGCAGAGTTCCGTCGCGAACAATCTCGCGTTCAAATGTAACGTTGTATTGCTGGATGCGTGGACTTTGGATGCCTAACGGTACAGCGTTGGCGGTCACGGAATTGCCGAACCCTTTAAGGGTGCCACCGGTGATCGGGCTGATGCCATGCTGTGTGGTGCTAGGCCACCCCTCGAGCGTAAGGCGCGACGTAACGCCTTGATTAAATGGATTGGTTCCGATGGCGTCGCGGATTCCCTGCGCCGCGGAGGTTGGATAGAACACGCCCCAACCTGCGCGCAGCACTGATTTACCTCCGATCTTGTAGGCAAAACCAAAGCGTGGCGCAATATTGTTCTTGTCCATACGGACAAGACCACGGCCCAAACCGGCCTGCGAAGCGGTGATGTATCCATAGTTCGCAATTCGGGTGTCCAAATAGGGCAGAGTCTTCGACGACGGAATGATGAATACTCCCGCATTGCCGTTCGGATTCGCGCCCGTCGGATCGAAGTTGATCAGCAGGTCGCTCTTTTCGATAAACGGCGTGATCAGGTCATAGCGAAGACCCAGATTCAATGTGAGCTTTGACGAGATTTTCCAGTCGTCCTGAGCGTAATATCCTTCCTCCCAGTTATAGACATTCATGGGAGGCCGCGCCTGCAACACATAGCTCGCGCTCGTCGGGGGCAGGCCCAGCAGAAACGCCGCAAATGGATCCGCATTGCTGTCAAAACAGGGATCGGCGACACAAGTACTGGGGTTCGTGTAGGTCATCGAGCCTCGGGGGTTTCCGCGGTTCAGAGCGAACCCGTCCACCGCCTGATTGCGCACAAAATCCGCTCCCATTCGCAGATTGTGCTTTCCCCGTACCCAGGTCAGCGTGTCTCCGAAAGTGATCAGATCCTGATTCTGAGGCCGATAGGTGTTGCGCCCGCCATTGGTGAAAGTTGCAAAGGTGTTGTTGAAGCTGATGGCGGGATGGCCGAACGTACTCAGCGCAAACTGACCTACGACAGAACCATAAGCGGCGATATCAGTCTCGTCAAAACCGATGCTGGAAAGAAAGCCCTCCAACGTCGTATTGCTGTGTTCCAGCAGATTTTGCTTGTTGAAGCCACCGCGCGCTTCGTTGACCAGCGTCGGCTTAAAGATACGCGTGTAAGAAAGTTGCACGGTTTGGTTTTGGCGATTGTTCTGGGTCAGACCGAGCCCTAAGTAAGGGGACACAACCGGATTCGTCGCGCTGGTTTCCGCTGACGTGTGATAAACGGCAAACACGTGATCTTTTTCGCTGAAGTCATGGTCGAGCCGCAGAGTACCGGTATCCAGCGTGTCCCGTCCCGGCATCTGGGTTTGGTAGCTCGGAAAAATCCTCCCGGTTGTCGGGTCAATAGGCGCGGTTACGCCGATGTGCGGAAAGTATTTGGTGATTAGAGTTTGAACCGACGAGTTCAAGAGTCGCGACGGTATTTGCAAGAACTGCTGGCCGGCGCCGCCAACCGTATCGTCAGCAATCTCTTGTGGTGTGAGCACGACACCAGCGGGCACGTCGGGTTCGTTATACACCGGCGAGGACCCGCTATTGTCCGTCATTCCGGAAAAATCTCCGGTCCAAAGCGACGGATGAGCAAGTTTTGACGTCGAGATGTTCACCGGCGAAACGTCGTAGTCCCGTTCATAGGCCGCAAAGAACCACGTACGTTTTAGTCCTTTAACAGGGCCCCCGATGGATCCTCCGAGATCGTTGATGTTGAAATAAGGCGTCGGATACTTGGAAGCAAACGCATTCGGCTGAAAATCGGCGATCCCAGCAAGGTCCTGCAGCGAGAGCGCAGCCAACGCCGAATTGGCATTGTTGTAGAAAACCGAACCGTGAAACTGATTTTGCCCGCGTTTCGTGGTAATACGGACGTTCGCCGTACCCGGGTATTCGGTGCTAAAGCTGTTGGAGAGAACGGTGAGTTCGTCGACCGCCTCGAGAGAAGGCTTGCTGTCGGTCTGCGAACCGAATATACCTCCGTTGGAGCGCTGCCCGTCTACCGAAAAACTGCCACCGTAACTTTGTCCTCCGATGAACTTGAAATCTCCCGGTTCGTCCGCACCAGTGATGTTCGGGTTCAAGTACAAAAAAGAATAAATATCGCGAGTGTCGCGTGGCAGATCAATCACGGACTGATGACCGATGGTGTCACTGATGGTTGGATTCTCGGTATTGATGGTCACAGCTTCCGCCGAGACTTCAATCTTTTCCGCTCCTCCGGACACCCGCAGGGTTACGTTGACCCCCACGATCGCGCTGCCGTTCACAACCACATCCGTGATCTCTTGCGTATTCATCCCTTTGGCAGTGACCGATACCTTGTAGTGGCCCGACTTCAAACCGAAGAGCTCAAAATCGCCGGCTGCGTTTGCGTTGGTCTGCCGAGCCTCATTGGTATCGAGGTCTGTGACGGTCACTTTCGCGTTGGCGATAACCGCGCCGCTGACATCCTTCACGGTCCCGCGGATGGTGCCCAAGTCAGTTCCTTGCGCGAACAGGAATTGGACGGTGCCCGGAACCGACAATACGAGCAAGAAAACGGCGGAGCGAGTGATGGACCTCATGGTGAACCTCCCACTGCGGAGAGCTTGTACGGCCGAGCTTTTATCACACTTCGACACGAAAAGTAAATAAAGATCACCAAATGAAGAGATATGAGAAATCAAACGCAAGCATGTCGTTCTTGGGATCTCAATTCCCGAGAGCCACGTCCAAGACTTCAGGAATCAGATTTTCGCGGAAAGCCTGTTGCCCACATTCTATTCCACAGTCTTGGCCATCTCCCAACATAGCTCCACGGACGGAAACACTTCTTCAATCGAAGGGCGCGCAGGCTCCTTGCGAGTCAACGCCCGGATGAATTCCGCGGATTCGTCATAGCATCCGTTCAGCACATCCTCCGGCATGTTGCCGGTCGCGCCCTCTGCCAGCACCATACGATTCTCGCGAAAACAGCGCACCCCGCGCTCCGGCCCACACGGACAGGTGACCACCACACGAAAGTCTTCGCCAATGAGTTCGTAAGTTTCATCCAGCATTCCCGCCGTCGGCAGAACATCCAGGCGCCCGAAGACACCGCTCGCAAAGCTGAGGCCGATCGAATACCATTTCGCGGCTGCGTCGCGTGGCCCAAGCGCGTCGATTTTTGCGTCGGATACCTTGCCGGCGATGTAGCGCATTGCATCGATCGCATGAACCGCTGTCGCCCAAAGGAATTCCGGCTCGTGCCGTTCATGCCGCAACATCACACAACGCACATAGCGCAGGGATCCGGCGGTGCGGGTCCATTCCAGCGCGCGGTTGAGAAACGGCATGAAACGCCGGTTCACAGAAACCATGTTGAGCGTATTCGTGGCCCGCGCCGCAGCCAGTAGCGCCTTCCCCTCTGCCAGCGATGCGCCGAGCGGCTTCTCGACTACGCACGGAATCGACTGGGTCAGCAATTGGATGCCAAGTTCAGAAATTCTCTCCACCGGAACGACCGCGATGCAACCGTCCAACTTGTGCCGAGCCAACATTTCATTCACGTCGCGGTACGGGTGCAAGAAACCATGCTGTCGGCAAAACAGCTGTGCCCGCCGCAGGTTGAGATCGCAGGCCGCGGTCAATTCAATCTCGCCCGGATGCGCAGCCTTGTATCGGGCCAAGGGGACGGCATGCCCGCCCTCCGAGTGTTCGCCGCAACCGATGAGTCCCAGTCGAATCATGAAACTTGAGAACTGTTAGTCAAGGCGCGGTCTGAACGGCACCGCGCCTCCACCTACAGAGGGCTTTGCGGCCGCAGGTTCTTGGCCTCGCACCAGATGCAACGACAGGCCGACAGCCAGAGTCAGACCGGCAAACAACAGCACCGTCATTCGCTGCCCCGCCGGAGCAGTCAGCAGCAGTAGCAGGCTCAACAACCCGATGCACGATATGGTCCGGCTCAGAAAGCGAAACACCGGCACGGTAAAATCCGGAGAATCCTTCAATTCACGGGCGACGTCGATCGGGGTATTCAGATTCTTGAAAAGTAGCGCTCGAGCGGGCGTATCGCCTCGATCGAACAACATGCTCAAGAAAAAGGTTCCGAACGATGCTGGGATGATATAGGCCACCTGCTGAATCAGCGACCAGTGATAATGGAATGCTCCCAGCATGCCAAGAATCAGCCCGATCGCGAACGACGCGAGACCCGACCAGGGCGGCGTCCGGCGCACGGCCAAACCCAGCAGCGCAGGCGGCCCGTAAGCCAACGACATGAGGGTGTTGAAAGTCAGCATGACCTGGAACACGCTTTGCCCGCTGCCTGCCATGACTGCGGCGATCACGATAGTCGCTCCGCCGATGAAGAATGTAGTCACCCATCCTGCTACCAGTAACTCACGATCGCCTGCGTTCTTTCGGAGCAAGGCTTGATACAAATCTTTGGACAGAATCGCGGACTTGAGATTGAACTGGGCGGATAAGTTCGCCATGGTGGCGCTGAACATTGCCGCCAGCATCACACCAATCAGTCCATGCGGCAGCAAGGTCAGACTGGCAACCGCATATGCACCCTCGCTGGGATTCACCAGCGAAGGCCAGACGGTGCGAAGGTCGGGATAAACCACGCGCATTGCCATGGGAGGGATAAACCACAGGAACGCGCCCACAAAAAATAGCCCGCAGCACAACAACGCCACTTTGCGGGCCGAACGTTCAGTGTCGACGCTGAAATAGCGTTGCGCCATGGCGCTGGTGTTATATCCAAAAGAAACCATGATGGTCCACGACACGATGTAGATCCATCCAAACTCTCCGGAAACGTGCAGTGTCTTCATCTCCGGGGGCAGCGAATGGACGAGGCCCGTCACTCCACCTACCCGGATGAGCGAAAGGTAGCAGAGCACCAGGCAAAACGGCATCAGGATTGACGCCTGCAGAAAATCGCTGACCACCACTGCCCACAGGCCACCTAGAACGCAGTAAAAGATAATGAGCGCGCCTGCCCCAATGATTGTCCAGGTTACGGGAAACCCACACGCCGAAGACACGAACAGGCTCAGGCCATACAGAGTACTGGCGCTAGTAAAAAGCTGAAACGCGATCGTGGTCCAGGAGAAAGTCTGATGAGTGGCCAGGTTGAAGCGGCCGGATAAGTATTCCATCACGGTGGTGATCCGGCTGCGCCGCCAGAGCTTGGCAAATACGAAATACCCCAGCAGGAAGCTCAGCGCATTCCCAATATAGAGTCCCGTGGCCGCTATTCCTGCGCGGTAGGCCACTCCCGCCGCACCGGTAAACGTCCACGCACTAAAGCCCGACATGAAGCAGCTCAGGCCAGCCACCAGCCAGGGAACCCGGCTTCCTCCGCGAAAGTATTCGGCGGCACTGCGATTGAAGCGCACCACATAGAGCCCCACCAGCACCATCAGCAGCGCGTATAACGCAATGACCACGTAGTCCACCGAGTTTACGCTGCTCATCTCGAAACTCCGCTCTACGCCAGCTTGATAATGTGTCCGCAAAAAAGAGAAGCCAACAGATACTAAACGAAATGAATCGCAAAACGACTGTTAGACTGTGCGGCATGCCGCGTCCGCAACTAATCGTCTGCGCCGGGGAGGAGTTGTTCGCGTCTTTTTTTCGCCCCGCGCAACAGAGACGATTGTCGCGCCTGTTTCGCTGGAGCCGGGAGGGAGCTCGAACCCTGACGCCGGGGCTCAGACGCAAGTTGACGACAGCAGACGCTCTGATCACTACCTGGGACTCACCGCACTTTTCGGACGACTTGCCGCAATTGGCGCCGAAGCTCCGGATCATCGCTCACTGCGGCGGGGAGGTGAAATCGCGCTTCGGACTCTCGCTCTTCGATGACTTGACCATCACAGCCGCGCCCAAACCCATGGCCCGTGCCACCGCGGAACTCGGTGCCGCATTGCTCGTCTACAGCGCCCGAAATCTGGATTTCTATCGAGCCAAGATGCGTCAGCGCTCAAATCGTATTTACGACGACCTGCATCTGCATGGTTCCACCGAATCGATGGTCGGACGCGAAGTTGCCATGATCGGTTTCGGCCGAATCGGTCGCGCGCTAGTGGACCTGATGCGAGGCTTCAATCTGCAATGGCTGGTGTATGACCCTTACGTGCCGAGATCGCTCGCGAGACAATACCCGGTTCGTTTCGCTAGCCTCGATTCGCTCTTGCGTCGCGCGCATCTGTTGGTGCTGACCGCCGCTCTGACGGATAAAACGCGTGGCCTACTAAGCCGGGATCATCTCGCGCGACTGCCCGGCGGCAGCGTCGTAATCAACATCGCGCGCGGCGGCCTGATCGACTTGGCGGCGCTGACCAACGAAGTACGAAGAGGCCGGCTCCGGTGTGCGCTCGATGTCACCGATCCCCTGGAACCGTTGCCTATCGCGCACCCGTTGCGCACACTGCCGGGTGCCATCGTCACGCCGCACATCGCGGCCAGCAATCGCCGCGTCCGCCATGACATTGCCGACACTGTGATGAACGACCTGAAACAGTTTTTCAAGGGGCATGGAGTCGAAAACCGCGTAACTCGCGCGATGCTCGACCGGATGACGTAACCGTGAAATTGTCATTCTCCACGCTCGCCTGCCCCGACTGGTCCATGCCGCAGATTATCGCGATCGCCGCAGCCGCGGGCTATGACGGCATCGAATTGCGATTTGTGGAGAACGAAGATTCATTCTGGAAGTTGCCGGCATTTCGCGGCACGCAACTGGCGTCGACAAAGCGAGCCTTGTCAGATCACGGGTTAACCATTTCCTGCGTGGACACCAGTTGCCGGTTTCATTCACCTGACGCTCAAGAACGCGCTCGGTGGCTGGAGGAAGGCGAGCGCATGGCGGATTTGGCGGCGTCTTTGAACGCTCCTGGCATCCGAGTCTTCGGCGAGAGAATCCAGGCGGCCGCCGACCGGGCATCGACCGTCGCCTGGATTTCAGATTCCATTCGCACGCTTGGTGAACGGGTCGCCGCCAGTGGAATTGAAGTCTGGCTGGAAACTCACGGAGACTTTGCGAGTGCATCCGCGACGGCGGAAATCCTGGCCGAATCGGGATCGCTGAACATTGGGGCCGTATGGGATCCGGCAAACTGTTTTCTTGAATCGGGAGAGCAGCCGCAGGAAGGCGCATCTGCTCTGGGTTCACGCATTCGCCACGTGCACATCAAAGACCTGCGTCAGAATTCAGAGGGTTGGAAACCCGTCCTCACCGGTGAGGGAAACTTTCCTTTGCAAGAAGTTCGATCCGCGCTTCACCAACTTGATTACGACCGCTTCGCGTCTTTTGAGTGGGAAAAGAAATGGCATCCTGAGATCGCCGATGCCAACGTTGCTCTGCCCCACTTTGCACGCTGGTTCCGGGAGAATTGGAACGATGAATGATTGCGCGGGCACGATCTTGCGCAGACTGGCCGCATCCGACCTTCCCGCAGCGCTGGAATTGTCGGAACAAGCCGGCTGGAATCAGACCGCCGACGATTGGCGCATGCTGATCGACCTGGCTCCGGAAGGCTGTCTTGCCATCGAAGTGGAGGGCGAGCTGGCCGCGACGACGACCCTGTTGTGTTACGGACGGCGTCTGGCTTGGATTGGAATGGTTCTGACTAAGAAAGCCTATCGCGGACGGGGATTTGCCCGGCGTTTGCTGACGCAGGCGCTGAGCCTGGCCGATCAGATGGCGATTGAAACTGTGAAGCTCGACGCTACCGATCAAGGTCGCCCACTCTACGAAAAGATGGGCTTCCGCAGCGAACAAGCAGTGGAACGCTGGACCAGGCCGGGGACTGGACATGCCACAGAGACAATGGTTGCCGTCGGCGAGCTACCCTCAGAGAATTGGCGAATGGCAGACCAAGGTGCGTTCGGAGCCGATCGCTCCGAACTGTTGGAGAGGCTGGCTCGGCGTGGTCAGCCTCCTTTCGTTATCAACGGATCTTACTGGTTTACGCGGCCCGGGCGCTATTCGCACTACCTGGGACCGTCGGTATGCGATGCTCCCAGAACCGCCCGCGCACTGATTGAGCGAGCGCTGGCGACCGCAGGTGATCGCGACTGCTCATGGGATTTGTTTCCGGCGAACGCCGGCGCGGTCGCGATTGCTCGCGATCTCGCATTTACGCCGACCAGGCGCCTTCAGCGCATGGTGCGCGGAAACGATCTGCACGCAAACAACGATTCGATTTATGCGATCGCAGGGTTTGAGCTGGGCTAAGTGACGACGATCTAGAAATGACGATCAAAAATATCGAGGAATTAGAAGATCAACTCTCGCGGCCCACGGAGGCCGATGCCGCGGCGATTTCAGCCTTGAACGGCGACCTTTTGATTCTCGGCGTCGGGGGCAAAATGGGGCCGAGCTTGGCTCGTCTGGCACGTCGCGCTGCCGCCCTTGCCGGCGCTCGCGTTCGCATCGTCGCCGTAGCTCGTTTCAGCAACGCCAGCCTGCCCGCAGAGTTGGCAGCACAGGGAATTGAACCTATCACCTGCGACCTGCTGGAACCCGGAGGATTGTCCCGCCTGCCCGAGATTCCGAACGTCATCTTCATGGCTGCGCGGAAATTTGAGACCTCCGGCGCGGAACACTTGACCTGGGCGATGAATACATTCTTGCCCGGCCTGGTTGCGGAGCGCTATCGCAACTCCCGCATCGTCGCCTTTTCTACCGGCAACGTGTATCCCTTACGTTCGGTGTCGGAGGGCGGAGCCGTCGAGTCTACTCCCGTCGGTCCCGTGGGCGAGTATGCGCAATCGGCTCTGGGGCGCGAACGCATGTTCGAGAATGGCTCGCAGCGATGGGGGACACGCGCGGCCATTCTGCGTCTGAACTATGCCGTCGAATTGCGCTACGGCGTTCTGGTGGATATCGGACGCGCCGTGTTCGAACGCCGTCCGATTTCTTTAGCCATGCCTTACGTGAACGTGATCTGGCAGAGAGACGCCAACTCCTGGTGTCTGCGCTCTTTTGCTCACTGTCAGTCGCCGCCGTTTATCCTAAACATCACCGGACCCGAAACTCTATCCGTGCGCGAACTCGCAATCCAATTTGGCCAGCACTTCGGAATCGAGCCAATATTTCGCGTTGAGCTCGAGGGCTCGACCTCGCTGCTCAACAACGCCGCCAAGGCCGGAACACTTTTTGGCCGCCCCACGGCAACTCCCGCGGAAATGGTTGGATGGATCGCCGATTGGATTCGCCAAGGTGGTGTAATGCTGAACAAGCCAACACACTTCCAAACCCGGGACGGAAAATTCTGATGCGGCTGCGCGAGAAACTCCGCTCGGGTCTTGTGATTCCAGCCCATCCTCTCGCTCTTAACGCCAACCGAAAGCTGGACGAACGCCGCCAACGCGCTCTCACTCGATATTATCTGGCAGCGGGCGCGGGAGGCATTGCAGTCGCCGTTCACACCACTCAATTCGCGATCCGTAATCCGCAGTTTGGATTGCTGCAACCGGTCTTGAACCTCACCATGGAAGAAACGCGCGGCCGTGACGTCGTCAAGATTGCCGGGGTCTGCGGCAAAACAGATCAAGCCACAGCCGAGGCGCAACTGGCGAAAGACTTGGGCTACGATGCCGTGCTGTTGAGTCTCGCGGCCTTGAGCGATGAGAGCATTTCTGAACTCCTCCAACACTCTCGAACCATTGCGTCCGCGATTCCGATTATGGGCTTCTATTTGCAGCCTGCGGTCGGAGGCCGCGTACTCCCCTATGAATTCTGGCGCCAGTTCATCGAAATCGACAATGTGGTCGCGATCAAGATCGCGCCCTTTAATCGCTATCAAACGATTGACGTAGTGCGCGCGCTGGCGAAATCGGGCCGTGGCCACGAAGTCGCGCTGTATACCGGCAACGACGACAACATCTTGAACGACCTGCTGACACCATTTGCCTTTGCGAACCAACGGATTCG
>Ga0210402_10001861_pt1 | contig 21197 bp, 21 predicted proteins | sample IncBWC7MmetaG_FD_161055 | JGI IMG/M metagenome (GOLD analysis project Ga0210402, IMG submission 161055) | Forest soil microbial communities from Barre Woods Harvard Forest LTER site, Petersham, Massachusetts, United States - Inc-BW-C-7-M | ecosystem: Environmental > Terrestrial > Soil >... | reverse complement strand
GCCCCCGCAATCGGTGCCCAGACTTGGGGTTGGCGCAGCGAATGAAGGAGTGACGATGCCAGGATATCGCTGCCTCGACGTGTACTCTGTTGCGAGGCCATCTCAAGTACCAAAGACATGATCGGAATGATGATCAAAGTCGGAATCAGGTTTGCGATGAGAATCGGGAACAGGCTTGAAGGTCCGAACAGCTGGTGAAGAATTGGAATGCCCATGAAGACCATGTCGGGGAATGAAGCCAGGCTGGCCTTGAGAACCGCAGTGCTGCGGTCGCGGCGCAGAACGAATCGATACACGAACAGGATCGCCAGAAACGGGGTCATAAGGCCAACCAAAAACATCAACGGAATCTTGTAGTCGAGCAGGTCTGCGCGCGGGGTCTCCATCACTCCGGCTAGCAACAGCAACGGCAACAGCCAGTGGATGATCAGCCTGGTCAGCAGCGCGCGGTCGGCACTGCTAAAGGCTTTGCGGCCGGCCAGGTACCCAAAACACACGACAAAGGCGACGGGGACGAGAGTGGTGAGAATTGTCTGAAGCATTATGATCGTTTCCGTTATCCCGAGGTGCACGTCCTCTGCCAGTGCCGGGAATCGCATTCGAGCCTGCAAGCAGAAGGGTAGCTTGGGCGCAGGGCTCTCAAGCTTTGGATAACGTGTCTCGATTGTGTGCAACTCCGTCGGCGGTCCGACACAAGCCGCGTGTCAGAACGTCGTCCTGCCAGAGCCCTGTGATTGGAAAGCGGATTGCTGTACCTGTTGGTAGAGAAACCGGACTGCTGGAACAGCAGACATAAACAATCTCATGGATAGAGAATTTCAGTTCTCCGTGGTCGACCCGAATGAGTCGGCGACGGAACTGGTGGCCGTCAGGGCGCTGCTCGCCGCCAATCAGCTCGAGTTCGATACCTTCAATCAGGTCTGGGCTCTGTGCCACTTGCACGGGCGCTTAGTAGCGTGTGCCGGTCTCGACCACAACGTGATCAAGTGCGTAGCGGTCGCGAAGGAGGTCCGAGGAGAATCGCTAAGCCTGCGCCTCGGTAGCGAAGTGACCGCACTGGCAGCGCGGCGAGGATACTTTCATCTTTTCCTCTACTCGCCGCCACACAACCGTGAGCTGTTCCGTGGTTGGGGGTTCTATCCCCTGATCGAGGTGCCGGATCTTGTCCTCCTGATGGAGAACAGCCCCGTCGCAATCGAAAGGTATCGTGATTTGCTTCGTCACCAAAAGAGACCTGGCGCCCGGATCGGGTGCATCGTCCTGAATGCGAATCCCTTTACCCTGGGACATCGATGTCTGGTTGAGACCGCCGCTGCCGGCTGCGATTGGCTCCATGTGTTTGTAGTGAGAGAAGACGCGTCAGAGTTCTCCTACGGCGATCGGTTCTCCCTCGTAGCGGAAGGGGTAAAGGACATTGCCAATCTCACGCTGCATGAAGGTTCTGACTACATCATCTCCCGCGCCACGTTCCCTGGATATTTTCTCAAGGATAAGGGAACTACCGATCGAAGCTGGGCGGCAATTGACTTGCTCTTGTTTCGGGAGTATATCGCGCCGGCGCTGGGCATTACGCACCGTTATGTCGGGACTGAGCCATTCGATCCGGTGACCAACAACTACAACGCCGACATGAAATATTGGCTCGACAAAGCGGTATCGACGGCAGAACGGATTACCGTCGTCGAAGTACCGCGCGAGTCGGTGAACGGCGCACCGATTTCGGCGTCGCGAGTGAGGAAGCTCCTGGCGCACGCCGATTTCGAGGCCATCAGTCATCTGGTGCCGAAAACCACTCTGGAATTCCTGAAAAGAGGCTATTCAGCCGTAGGAGTTGCACAAGCATGAGGATTATCAAGCAAGCCGTCGCAGGCACGTTGGAATCGAGCGATTTGCTGGTCAAGGTCGAACCCAATGACAGCGTGCTGGACATTGTGGTGCGAAGTGAAGTCATCAAACAATTCGGCAAACAAATCAGACGCGTGGTCGCCGAGACATTGGCCAGAATGGACGTCGATCAAGGGACCGTCGTGATCGAAGACAAGGGTGCCCTCGATTATGCGATTCGCGCCAGAGTTCAGGCCGCTGTATTGCGCGGTTCCGGCTCCGACGAGTTGAACTGGGGGCAAATGTCATGAAATCTCGTCGAAGCATGCTATTTGTGCCGGGCGACAACCCTGCGATGCTGAGCACGGCGTTTGTCTACAAACCCGATTCAGTCATGTTCGACCTGGAGGATGCCGTTTCGCCACGCGAAAAGGATTCGGCGCGGCTCCTCGTGTTCCACGCGCTGGCTCTTCCCGCCTACAGAGACATCGAACGGGTCGTTCGCATCAATCGGCTCGATTCCGAATACGGCCTCAAAGACTTGGAGGCTGCTGTCAGAGGCGGGGCTGATGTCGTTCGTTTGCCAAAAACCGACAGCGCCGGGGAGATTCAAGAGCTCGAATCGCATGTGGCCCGGTTGGAAAAGGAGTGCGGCCGTCCTGTGGGCGAGACTAGGCTGATCGCCGCAATCGAGTCCGCGTCGGGCGTTGTAAATGCGGTGACAATAGCGACCGCGTCACCGCGCATGATCGCGATCGCACTTGCCGGGTTCGATTACCTGGTTAGCATGCAGACACGCCGTAGCGGAGGGTCTGAACCGGAGTTGTTCTACGCCCGTGCCTCGGTCCTGCATGCGGCGCGCATGGCGGGTATCGATGCATTTGACGTTGCCTATGGGGATGTTAATGACGACGAGGGTTTCTTGCGTGAAGTCGAGATCGCGAAGCAGCTCGGGTTTAACGGGAAGTCGCTCATCCACCCCAGGCAAGTCGATCTTCTCCACCGCGCCTATGCTCCGACGCAAAAGGAACTGGAGTACGCGAAAAGAGTGATTGCGGCAGCTGGCTACGCGCAGCGCAACGGACAGGGCGTAGTGTCGCTGGATGGCAAGATGATTGACCCGCCCGTCATCAAAGAGGCTGAGTTGGTGCTGGGCCGCGTATACGCCTCATAAGGAAGGAATGACAGATGAATACTCCGGTTGAAATAACTCAAATTCCCCAGTTTTCCGGCGCTAATGCCAGTACTCCCTATCTCGCCGACCCGGCGATGAAGCTGCATCGCAAGCTCTGCGTTTCGCTCGAAGAGGCCATTAAGCGCTCAGGACTTAAGGACGGGATGGTGATCTCGTTTCATCACGGCTTCCGCGAGGGGGACAAAGTCCTGAATCAGGTCGTAGCGACCCTCGCGAACCTCGGGTTCAAGAACCTGACACTCGCGTCCAGCTCCCTTTTGAACTGCCATGATCCCCTCATCGACCACATCAAGAGCGGCGTGATCACCCAGATTTACACCTCTGGACTCAGAGGCAAGCTGGGCGAAGCCATTTCTAACGGCTTGCTGAAAGTGCCGGCCCAGATCCATTCTCACGGGGGGAGAGTCCACCTGATCCAGAGCGGTGAACTAAAGATCGACGTGGCATTCCTAGGCGTCTCCTGCTGTGACGAGTTCGGTAATGCAAATGGATCGCACGGCAAGTTGAGTTGCGGATCGCTGGGGTACGCCAAGGTCGATGCAGAGTATGCGCGAAGCGTCGTCCTGTTAACCCCGGAGATTGTGCCGTTTCCCAACCATCCGGCGAGTATTTCGCAGGACCGCGTCGACCTGATCGTTCAGATGGACGATATCGGAGATCCCTCGCTGATCGGCGTGGGAGCCGCCCGCGTCACAAAGAATCCGCGCGAGTTGCTCATTGCCAGGCGCGCCGCTGACGTCATTGAGCACTCCGGCTATTGGAAAGATGGCTTTTCCATGCAGACCGGCTCTGGTGCGGCCTCCACCGCGGCCACACGGTTTCTAGAGGAGCGCATGTCGGCACAAGGAATCACTGCCAGTTTCGCCCTTGGGGGGATTACCGGAGCAATCGCCGACCTGCACAAGAAGGGCCTCATTAAAGCCATCGTAGACGTGCAGTCGTTCGACAACGATGCGGCAACGTCGTTGCGGGACTCGCGTGCCCATCTTGAGATTTCCGCCAATGAATATGCCAACCCGACATCGAAAGCCGCTTACGTAGATCGAGTAGATGTGGTCGTCCTCAGCGCTCTCGAAGTCGATATTAATTTCAACGTGAACGTGATCACCGGTTCGGATGGTGTCATTCGCGGTGCGTCGGGAGGTCATTGCGACGTCGCCGCCGCCGCCAATTTGACCGTCGTCGTCGCACCCCTGGTTCGGGGCCGGATACCGACGGTCGTTGGACATGTCAGCACGATCGTCACGCCAGGAGAGTCGGTCGATGTATTGGTCACCGATCAGGGAATTGCCGTTAATCCGCGGCGCTTGGAAGTGGAGAAGCGTTTGCGCGATGCGGGTCTGCCGGTGATGAGCATCGCGGAGTTACATGACAAAGCCATCGATCTGACCGGCGAGCCTGAACCGCTGGAGTTCACGGAAAGGACCGTTGCAATAGTCCGATATCGCGACGGCAACGTAATCGACGTCGTCAAGCAGGTAAAGGCATGATGGCCGTTTCGCCGGTCGCGTTGCTCGATGCCCGGGAGGATCGTGCCGCTCGGCAAGCCGCGATTCTCTCCCGATTTGGAATGTCGGTGCTGTCGATCACCATAGTCATGCCGGGACCCGTGAAAGATGGCCAACTCTCGCGATCCCTAATGGAACTCGCGCTTAGGGATGTGGATCGATTGATCAAGGTGCGGAACTGGAGGGTTTTCTCACGAGACGTGTTATGGCGGGAAAGTGGACCGGAAGCGATCTACTCGCTGGACGTGGACCCGTGGGTTCTGAAGTCGTCCGTGATTGATCTGGAGGAGCGCCACGCGATCGGAAGACTGTGGGATTTGGACGTGATAGCACCCGGAGGAGGCGGCGTGTCACGACGCAGCGTCGGCAAGCCGCCACGAACATGCCTCCTCTGCGATCGACAGGCGCACGAATGCGGACGCTCCCGGCGGCATCCCCTGCCGGAGTTGCTGAAAGCAATTCAGGAGATCGTCCACGGCGCGACTTGCACGCTGGTGTCGGACTGCGCATACGAAGCTCTTGTGGCGGAACTGATGCTGACGCCAAAGCCCGGGCTCGTGGATCGCCGCAATTCCGGCGCACATCGCGACATGGACCTCAATACCTTCTTGACAAGCGCGCGAGTGCTTTCGCAGTACTTTACGCGCTTCGTGCGGGTCGGCTACGACGCGCCGAATGTTGCCGCCGGTGAGTTCCTTGCCCTTGCCCGTCCCATCGGCGTCTTGTGCGAACAAGAGATGTTTGAGGCGACCCAAGGGGTCAACACCCATAAGGGAGCGATTTTCGCACTCGGTTTGTTGTGTTCCGCCAGCGGCCGTCTTGTGGGGGCCGGAATCGAACTGACTCGCGACCGAATTTGCTCCGAAGTAGCTGACATTTGTGCCGGCTTGGTCGAGCGCGAACTCGACGATACGACATCGGCGCGGACGGCTGGGGAACGTGCCTTCCGCAGCTATGGAGTAGGAGGGGCGAGGGGAGCGGCTGCTTCCGGTTACTGGACCGTGCGCTCGGTGGCTTTGCCTGTGTATGACCGCTTGCTCAAGGCTGGCATCGGCCAAGAGATGGCTCTACTGGAATCGCTCTTGCAACTGCTGGCCGTCAACGCCGATACGAATCTCATCTCTCGCGGCGGCCTGGCCGGTTTGGAATATGTGCGTGAGTATGCCCGCAGGTTGCTGCTCGGCGGCGGTGTCCTCGCAACCGACGTGCTCGAGAAAATGGCCGCCTTCGATGATGAACTGATAGCACGCAACCTCAGCCCGGGCGGCAGCGCGGACCTTTTAATAGTGACCGCCTTCCTGGCCAAATTCTCGAACCGGGCGTGATCGGGCAACCGACGAATAGCGTGGTCCCGTTGTGGTGGTTTCGCAGTTGGTCCGCGGTGCCCACCAGGTGAGCGGCGTTGCCAGCGCCGGCGCTTCAATGAGCGCGGATGGCCCGCCAGAATTGAGCAAGCGCTCGCATTGCATGGAGGGTTAATTTGTGACAACAAGACCACGTTATATACTCATCGCGGTCACCGGCGTGATCCTGTTGGTCGCCAGCGCAATTGCGCAACGTTCCCCTGCGCCAAACAGCGCGGTTGGCCAGGCTCACATCCCCAACACGGCCCTGGCGGAAATCAGGGCGACCGAGTTGGAGATCGATCGCATCGAAGCTAAGGCGCTTGCCGAAGCACAATCGGCCACCTTAGATCGCCTCCGCCAAGTCACGTTGCTCGGAAAACTGATATTTAATGACCGCCACCTTTCGGTGAAGCGGAACGAATCCTGCAGTTTCTGCCATATGCCGGAAACCGGCTTCTCCGGACCGGTCAGCGCTCTTAACGCGACGACTGTTGCGTATCCGGGCTCGATTCGGACGCGCTTCAGCGGGCGGAAGCCGCAGTCTCACACATATGCGAGCTACTCGCCCGTCCTTCACTACAATGCGGAGCAGCGTGACTTCGTCGGCGGCCAGTTCTGGGACATGCGAGCCACAGGACTTCGCCTGGATAGCTCCTTAGCAGAGCAGGCACAAGGCCCCCCGGTTAACCCGGTCGAAATGGGCTTAATAGATCCAGCGTGCATGGTGTATCGACTTGCCCAACAGCCCTACCATTCAATGGCTGAACGCACGTGGGGCGCTCAGGCATTCGCGATCCATTGGCCCGGCGATACAGAGACGGTGTGCGAGCGGCCCGGTCCGGCGCCGGATTCGGACCCCCTGCCGGTTCATCTAGGGGCGGTAGACCGGGGAATTGCTCAAACCACCTTTGACAAGATCGCGGAGGCCATCGCGGTCTACGAAGGTTCGAGTGAAGTTGGCCCGTTCTCTTCGAAGTTTGACGATGTCATGGCTGGAAAGGCGGAGTTTACCCCCGAACAAGGAGCAGGGTACAAGCTCTTTCGAAGCGGAGCCACGCACTGCAACGAATGTCACCGGGATGGAGGACCTGGCGAGGAGCCGCTATTTACGGATTTCACGGCGTCTAATCTCGGCTTGCCGCGGAACCTCAGCCTCCCGTTCTATCAAGAGAATACTCCCGACCAGTTCGGCTATACGGCAAACCCAGACGGTCTCAAGTATCTGGACCCCGGTGTCAGCGGGTTTCTCGCTGGGCCCCTGAATCCGAACCGCGAGTGGGCCGCGCTGGCGGCGTCTTATCGAGGGAGGTACAAGACGCCGACTCTCCGCAACGTGGACAAGCGCCCACGGCCCGACTTCGTGAAAGCCTACATGCATAATGGGTACCTGAAATCGCTGAAAGAGGTGGTGCACTTCTACAACACTCGCGACGCGCTACCGACGTGCAAGTCAGGAGATCTGGGCGAGAAGGTAACCTGCTGGCCGGCACCCGAACATCCGGAGACGATGAACCGCAAGCAACTCGGAGACCTTAAGCTCACCGGCAAGCAGGAAGATGAGTTGGTGGAGTTTCTCAAGACCCTTACCGACGGATACTCGCGGACTGGAAAGTAGCCGCCCGAAGGCACGGGAAAACTATCATGGGTGGGTGTCCGCTCCCAAACACCCGTACGCATGTAGGTCAGGGACGGGAAGTGGCAATGCTCGTGGTCACCAGAACGTCGACCGGCGACAAGATCCCCGGTGCCGTGTGATCAATCCTCGCAGGTGAATCCCTGTTTGGCGGCGACGGGCTTCACATCCGGAAAGTACACTTTGCTATATGCACCCCCAGTGTTCTCGGACCAGGATGCGCCATCCGTTCGAGCAATAGTTTTCCAGTATTCAACGAGGGCCAGATCATAAGCGTCGACCGCAGGACGCAGGTCTTCAGCGTGGTAATGCTCCTCGTGGCGGAAGCTCTTGATGGGTAGCCTCGGTTTCTGGGTTGCAGGCCGATCCACGTAACCAATGCAGACGCCGGCAATCGGCAGGGTGTCTTCGGGCAGGCCGAACAGATCGATGACGGCCTGCGCCTCGCGGCGAACGGCTCCGATGGGAACAATGCCAAGGCCATAGGATCGGGCGGCAACCATCAACGCACCGAGCGCGATGCCCACGTCGGTAACTGAGGCGATCACGCCTTCCAGGCTGTGCTGTATTTCCTGTGCGACCCCGTCCTTCTCCGCTGCAATGCGGGTTTTATAGAGGTCCGCGACCACCAGCAGAAATACCGGGGCCTTCGCAACCCACGGCTGCCCGCCGGCAAGTTCGGAGACGCGAATGCGGCGCCCAGCATCTTTCACAACAATTATGGAAACCTCCTGGGTGTTAATGGAGGTGGGTGCGCGGTGTGCCGCTTCGATGATGCTGTCCAGTATATCGTCAGGAATGGGATCGGGCTTGTAGCTGCGATCACTGTGGTGAGCTTGAAGAAGGCGCACCGTATCGTTCATCTTCTGTTCTCTCATAAACTCCTCCATCCGTCGGGATGCTCGTAGCCGCCTGCATGCGCCTCGATTGTGGTCGGTCGTCTCCGCCAGAGCTATTCTCCAGGCCCCAGGCTCTCTGCATTACCAACCCGCCGTTGCCTCGGTGTGCGCCGACACGCCGCCTCGATACCGCAGTGGTATTCCCCTTCTGGAGGTCGGCAGAATCTGCCGGTAGGGGAAACATCATAGTAATCGTGCTTGGAAAAAGCGGTAACCACAACTTCCACGAGGCACCCTACGTCACTTCCTGTTCGGTGCCTCCGCGAAGGCTGGATACCGCTGTCACGTCCGGCATTCGTAATGACCTTGTGCCGGCCACAGGAGCCATGGGTGTGTCAGGCTGCACCGGACAGTGCCGACTTCCAGTGTCTTGATACCTCCCCCTTCGCGAAGTGCAGTGCGGCGTGAGTGTGGCCTTCAGGGGTCTGCCGGCTGGGTAAACCCTGGGCCGCGTAAAGGTTGTTAGAACCGGTAGCCAAACCCAGCGGAAGGCTCGGCCCGATGCGTGATGCGATCCAGACCGGCCAGCGTCGGCAGATCGTAGGTTGGGGAGTTATAGACGAATCCGCGATACTCCACTCGCATGAAAACGTGACTCGAAAGGTTGAAGTCGGCGCCGGCGCCATAAACGAACCCTGCGCGGGTTTGCCTGCTGGCGCCCGAGAAGTCCTTCGGGTCGAAGACCAGCACGCCGACGCCGGCCAGAGCGAACGGCGTGATTCTGCGGAACGGCAGGCGGAAGACATAGGCGCCGGAGACCTCGTGTGAATTGGTGGTCACGCCGAGGGCGCCCGCCGCCGAAGTGTAGCTCTGCGTGTTGCGCGCATAGCCGTAGTTAGCCTCAATGCCATGGTGGGTGCTAAAGAAGAACCGGTAGCTGGCCAGCACGCCACCACTATCGGTCGCGCTGTTATCGATTCCGTCTTGGGTGGTGGTTTTGACGAAGCTGCCGAACGCCTGCACCGCGGCTTCCTGCCGTCCGGCCTCTACCGACTGTCCATATAGTGGCGACGCGAGGTAAGCCGCACTCGCGATAAATACTGTCAACAAGCTCTTTTGAAACATTTCATTGGTCCTTTGTGTTTGCGTTGTGAACGCCGCATTCGGCCGTTCGCATACCCTAAAAGGCACCCGCGATTCCATTCCGCCCGCAGCGGAACTCGCACATTTTCCACATTTTCTGTTTCGACCATGTGGACGCAATGTCCGGACCGCCGACGCGTAGCCGGATTGCCGACACTTGGCCGAGACAACGGGAATTTCTGGCTCCGTCGAAGGACAAGGGCGTTCCGGGCAAGCAGCTTGACATCGTAGGTGTGGTTGGCGTCCGAGTCTTTATTCCGGGCCGAAACGCAATCTCTGGATTGAGCCATCGTCGCACCCGCCCTTCGCCGCGTTCCTTTGAGCAGTCCTGCGGACCGCCGCGTCAATCGAGGCCAGGAACAGAGTAGAAGAAGTCCTTCGCCAGATCGATACCAAGTAGCTTGGATCGACCGAGAACAACTGCTCGAAGGCGGCAGGTTCGGCGGACGCCCTGGCTCATCATGAGGCCAGAGCAACCACAACGACCGTCGTGTCGTCGAACTGCTCCGTCCCGGTCGACCATTCCGCGACTGCCTGCATCAGTCTTTCGGCCACACCTTCTGCGTCAATCAACGGCGCGATAGTTCTGAAACAGTCAATCAAACGTTCGTCTCCGAAGTCTTCCCCGGCGGCGTCTTGCGCGTCGGTAAGACCATCGCTGAAGATAACCAGCCGGGATCCTGGCTGCATCCGGATATCTTTCGCCGTGTATTGCGCATTCGCGAACATTCCGACTGGAAAACCATCCGAATTCAGCCTTTCAATCTCGCCGCCCGCACTGATCAATATCGGCGACGGATTGCCCGCGTTGACATAGGTCAGGACGGCTGTTTCGGCGTCGTAGGCCGCCCAAAACAGAGTCGCGTAGCGATTGTCTCCGAAGCGGCCGGCGATCTCTTGATTGAGTTTTTCAACGAGGCGACCGGCCGGTGCACCCGCACCGTCGACCCCTTCGTGGAGGTGCGCTCGCGCAACAGCCTGAAGGTTCGCCATCATTAGGGCGGCCGGAATTCCTTTTCCGCTCACATCCGCACAGAGGATCCCTATTCGTTCCTGACCAAGATCGACGAAGTCGTAGAGATCGCCCCCGACCGTGCGCGCCGCGAGCGTTTGTCCTGCCAAAGTGGCGCCACGCAGCACGGGCACCACGCGCGGGTACAAGTATTCCTGAACGCTCCGTGCAACTTGAAGTTCGCTCTCAACCCTTAGAGCGGCGGCCTCCTCTTTTTTTAGACGCTCCAAGGAAATGGCCATCTCGTTGAAGTTACAGCTCAGATCGCCCAGTTGATCCTTGCTGCGCACAGGCGTCCTCCAAGCGAAGTTGCCGCCGGCAATCTGCTGTGCCGCTCTACTGAGGTCATCAATCGCGGTCGCGATACTGCTACCGAGGCGGATGCACATCCCCACTCCCGCAGTATTTAGAAGTACGACCAGAAACAGAAGCGCGGCTAAAAGCCATACCCAGTTCGCCAGTTGGCTACCCAGGCGTGCCATATCTTCGAAGGTGCTTGAGTAACTTGGTCGAACGCTGTAAGCGATCCAGTCTTCCGGTGCCCCGGTTTCCCAGTTGCGAACAGTCAGCACAACGGCAGCCGCCCGGGACATGCCCGGCAGAAAGTTGCCCTCTATAGTTCTGAACACCCGCTGATTCGGTGAGTGCATACGGAACGGCCTGGGGGAGACAGTCGACACCGTCATGCTGCCTGCCGCAGAGAGCCGCTTCGCCAATTCGGACCCCAGCGGCAACGCGAAGGTCGCGGTCGCCTTGCAGTTGTCCCGCTGTCTCATCAAGATGTTCCGGATTTCAAGCTGTCCCCGAGCGACCACCAGTCCCGCGAAACCGGTGTCCGGCAACCACTCCGGATGTTTGCCCAAGACGCGGGTAGAACCCTGCAGCACAGACCGCACACCACTGGGGCTTTCTACAACCAAAGAAGCCTCCGCTTGGGGAAACGCCTCATCCGTGTACGCCAGGAGTGGCTTGAGCCCGACGGAATTCTCTGGTGGGGCCGCGCAAGCGCCGGCATAATCCAGAATTGCGGGAGCAACGGACCGGCTCGCCTGAACCAGCACCTGAATCTGCTTCTCCACCACGTTCGCACTTTCGCGCCGGACCACCACGTTCAACGCCGCCACTGCCACGCAGACGATCAGAATTGTAGATGTTCCGGTGAAGACAATAATTGCGGCGATCCTCCAGCGGACCCGGCCCCAGGCACGAAGGAGGGCTTGGCGAATTCGACTGGGTGTTACGTTCTTAGTCATCAATGCGACCTCTGCAGCCAAGCGGCCAAATCCCAAACGCGCAGCGCTCCATGCCGGATTGTGAAATCCGCGGAACTGAAACGGAAGTGGTGGCGTCTGCCTACCAGGGTGTCGAAAAGACGGTCATGCATGTCGCCGTCCCGACTGACATACTGGCCACGCCAACAACAACTCTCATCCTTCCAATGTCGGTTGATCATTTGGTTTGGTTCCCTGGTTGCACTTCAGACTGGCGAAGTAGAGATCGACCACCGGAGGGACAACTCATGTTGACGTCGAGTGCGGCTCGTTCGCGGAAGGGAATCCCAAATCCCCTTTCGGATCTATCAGGTTGCCGTGCAGTGCTTTGCCTTCTGGTGATGCCTGTTTTCGCGCAAGCGTGGCAGACCACCACCCCGCCCATCGCGGCGTGCCAGGCCGCTGGCCAGATTGCCGGATGGGACATCCTGGACAATACGCTTAGTCTGAGCAGCGATTCGGGACACTACTCCGACTTCCGCTACGACAGTTCCACCGTATTCACAAACGGCGACGCCATCCTCCGGCCCGACCAACTGGGGATACTCGAAGCGCTGAACCTTGGCGACCGCCTGTGTGTAGAAGCCTTTCGCGCGGACAGCAACGAGACCGCCGATCGCGTACGGGTTACGTTGCGGGGCGATATTGACGCCCGAGACAAGCGCGAATTGATCCGCTGGCAGAGCGAAGGGCTCTTTGGCACTGTGAAGGGGTTGGACCAAGCCGCCCACCGAATCACAGTGCGCGTGTCCGCTTCATCTGACGTATCGGTCGACGCCGCGGGCCCAGTCGCGCTCTGGATACTGCCAGCCGCCGCGATTGAGCCGTCCGACATCGTCCGCGGCAATTGGGAGTCCCTCGCTCCTGGGGACGCTATCTACGTCCGCGGGGAAAGGGTTACGGAGAGTCCAGGTATGCGGGCCAGCCTCATCGTCTCTGGCGGGTTCCGCAGTTTCGTCGGCTCGATAGAATCGATGGAGATCTTCACAAATGTGCTCCAGCTTCGCGATTTTCGCTCCGGACGCACCCGCCCCGTCCACTTTGATTTCAACTCGATCTACCTGGTGGGAAAGAATTCGGTGCCCGGCGCCGGGGAGCGCCGCCTGTACCCAGCAACCGTTGGTGACATAAGGGAAGGCGACTCCGTTCTGCTCCTGGGCCGCGAGAAAGACCAGGGCGGCGGCCTCGACGCCTTCCTGCTGATCACGGGTTTCTCTCCCGGCGGCGTCCTCCAACCGGGGCCCGGACAATCCGAGGATTGGATCTTTCAGGCTATTGGTTTTGGTGGAAGCAGGCTATGAATCGTCTGCCGTCACGGGAACCGCGATCGAGTGGAAGCGCCTCGTCTGAGGATCGCCCCGGCGGGGCTCCATGGCACAAGGGCCCACTGGCGGTTAGCTGAGAGATGAACATGGCTGTCTAATCTAAATGCAATTGTCGAACCGGAGCTTCGATGCTGTATTTCTGGACATGACCGGAGTTGCGATCGCTGGCAATCGACAGCCTGTCTCGCCAGACGATCGTCAGTATTTCGACACGAAGCCGGCAGAGCGACACGCCCGTGTTGCGAATCGTTTGTTCTGACCCCCGGCGCCGCAAGTCTACCTGAGGTTCGCGTTTGTTTCGGTAATGGGGCCTTTTGGATGTCGCGTGCTGCTAGGCAAACGCATATGAGGCGAAGAGGAGAAATCAATCGATGAGTATGAAGATGTTAGTGCAGGAGAATGACGGTGTGATCGTCGTCGTCATGAGCGGAAAGCTGACGATAGGGGAGGGCGCGAGCGCCCTACGAAACAAGATACGGGAACTGGTCGCGGCTGGCTCGCGCAAGATCCTTTTGAACATGGCGGACGTCAGTTACATGGATAGCTCGGCCATCGGCGAACTCGTGGGAGCCCACGCGCACGTCGTCAGTGCTGGAGGTGAGATGAAACTGCTGAACCTCGCTAAGCATGTACACGATCTTTTGGTAATCACGAAGCTCTACACCGTTTTCGAGGTGTTTGAGGACGAAGCCACAGCGATCCGAAGCTTTGCCGCAGTGGAGCTGGCCTGAAACCCCGAAGCGACCCCGGCGGCCGATTTCCACCGCCTTCCGTCCGTACCCCCGCGCGTCGAGCGACGATACCCCGGGGCCGAACGTCGCGAGGCTTACGCTCACGCCGGCCAAGAGATTGACCAGCCGGGCCGGCCCAGCTTCTCGTGTGCGTGAACCTGCCCGGTCGAGGGGCAAACACAACTTGGCCGCTGCTCATGAACTCGTCCGCGGCTTGCCCTTAAACAAACGAAAACGCCCGCCGGCATGAACTGCGTAAGCGGCCGAAGCCGGGATAGTCAGCTCGACCTTCGTACCTGTTCCGTGCTCGCTCCGGACTTCCATTTGTCCGCCGATGCCTTTGGCGCGCTCGCGCATACCCGGTATGCCGTAATGCCCCGCGCGTCCTTCCAGGATCCGGTTCGCGTCAATGCCGACGCCGTCATCTTGAACGCGGACTCGAAGGTGCCGCGCGTCGTATTGGATTTCAACTTTAATTCGCTTGGCCCGCGCGTGGCGGAAGGCATTGCGCAACGCTTCCGCCGAAATCCGATAGACCTCGTCCCGTACTATCGGGTGCAGCTCTTGTGACGAGCCCTCTACTTCTATCGAAAAGGCTGTAGCGTCCTTATTGGCGGATCTCTCCTCTTCAAGCAGTTCCTTTCCCGACATTTCCAGAGCCCTCGCCAATTCGTTAGTGAGCACTGTGGACGAGCGTAGATTTTGAACCGCGTCGCGCGCCTCGGTGATCGCTCGTGCGGCATCGTCAATAGCTGCATCCAGGGCTTGCCCTGCATCCGAGGCTCGTCCCGGAAGCAAATTCCGGGCGCCTTGAAAGCGCAGCAGCAAACCGTGGAAGCTCTGCAACAGGGTATCGTGTAGCTCGCGCGAGATACGAGTGCGCTCATTGACGCGCTCCTCCAGGCGCATGTTGAATGCGCGCTGCACTTGGCTGAGACGGAACTCGTGGGCCATCCACAACAATGCCAGGAAACCGATACCGCAGAGAGCGAAAAACCAATTCGTCTGGAAAAAATGTGGCCGAAGCGCGAAATGCAGATTCGCCCCCTCGTTGTTCCAAATGCCATAGCTGTTCGCAGCAATCACGCGGAACGAATATTCGCCGGGAGCCATGTTCGTATAATGTGCAGTACGTCGCGTGCCGGCGTCCATCCAATCCTTGTCGTAGGGTTCGAGCCGGTACTTGAAGCGCACCTTTTCCGGAGCGGATAAGCTGAGGGCGGTGAAGCGGAAATCGAACGTGTTGTTGGCGGGGGGCGCAGAGATCTTTCGGTCGCCCGCCAGCATCAACTGATTTGCCCAAGCCTCCTCCAGCATAACCGGCGGAGGAAGGGTCAATCGCCACAACGCCGCGTAGAGTAGGAAACCATATCCGCCCGTCAGTCGTTTTCCAGGCTCCCGGGCTTCCCCCATTGCATTCGCTACTTCTCATACCCTCGGCGATGCCGTAAGATACCGGCAGAATAGAAGAGATTTTCCCGTCGGCAAGATCATTCAGCTCCCTCGGCCGGAGGCGAAGGATATTCTGATTTGAACTGACCCAGAGATTACCCTTTCCGTCATCCAGGATGCGAAGCAACATGTTATTGGGCAGACCGTCTTTGGTGGTAATTGCCTTCAACTGCCCGTCGCGCAAACGGAACAGCCCCCCACCGTAGGTCGCAAGCCAGAAAGTTCCGGTCGAATCCTGGTGGATAGACCCGATGTGGCTCGGTAGACTTTGGTTCTGCCGAAACGGGACGGCTTTGCCGTCACGCACATGGAAGATGCCTCCGATGCCGGCCACCCAAAGGCCACCGTCCCGATCCTCGATAATGTGGTGCACGTCGGTAATACCGGGAATCCGATCCAATTTCCCATTAAGAAAACGGTAAAGCCCGCCCGGACGGTCCTCCTTGCCCCCACCGATCCAGAGTGCGCCCTCCCGGTCCTGATAAATCACGCTCACGACGGGTGCGTCAACGTGATAACGGGTGAGCATGCCCGATCGCCAACGAGACAGCCCGCCGTATCCGCCGAACCACAGGTCGCCATCCCGTGTCTGCGCAATCGAGACGGTGTTCGCCACGCCCGGAAACAAATGAAACCGATGCCCGTCAAACCAGTAGAGTGAATCAGCTCCTAGCCAGACCCGACCGTCCTGGTCCTGAAACACAGCATTGAAGCTCGAGTCTGACAGGCCCTCATCCTTTCCATAGGCTGTCAAAGGGGCTCGCCGGAGACGAACCAGGCCCGCCGCAGTCATTCCAACCCACAGGTTGCCTTCGCGGTCTACGACGAAGCTGCGTACCTTAGGCAATTCACCGCTATCCGTGGGCAAGGGTAATATTTCGGGAGGACTGACCGTCCCGCCCACAGTCCGAAGGAGCCCGGCCGGGGTAATTAGGAGCAACTCCCCATCCGTATTCTCCGCCATGGTGAGGAGGTACTCGGGATACTTGGCCATCCATTCGCGCCGCGGAACGGACGGTAACGGCACCTCGGAGAATGCCCCCTGAGAATAGCGCACTAGTCGATACTCGTCGCGAACACCAATCCAGACACTTCCGTCGCGAGCTTCGCGGACTAGAAAGGCGCTCGGCTTGAGGACACCTAGAGTCGCGATAGAGCCGTCGGTGCCGAACCGCAGAAGTTCTCCTCCGCTGCGAAACCACATGCTTCCGTCCCGCGCCTGCAGGAAAAACTCCCTGACGGCTTTCCCCCGGTGGGCGGGGTAGGCTTGCCACTTCGCGCCGTCAAAGCGAGCTATGCCCCCCGAGGTGTTGATCCAGACGTTCCCTTCGGCATCTCCGCGGATCGAACTGATGAACCCACTCGGCAAGCCGTCGCGCTCGGCGTATGTGATGGCGACGCCGTGACGCAGTTGGATAAGCCCGTCGCCCGCGGTGCCGATCCACAACACTCCGGACCGATCTTCATACAGAGAGAGTATTCGAACGCTGCCGAGACCCGGCATATCCGCTGAGCCGAAAACCCGGAAGCGTTCGCCATCAAAGCGGGCGAGTCCGCCGAATGTGCCGATCCAGAGGTACCCGTCGTGATCCTGCACCAATGCATTCACGGAGTTCTGCGGCAGTCCTTGCTCCGTTTGCCAGACCGTCGTGAGGTATTTCGTCGGATAGGATTGAGCGTGGACGGGGGCTATGAGGAGACTGGTCAGAACACCAGCGGTAAGAATAACCGCGATCCGATGCTGGCTTCGCTGCAGGAGCGGCGATCCTTGCAATTCAAACTGGTGAGAAAGCGCCGCAATCGCAAACCTGGTGAGATCCGCCAACCCCTGCTCCATTTACGGCTTCGGCAGCCGAGTATTTCCACCCCTCGAACCAATCCCAGTATCGACTCGGCGGTCCTCGGTTCTGTTTCGTATTTTCGCGTTCATTTTATCATCGTCACCGGAGCGGAAACGCTCTATTGACCTCGGCCGAGATTCTCTGACTTCGACATCGACGACATCACACCAGATCCAATTTGCCCTGAAGGTCATCCCGTAGAAATTCCGAGAATCCTTGCCCCTTTTCCTGGGTCGCTCCGGATTCAGGACTGCGAGCCTGGAGCCTCGACGGTTTGTGTACGCGCCTCCTTTGGATTCGGTCACGACGTGGGCCAATCGGACACCTCCGTCGCCGGCCTCGCCTGTGCAACGAAATTACGGAGGGGAGCGTTGGGCCCGTTATTCTCGCGCGGTCCTGCAGAAGACAATTCGAGAATCCATGCCCTTGCCGGCCGAACTCCTTCTTCGGTGTCCAGGTTTAGAGACTTTAGCACCACGGAATCTCCGAGAATCGTTGCCCGTCCCTAGGAGAATCAGCGCGTCCGGCGCGAGCCGGTTGCAGGCGGGAAGGATGGGAATACGCTCGGGTCCAATCCGGTTCGCGACCGCACCGAACCGATAGTCCAAGCGTTACCTCGTTTACCTCATTAACAGGGAGATTGGGATCTGGTGATTGACAGCCAAAGACTTACATGACCAGAAAACAACGCCTTTGACGCCTAACTCATTTATTTACAATCGACATCCATTTTCCCAAGCTGGACGCCGAGGGTTCGAATCCCTTCTCCCGCTCCATCTTTTCAATAGTTTACGCGCATTGGTTCATTTGCTGAAACCCCACTTTTCAAGGTAATGAGGTAACCGAGGTAGCGGAAGTCAATGATAGATCGTAACTTGAACGATTGATGTGGAGCCTGCCGCGCTGGAAGTCGCAACCCAAAATTAAGTAGGCCGACATTCGTGATCGAGAACGATTTGCAAAGACAGCGAACGCTGGCTCTGATAGAGGGCTTCAGGAAGGCGGGCGCCAAGTTGGCCAATGACGGGCTTGGAAAACGCTTGATTGCAATCCGCGGAGGCTACGACGCGATCATTCGGCAATTGGAGAATGAGATTCGCGAATACGACCAACTCAGATCCGTCAAACAGGGTCCCGCTACCAAGCCGATTGTCTGACTCTTAAATGCTCAAAGCCTGAAGCGAAGGTGCCCTAAAAGCCGGCGCTGAAACTCGCCAAAAGCTGGTGGCGCCGATGACAGGATTTTTGGGATGGCTACGAAAGCTACTGAATCTAAAAGCCGCGCGCGGACGCACAGCGTAACCGCGAACGAATTCTGGAAGTGACGAAGCAGGAGTTCACCCGGTCAAGCGCGAATGCGAGCCTGGAGGAGATCGCCAAAAAAGCAGGTGTGGGTCCGGGAACTTTGTATAGCCACTTTCCAACGCGTGAGGATCTCCTCGTGGCGGTTTACCGGTCCGAGATGGAAAAGCTGGCCGCAGCGAAGCGAACACTCGCTGACACCCTGCCCCCGGTCAAGGCCTTGCGAGACTGGTTGTTGCTGTTCGTTGATGCCGTCGAAACGAAACAGATCATCGCCCCGGTACTGAATACGCTCGTCGGCGACCCCAAGAAGGTGTTCGAGGCGTCTCACGCCCAGATCCATGAAGCGCTTCGCGCCCTCGTAAAGCGCACGATCAAAAGCGGCGACATACGCAAAAACCTTGACCCGATCGATCTCCTTCGAGCTTTGGTCGGCGTGGCCAATGTAGCGACCAGCCCTGACTGGCAACAGGGCGCTCGGAGGCTGGTGGAGATTCTTATTTTGGGTGCGCGACCATTGAAGTGATATCGCAGCCAAGCGCTGTATCGCTCGGCCAATATCCCTAGTCGCTGTCCCGATCGGCCGAGAACGCGACCTCGCGCTGCGATTCGATTGCAGCGAGCCGCTTTGCCAGGGCGTGCGAGATGGAATCGTAGGCGGTGCTGCCCAGCGCAAGGCGGAGTGCCGGCTTTGCACTGTCAGCGGCGGAAATCATGGCATCAACAGTGCGCGCGGCGTCGCCCTTGACGACAAAGCTTCCCTCTGCAATAGCCCGGCGCACAGCACCAGCGGGCGTATCCTTATAGAGGTCCATCGGCGAGGCGTGCACCAGACCGGCGCCGAAATTGGTGGCGGTAGGACCGGGTTCCACGATAATGAAATCGATTCCGAACGGCGCGACTTCCTGCGCGACGGATTCTATGAAGCCTTCGATGCCCCATTTGGTTGCGTGATACAAGCTGAAGGCCGGGTATGCGATCTGGCCGCCCTCGGATGAAACTTGAACAATTCGCCCACCTCCCTGCTGCCGCAGGTGCGGAATGGCCGCGCGGATGAATTGGATGGAGCCGATAAGATTGGTCGCAATCTGATGATCGATTTGCGCATCCGCGACCTCCTCGGCCGCGCCGAATAGCCCATAGCCTGCGTTGCTCACGAGCACGTCGATCCGGCCCAGTTGGCGGAACGCACTCTCCAACACCGCGCGGATTCCGGCCGTGTCCGTGAGGTCGAGCACCGACACAACCAAGCGATCTCCGTGCTTTCTGTGAAGATCGGCAAGGCCGTCACTCACGCCGTACAGTGGCGACGACGCGATCGCCACGAGCGAGAAGGCGCTCCGTCATAAGACGGCCGAGACCCGAGGATGCGCCAGTGATGAGCCATACTTTGCTCATGATATTTTCCTTTCAGGCGGACAGGCCGCCGACATTACCGTCACGGCAAAACCGCATTCTATCCGTTTTTGACCGCTCGCACGTCTGGCAAGCGCTGTACCTCGCCAATAAAACTCGCGAGCAAAGGGGACGCGTTGTCCCTTCTCCAAGCGAGAGCCAACGGCAGTGGCAGGTTCAAGTCGACCACGGACATTATGACGACACTTTTTGGACACCGCCAACGTGCCGTCCCAAGGACCCACCCCACACCCAAGCCGGTTGCTGCGAGACTTAGGATTGTTGCCTCGTTTAGTCCTTCCTGAACAATGCGGGGAGACTTCAATCCGCCGCGAAAGCACTCGTGCATCAGGCGATCGTACAGCACCGGGCTTTCCCGCCTTGGAAACCAAACAAATATGGCCTCGGTTAAGTCACGCAGGCGCAGTTTCTTGAGTTTCGTGAGAGGATGTCCCTTGAGTGCGGCCAATTCGATGTGTTGCACGGCGACTGGGAGCAGCTCCAATTCCGGATCGCTCTTGGGCATGTTGAATACGAATCCCGCATCTAAACGGCCGGACCGGATGGCTTCTAGCTGCAGGCCCCGATCGGGGGCAGCAGCCTCGGCGGCAATCACCTCATCCTTCGACGCGGGCAGAGCGCTGAGTGCTCCAAGATCATAACAATCGAGCGGAGAAATAGCGTTCGAGGCAAACTGGAACAAGGGAGGCAATTCTCGAGGTTCTGAAAACCGCATGGGCACAAGGAGGTCTGCGGTCACCGCTCACCGATTCGCCACAGCCCCCCAAAGCGCTCTGCGAGAGACCCATCGTCGACTCCCACTCAGAAAGGCCGGTAATTCAGACACGAACCCGATCATTTCGAGGCCTAACGGATGCACCAAATTCGAATAACCCCTTTTTCCTCGCGCGCGTGGACTGTCTAGTTTCGTCGGCAAACTGGCGGACTCCCAGTAACTTCGACGGGCCGGTACTGCATCCTAGTGGAAATTTACGAAGAAGAGACTCAGCAGTGGCACATTGTTTCGCGCACCAGTTTGCTGGTCCAATCAGTTGGAGGCGAGAGCGGACAAGAATAGGCTAGGCAACAAAGCAAACATGGGTCGGTGGACATCGCTGACTGCCCCGTCTCTCCGGCTGGTTCATGACGTGCTACGTCGTCTGCTAGACCACGTTGAAGTACCGAGCGATCAAGCAATCAAGGGCAACTGCCGGACGTCGTGTGTCGACATCTCGACGGGAGGTGATGCAATGTGTTAGCGGTCACCAGAAAACGTATTTTTCTGGACGGCGGCCGTCACACAGTGCCCCCTGAGGGGGGAAAAGGGAAAGCGGCGCGCGCGAGGGTGCGACGCAAGTAGTCGTCGGGATCGCCGTGCTG
>Ga0210402_10001859_pt1 | contig 21202 bp, 25 predicted proteins | sample IncBWC7MmetaG_FD_161055 | JGI IMG/M metagenome (GOLD analysis project Ga0210402, IMG submission 161055) | Forest soil microbial communities from Barre Woods Harvard Forest LTER site, Petersham, Massachusetts, United States - Inc-BW-C-7-M | ecosystem: Environmental > Terrestrial > Soil >... | reverse complement strand
CGTTCCCCGCCGGGTTCATCGCTATTTTGACCGGCTGGTATACGGCCGAAGTCGGGCGGCAGCCTTGGGTGGTCTACGGAGTTTTGCGCACCAAGGATGCGATAACGCCATCGCTTGTCGCCGGCGACGTGCTGTTCTCGCTGATGGCCTACATCGTGGTGTACGGTTTGTTCGTATCGTTTGGACTGTACTACATCTACAAGCTGCTGCGTGCTGGGCCCACGGTAGCAGCATCGCCGATCCCGGGAGCGACTCCGCACCGGCCGCTGGCCTTTGCCGACGACGCCGCGAGCGCCACCGGCAATCAATCGGCGAAGGGCTGAAATATGGCGCCAACGAGCCTTAGCCTCTTCTGGGCCGGCGTCATCGCCTTCTCCATCCTCATGTATGTGATTTTGGATGGATTTGATCTTGGCGTAGGCATCCTGTTCGGCACCACCCCGGCGGAGGAGCATCGCCAAGCAATGCTCAACACCATCGCGCCATTTTGGGATGGCAACGAGACCTGGCTGGTAGTAGTCGGCGCGAGCCTGTTTGCGGCGTTTCCGACGGCATATGCGGTATTTCTCGGCGCATTCTATGTTCCGGTGCTATTGCTGCTCGTCGGCCTGATTTTTCGGGGCATCGCCTTCGAGTTTCGCGGACGCGCAAAGCAAATGCTCTGGTTGTGGGACTTGGGGTTCTGGCTGGGTTCCGTCTTAGTCGCGTTCGTCCAGGGCGCTGCGGTGGGCGCAATGTTGAAGGGTATTCCAGTTCTTGACGGACAGTTTGCCGGTCACGCATTCGACTGGGCGCGCCCGTTTCCGATCTTGACGGGCATCGGTATGGTGTTCGGTTACGCATTGCTCGGCGCGTGCTGGCTCGTCTTCAAGAGCGAAGGTGCGATCCGCGACTGGGCATTCGCGCGCATAACGTGGCTCGCGGTCGCCGTCTTCATCGCGCTCGGCTTGGCATTCGCCGTATCGCTGACGGTCGATCAAGGGGCCATCGCGCAAAGCAATCTGCGTGAGCGCAGTTGGGGGTTTATCTTCCCGCTCCTCGGATTTGCCGCGCTGCTCGGTACCTTGATTGCGTCACGGCGGCAACGGCGCGACCACGTACCGTTCGTCCTCACCATGTTGTTCTTTTTCGCTTCCTATCTCACGCTCGGCGTGATGTTGTGGCCCTACATGATTCCGTATTCGGTCACCGTCGCGAATGCCTCGGCGCCGGATGTGTCACTCGGGTTCTTGTTCTACGGCGCAATCGTCGTCCTGCCAGTGATTGCCGCTTATACGATTGGTGTCTACTGGGTGTTCCGCGGCAAGACTCAGCGCGGAGATAGCAGGTATTCCTGACCGCACGTACACCTGGCCGTGTGCGAGAGATTCGCTGGCGCGTTTAATACCGCCTAACTCAAATGAGGCGGTAAACTTACCTTCACCACTTTCCCACGCCTGACATGCGGTTTCCGCATCGGTCGGTTCAACTTTAAAACTCTGGAGTCTGAGAGATACCCAGCAGCAAGGCCATGAAGGCCGGTGCAATAGACTATCAGTGTCCACGCATAACCTGCTCGACCTCAATCGTAGCCGCTGAGAGGGAGCGAAGGCTCTGGGTGTGATTGGCGCTGGAAGAGGCCTGGAACCTTTCTGCCGCCGCATTCTTCGCGTTTGTTCTTTCGCCACCAGAATCCATTCCGCGGTGCAGCGAGCGGAAGAATAAGACCGTGACAGGAGCAAATCGTCCCGTGCGGTAATCGATGCTCGTGAACCTTCAAAATGAAGGCTCGTTAAGCCGTTCCTCGCCGTCGGTGCTCCCTCCATTGCTGCGAAAAACCCCGACTTTATAAGTATGAGACGCGCGACATATTTCACGAACGCGAATTGACCGAAAGTAACGATGACTTCGAATTGTCAAATGGTGACTTGGGAGTATGGAAACGTGATGCGCTTCCCATTCCGCGGGCAGATAGGGTGTTGCGGCGATTCTGCGCTGGGCATACCGCTATGAGTTCCGAGTTTAGCATCTCAGAGCTTCTCCAATCCGTCCAACAATTGCAGATGCTGACCAAGGCGAGGCTCGCGGAACGGCGTAAAGGAGCAGATGCGATAGATCCCCTGCGCGCCCAACTCATCCGCTACGGCGTCTGCACGTGCTCATGCCACTTCACTGAGAATACGACGCACACCGGGGAGCCGTGCTGCGGCAACGCTCGGGTGGCAAAATGACCCGCGCCGGATTGCGCTTCACTCGACTGCGACCGCGGCAGAGCAGTCGAAGACGATCTGATCGTACGACCACAGCTGCTGGAAGAATGCCAAGGCGCTACGCGCCCCGTCACTCGATCGGCACGCTTCCACGATCTCACCAAGTTTTCGCTGACCATCGGCTTGACCAACAAGGTGGTCCTGCGCCGAATTGATGGGAAGCACCAGGTCGTGATGCTGATGCGTGGGATTCAGCAGTACTGCCACACTACCGGCCGGAACCCGCTCACGAATGCACAACGCCCACGGCAAACGAAGAGGAACGTAGTCGCGCCACTGCTCACCGGTGAAGTGGATCCCTTGTCTGCCGCGGGACCAGTCGCTGCGATAGGCAATCACATGATGCTGGGTCATGGTGCCGCGGAACAGTTCGGCGGCTGCATGTTGCGCCGGCGCCGGCAGCGCGTCGAGTCGTTCGCGATGGCCGATGTTTGCCAGGGCACCGCACTGGGGTAGATAAGGCGCCTGCTCAACCCAGCGCCCGAAAGACATGCCGCATCGCTCGAGCCACGCATACAACTCCGGCACGGTGTAGGCGCGATCGCGCGGGTGGAGCAAAGCGTCGGCGATCGCTTCCGGACGCCGAAAGTCTTTCACCCGGCCCAGCAATTCGGCAATCGGGTGGTTCCGGGGCAGCGACTCGAGCAGGGCGCTGAGATCTCGCAAATCATCCGCCGTGGTGCCGATGCGGAGCATGCGGCAATACTCCTGCAGCATATAGATGCCAGCACGGCCGTAACGCGCATAGACCATCAGATCCAGCGCGCCCCTACGATTCAGGACATCATGCAGGGCGCGCAGGCCGCAATCTGGATCCGGCAGGTGATGCAGCACCCCGGTGCAAACGATCAAGTCGAAGCTGCGTCCCAATTTCTGGACGCTCTCGAGCGGCAGTTGATGCAGTTCGAGGTTTTTTAGCGAGTACTTTTGCTGCAGCTCGCTCGTGTGGCGCAGGCTGGTCTCGCTGATGTCGATGGCAGTTACACGGGCGTTGGGCTCGCGAAGCGCATACCGTGCGGCCTGCGACGTACCGCAGCCGGCGATCAGAATCTCTTGGTACTCGCTTGGCCGCTCGGTCGGCCACGTCCGATGGAATAGCGCGCGGCGACGGTCCGGATCGCTGTAGAGTGAGCGATGGCTATCGAGACTCGTCAGCGGGGGCGGATAGGGTAGTCTTTCGTAGAAGGCTCGGACGTCCTCCGAGCCAACCGTCCCCGGCTCCTCGTGCTGCGCTCCTGCGTTCACGTCGATCATCCAGTCGGTGCGCGTCGTCGCCGCATTGATAAATTTATCCTCAACCGTGTCTCTGAGGTTCCTGGCGTCAGCCGCTAGACCACACGAAGGAGCACGGCGAAAAAAGCAAATAGTCCGATCAAGATCACAACGGCTACGATCCCCAGGGTTGGCGTCTGCGTGTAGATCGCTTTCATGGTGTTCCCTTCAAGACCTGCTAGCGGCCTGAACGCAGGACTCCAGAGGTAGCGCACCAAGCGCCGATACTGCCACCCCGAGATGACCAGTGCCAGGATTCCGGCGCCGATCAGTGCCAAGCCAAGGTACCGAGGGGCTTGAGGCCGACGCGCCGGCGCCACGCCTTCCATATCCTGCAGTCGTTGGAAGAATTGAACGATCGTGAAGCCGAATCCGATCAGCGCCACGCCCGTTCGCACCCATGCCATGAGCGTACGTTCGAGGGCCATGCGGGTGCGGATCCAACCAAAATGGCTATCCGAGGTAACCCGCACCTCGAAACGCTGGCTAGGTTCCTCGTTCGTGCTCATGACCTGTCATCTCTGTATCAGTGCTCGATCAAAAAAGTGAACAACGCAAAGTTCTGTAGCGCGACGGCACGGTCGTCACGGAGCGATCCTGCTCGGGTGCGCGCGACGTCGTTGTTCCGGCCGGCACCATCATTTCGACAGCGATCGCAGGCGAGTTCGCACGGCGACGAGCACATCCAATGTGTCGAAAACTAGGAGGCACCATGATTCAACCGATACGCTGTCGACTGCGCCACTTCACGTAGGGAACCGATGCAATTGTCGCGACCAGCAGGTAAAGCACCAGTGCAGGCGCAACGAATTTATCGCCCGGGAAAATCCCGGTCGCAATGACAAGCGCTACAGCTGGGTGGCGGGTTGACGTCGCCAGGGCCAGCACCGTACGGTTAGCAGAGTCTGCTCCTCCCAGCAGATGACCCACCGCCAGACCAACCGCTACAAATGCGACAAAGGCGAGCAGTGTGCCATCGCCGATCAGCGAGATCATGGCTGGCCACATCTTGATGAGCACAGGCACGACGGCGGCAGCGAGCAACACGACGCCCGCTCTGCCTGCAAGAGGACTAGCTCGTTCGGCGAAGGCCGGTATCCGCTGGTTTATGATCAAACCCAGCGCGAAGGGAATGAGAACCGTTAAGGCAACTATGCGCGCAATTGCGAGTGGTGCAATGTGCGTGTGGCGCGAGAATGCCAGGCCGATCAAGGCGACTGTCAGTGGTGCCAGCACGATACTTAGCAACGATGTGGCGAGCAACAGGCCGTAGACGTATTCGTTATGCCCGACGAGCTTTAGTTGTCTCTGAGGCAGGAACGGTGGGACCGGCGCCACTGCCAGGGTGATAAGGGCGATCTCGATTGCCGGGTGAAATGTAAAGAGACCGACCAATGTCGCGGCGAAGACCGGCAGGAGCACATTCATCGCCAGCAATGATCTCAGCAGCAGCGACGGGTTCCGGAACAGGGAGATCGCTTCACGCCAAGTAGCTCGCAGCGCGAAACTGAGGACGATCAGCATGACGCTGAACAGAACCGCTAAGTGAATTAGCTGTTCGACAGTCACGGCACGAAGCGCGGCCACGTGCGAATCTGGCGGCGAGGGAGTTGTCGTTGCAAGCGGGCCATCCTTCGGACAGCGCTGGAGGAGACGTGATGGTTACGACAGCTGCGTGAACCAGCCGATGTCATCGCCCCGGAGGACCAGAATATGGGGATTCTCGCGACCATGATTCGTTCCCTTGAGTGCTCCGTGCCCGCCGAGTCGTGGAATAATTGGCAACGCGAAGCGCGGAACTCAACTCGATCCTGATCGACGCCGGAAGCCCGGTTCCGTATCGCAAAATTGAGCTTGGCTGGACCTCCAGGCAATTGGACCTTAGGTCAGGTGCCGACTCTCGCTGGTGAAGGTCTGATTCCACTGCCGGATCGGCAGGTTCGCGTTCAGGATCACTGCGGCTTAACGAGTTCGTAGCGCGCCTGCGAGGCTTCGCCGTGGGTTTTGCGACGGCGGCATGGCTGGAGCCTTACTGCCGAATTAATAAACGGATCGCGACAGAACTGCACATCCGTGAAAAGACGGTGAAAATACACCGCGCGCACGTGATCAAAAAAAATTGGGGTACGCAACGTGCCGCAGCCTTGCAGCTTGGGGCTGTAGTTCCTCTCAACTGCATACCCCGACGGCCACTCCAACGCGCGAAACATGAGTCCAATAAAGAAATAGCTCGAATGAGTCGATGAGCCGTCGCCGCGCCGGAAAGCTGCCGGTCACTTAGGACCGCTTGGGATCGATCGTTCCTATTGGCGTCGCCGCTGGGTGCGACAGGCGCAATGGCCCGGAGTCCACGGGCGTCCAGCGCCGTCGAACAATATCTGGCCCTCGCGAGGGGTAACTTTTCTATCCAAAGCCGCCGAGTTGGTAGCACAAAAAGGGCACACGGTGTCCCCTGCCAAGGTGGCAAAACGAGCGCAAATTATTGATTTTATTGGTGGTGAGAGAGGGACTCGAACCCTCGACCTCGGCATTATGAGTGCTATTTTAGCTCTTTTTCGACCGCGCGCTTTCTGTAAACCATTGTTTTTATTGGACGCTGCAGTCCAGCATTTTCCCCTGTTTTCCCTGCTTGCCGCACAAAAACCGGCACAGTAAATTTTGCGTGCGTTTACGCAGCCAACGCTTTCAATACCGCTTGCGGGTTGTTTTTAATTGCCCTCAAAAGCGCCTGCGCGGGTCCTGTCGGTTCTCGCCGCCCCTGCTCCCAATTGCGCAGCGTGCCAACATCAACGTGAAGAAGTTTCGCGAATTTTGGCTGACTCAATCCTGTGATGGCGCGAATCTCCTTGACCTTCGCTGCATCAACATAGAACTCACGCGAGGGTGCCCGCACTCCGCGCACGATCTCGTCCATCTGTCCCATACTTTCCACCAGTCGCTTGAACAGCTTCTTATCCAATGTCACCACTCCGCGTTGATTTTCCGCAATACCGTCTTCTCTTTGGGTGTCAGATCGTCTTTGATTCCTTTCCGGTAAATCAAAATCATCCTAATTTGAGCCTGGGCGACGACGTGGTAATAGATCACACGAGTGCCGCCACGTTTGCCTTTGCCCGCGACCGTCCACCGAATCTTTCGCAAACCGCCCGTGCCGGTAATGACGGCCCCAGCATTCGGTACCGCGACGAGATGTTGTTGCAGACCTGCGTATTCTTCATCGCTGAGCAACGCGCAAACGTCGGCCGTAAAAATTGGGGTCTCAATGAAGACCATACCGGACCATACACCAATGACGTACAGTCAGTCAATGACGCATGACCGCATCGATCCCGATCTACTTGTTCGTAGCTCGAAAGGACTGAAAAGTTAGAAATTTTGATTATTGCAAGTAGTTGATTTTTAACAACCACGCTCGCGGGATGTCCGTTGCAAATTCACCCGAAAGCACAACAAAACACCACTGAGTCACGCAAAAGTCCCGCAACCACCTGGTCTTTCTTAGGCTAGGTGTTCGGGACTTTGAACTCCAGCGGCCGACCATTGCGCGACCTGCCCACCGTGGAAAATTCCGGAGTCGGAAACTTCGGCAAAACTCAAACAAAGCGAGTCGCGCTTTCTAATCCTAAGAGTCGCTTGGTTGTTAGCCGTGTTGTCCGGGAAACTGCTGCGTAAGAATCGTGTCCATGTGGTCCCCCCGTTCCGCACCGAAAGCGTCGTAGAGTTTGCGAAAGAATGGCCGTAGCCCGAGCTGCACCTTGTCTGCGTCACTCAATGTCCCTCTGTCCATCACAACGTCTTGTAGCGACGGCCCTGTGTACTGATCCCAGTAAGTTCGCCCGGGTGCCGCTATTCGGTGCATCCTCTTGCCCTTGAGCCCCTCCATTCCAGCGATCCAGCGATACGGGTGAGCAATCTTCAGCCCATCCCGTAAAAACGCCACGCAGCGCATGAAACACTCCATAAAGAACGGCTCCATGTTGGGTATGTCTTGATGATTCAACGATAGCGGGCCGCAGTAGACGCTCCAAACCTCGCTTGACTTGAATGCGATAAGCACCGCAGGTATTCGGTCCGCGTCATTGGACATTGTGGGCACATAACCGAACCCATCGGCAGCCCTGATATGGCTCCACGAGCCAAAGTTGCCAAGCGGGAGCAGGATTCTTCCCCCGCTGCTCACGTTGTTCCTCAACTCAGGAATCGTCCATTCTCGGAATTGCGCTTTTTCAGGCATCACGCGCAACCAAATCGCGGGCCCGTCGGCCAGTAGCACTTCATGGCCCTGTCCAAGGCCGAACGGCGCCTCAATGACACCAATTGGTTCGTTGTTCCTTCGAAAACGCGCAGGACCTTCCGCCGGCTGCATTTCAACGAATGCCGGCACTTCGGGAACCTTCGGGAGCGACGCCTTAAATTCGTCGCTATCGACTACGGCCTTTAGCGCGACCTTTAGGATGGCCGCAAGTTCCGCGCGAACCTTCTGCTTCGTCGCATCATCGGCGTCTTCCGGAAGGAAGTAAGTGATAGGCCACCGGAGGTGCTTCATGTTGAATGGCAATGTTTGATCGCTAGGCTCTCCATAGGCAGAGTTCATCACGGGGATAATGGTGTAGTAGCCGCGAGACTTGAGCGCCCATCCGTACTCCAAAAGAACATTCGGATTAGGACTTGGCCTGCCGTCGAGGCGCTTCCCTACAAACGTAACGTCGGCAACGAAGGCAGCTGCCTTGTCGATCTTCTTGAAGATCTCATCGACAATTGGAGGGCTCCCGGAGACACCGCGCGTATCTCTATCTATGATCCATCCCGCGTCGCGAATGGCCGGTTCCACAGTAAGATCTTCGATCAATTCGGCCTTGGCCGCGGTCAGGGCGCGTTCAATAAAATTTCGCCCGCTTTTCGGTGGGGTGTCGTTTTGCCACGAGAAAAAGATGGTGTGAGCTGCCATTTGTTATGGTTTTCCGCCGCGGCCGGGAGGCGTTCCGGTACCCACATAATAGTCTGGTGCACCTGGAAACTCGGGCACCCGCTCGTAGCGGGTCTCTGCGGGCAACGCTGGTTTACCGCCCTCAAATGTCGGAAAGTCGTTTTCAATGATGCCCAGCACTCGCTCGGAAAAACGAACAGGGTTCAGCCAGACTTTGCCGCTGGGTTGCACATCGACAATTGTATTGGTGTCGTGTGTCAATCCGTGGCTGTCGCTGTACATAGTCACGTTGTGCAGAAGGCCGTGACGATATTCCGTCCAAAATGTTCGAGCTTCCTTCTCAGTTCTCAAATCGGGGAGAAGCTTGCGCAAACCTTCCAGGAACTTCAGAGACTTCGGTTCTCCCTTAGTAAGCTCACGCAGATACCGCTCCAACAGTGGAAAACTCACCATTGCAATTAGCAACCCAGCATTGCGTTCCTTAGCGAGAGCCCGAATGTAGTCAGCAAACCACATTCGGAAATTGTCTTTGTTTGTCAAGAATCCACCCTACTAAACTATGTCGACTTCCTATCAAGCAATGCGAGCGAAATAAAGCCCGATTTACTCCGCGCCTTCTTTAGGTCCCCAACGAGCTTCTGCATGTCAATCGACAATGCATTGAGATCCTGCAATAGCGGAAACAGCTCCCAGATATCGAGGTCGTCAGTTGCCGCGACTGGATTGCCATCTTCGTCCACGCCGCACAAAACATGAATGAGCGTGTTGCGCCGCTCAGTGACGCGGCGACATCGTTCCAACAATGCCTCCAGCCTCACGAGCGCGGCGCCGGTTCCAAGTTTTGACCGAGCAAGCTTCTTGATACAGTCGCGCAAATACCGAGAGGTTTCTCTTGCGGTCGCGTCCATTGCCTCCTGCGGTGTCACTTCGGTGAAGGTGCGAATCATCATTTTCAGGATATGGTCGAGGTGACCATGGCGGATAGATATCTCGCCCAATGCCGCGAGAAGTTCCCTGTCTTCCGGAACGTGATAGCCAACTGTTAACTTCTTTTTTGCAGCCACAATCACACAATCATCCGTGAGTTCTTCTGCGATGACCAGTATTCTGTCGACTTCACCCGCCGCATGCTGTGCTCTACCTGCGGCGCGAAGCGATGCTCAGCGCGGGCAGGGCCGGTCACCGTGTCGCGCGGTATAAGTCGCACTAGTACTTCGTTTAGCTAATGGTAGGCGGCTCGGGAGTTGAAACAGGCGGTGGAGTTACCAGTCGGCTGCGCACATCACGCATCGAGTTTTCGACTGCCAGGATGAACTCGTCATGTGGGGCCAATTCGTCATCTTCGATTTTTCGCGCCTTAACGTGCTTGCCTTCTTTCCCTGACTTTTCAAGTACGAAAACCTCCGGCTCGAACCCCACCATCGGAGACTTCAGTCCAATCGCGATCTTTACCGTCCAATACCCAGCGAGTATCGCCTCGCGAAGACTTGGCCCCTGCTTGGACCAGTACACGCTCCAGAAGAAGGCCAGTATCGGGTCCGCATTTTGTTTTCCGCTCCCCTGGCACACGAAGGGCACCCTCTCGGTCGACATGATCTCGCACGCGCCTTGGTGGCTGATGTCAAACAAATGAATGCCGTTCTTGAATTTCACAGCCAGAAAGCCCGAGCACAGAACGTCCGTTAGAGCTACCTGGCCCATCACTTGCTGAGCTCTCTTCGCCGTATCGAATGCTGGGTTCAGGATTGCGCGAATTTGTGCCTGGATTTCCGCTACTGACTCAGCGCATGCCTGCGCACCGAATTTTGGTTGTAGCAATTGCATTGCAGTGCAAATCTGCTGCCCGACAGCGATGGGGCCAGCGGAAGCATAGAGCGCTTGGCCATTTAAGATTTCGACTTTGCTTCCCGGTTGAGCGACGGTGACATTGCCCATGACACCGTGAGTCACCTGCTTGTCTGTCGCGATGACGACTCCTTCCGTGGAGAGAATTCCTACTAGCAGGGTCAACGGGGTCGCTACTCTACAAAGACGCTGTTCTTCTTGTAAGACGGATAACGGGCATAGATCGCGCTAACAAGTTCTGGAAAACTAAGGCTGGTCACCCAGTGAGTAGCCCGCGAAACATACTCGGCCAAAGCGGACGTTTCGTCGTCCGTTGATTGCAGGTGTTCGAGTCCTTCAGAGGTAAGCCGGTATCTGCGCACCTTGGCACCCGGTGGGCGGTCTATCGCGACAAACCCAACTTCTGCATATTTGCTCAGGTCGTTATACACGGCAGGGGAAAACGGGCCGTAGTCATACGGGGAGAACTTGTAGAAAGGCTTTGGAGCAAGTCTTTTAGCTTCCTGGCCAACAAGGAAAGCAACCTTTTGTACTTGAACAGGAGTGAGGGAATGCTCCGGCGCGGCGGCCAAGGCATATAACAATACTGCGTTCTTATCGCTCACCTGCAAATTATGCTCCACTTCTCAACAGATTTCGCGACTCGTGTCGCAGCAGGAAAACGCCTACACGCTAATCAGGGCCAGGCAGGGGCCCGGTTCGGCGCTTCCTCTGACCACCCGCGCCGCCACCTAGGTCCGGATTTCGGGCCGTGTGCCGACCGATGACCTTCTCCAATCCCGCCATTGCGCATCGGATACCCGCACTGTCGGGAGTAGCGCAACATTGAAACGGCGCGGGGCTTAACATGATTCTCAGCGCGCCATTTCGATTTCACGGACCCGCGGTTCGCGAGGACGCCGCGCTAGAAGTCTCGCCGCAATGTATTCCTTCTCGGTACCCAATCTTGGCATCTGCTCCACATATCGCCTGACCTGCGTGGCGAGCTCCGGGTGTCCATCGCGACTCAGCGTGTCGCTCACAGCCAGCCATCCACGACGCACCTCCTCGCGCGTGCGGAGCAGTTTCTCTTTGCCAGGTTCGATTTGGAATTTGCCTTCTTTTAACTCGCGGAACACAGCTTCGACGCGTTCTCGGATATGGGTCGACTCGCTTCGTTTGCTCGCGCGATAGATGCCATCGGACTTACGAGGAATCGTTACACCCCGGACCTGCCGTGGCGTCGCGTTTGCAGCTACTCCGAGTTCCCGAAGATGGTGTGCGAACCCCTCGCGCCATTCCCGCAAGGTGGCCTTCCGAACGTAAAGCCGCTGCCCCTCATTGCTCGTGGCCTTGACGAGCACGTGGACATGGGGATGTGGCTCATCTGTATGCAGAGCCATCACAAAGCGATGCTTGAGTGCAAACTCCTCGCTGGCGAAATTCCGTACCGCCGATTGAACCTTCTCGGGTGGCGTTCCAGCGGGCATGGAGAATATGAGTTTATAGACGAGTCTTGGCGGCTCCTTGGGCTTATTGGGGGTCAGATTGAGCTTTCCGCGTTGCTCGATCAGATCAAGATTCCAGTCGTGCAGTAGGTCGACCTGGACGTGTTTGCCTTGCAGAATTTCTCCGTCATCGATTTCAAGCTCCACCTCACCCTTGCGACCTATATAGCCAACATGCCCCCGGACCGCTCCTGAGCTATTCGAGCCGCTATTGACTACCTTGACCATGACTTCTGGGGTGCGCCCCACGGTGCGGGTAACATGCTTGATCTGCCCAATCGAGAGCGACTGCCGGCGGCTGGGACTGCCGCGTCCGTAGCTGACAATGTTGAAGAGCGCTCTTTCCTGACTCATCGCGGATCCTCATACCCTTGTCGCCAAGCCTTCGCATTCGCCTGTAGCAATCCATGGGTGTAATCGCGGAGTCCCTCGCAGATCTTTATGAAATACATAAGGTCAGTCCGCCCGGGGGCGGTTACTGGCTCTCCCCGGTTGGCAGCCCGAGCGATCTGATTGATATTTCGGCCCAGCCTGCTGATCTCCGACACACTCTTCTCAAGCAAAAGCCACTCCGCCTTCGGTAGGGGTGCCAGACCCCTTAAGTGAGCCCGGGTCAGGACCGACACGTAGGTTGCCGCCGCCATGCCACGCGCCGCCGCACGCTCCCGCAATAACAGCTGATCGTCGGGGCGGATTCTCACCGTCAAGCGCGAGTCCCGCGAGGCCCGGCCTGCATCCCCTGGTGTCCCCACTTCTGCGGCACTCGCGCCCTGAAGCATCATCTTGACCAGGCGCTTCAAGAGCGCCGAATCGGACAATCCCTGGTGACGCGCAACGGCCGCGAAACGCTCCCTCGTCTCGCGCGTCACCCAAGTTGTGAGATGTGTTCCATCGCTCATCGTGAGCGATATTTGTAGCAAATAGCAGCCGTAAGGCAATCCTGCGTTTCTCGGTTTTTTCAGTGAAACTCAAGCAACGCTCGTTTGTTTTTCGGCGCTAGAGGGTTGGACGCTCCCGAGGTTTTGCCGTCACGGAGCTGGTATTCAAGGTGCCGCCCGCTCTTGTCATTCAACTTTGTCCACTGGCGATCCAGCCCATGCTGCTCACGATTTCTACCACCACTAAGCCGGCTACGGACCTGCGAATCGGCTCGTACCGCCGCTGTCGACCCCAAGGCGACGATGGCCATCGTCGGCTTTGCGGGTACACAACTCGTGATCGCTCAAAATGTTAACTCTTGGCAGAGCTTTGGCAGAACGGTCATTTGCTGTCCCCGGGGTCAGTGTGGGACGTCTGGGATTGGATCTCGTCAATAGGGGTGACGTCCCCATAGCCGTAGAGCCAAAGGTAGAATCGAATGCTCTTGGTTTCAGTCATCGACCACACATCAATACTTGGTGATGTCGTCGTCAGGCGATAACAAGCGATCGCCGAGCCAAACATAACCAACGGTCTGAATAACGTATATAGAAACTAGGCCGAAAAAGAACAGATCATTGCGAATGAACTGCGCGGTCCATGTGTCAACTAAAAGTGACGTGAGCGTAAGAATTGCCGCGAAGATAACCGTACGGCCTACTCGTTCATCAACCCGATTGACGTTGCAATTGTACGAGATGATATAAGGCAATGCGGCGATTAAAAACGCAATTGCGAGAAAGGGTCTGGGGCCGCGCCCTACCCATCCTGCCAATCCCCGATTCCCCAACAGTCTATGTGAGGCGATCGCGGAGATTACGAAGGTAGTACCGGCGATTAGCCCTAAAAGGAAATGAGTCCACATGAATATTCTGCGATCGGTAAACCACCGATCGATGTAACGCCCGAGCTGTCGGAAACGAGAGCTTTCGTTCATCAAACGATGAGGCTGAGCGACGCGGGATGCGCTGCTGACCAACAAAGCTGATTTATCCCAATCATCGACTCCCTCGTTGGCCTACCGAAGATGCTACCCCGCGATCGTTCGAACCGATAGTTGATTCACTGCCAACTTTAACTCGTGCCCGGCCCTTCGCCTAAAGCTCCGGTTGCTAGATAGGTCAGCTCCTCCTCAGTGAGTGGAGTCGAATCCAATATCGCTTTGGCACGATCGAAGTGCTCATCGCGCACCCACACCTCGAATCCGAGGGGCGGAGCTTCAACTACGTCCGCCGGAATTAGCTCGTCCGCCAGTATATCTGCGATGCGATTCGCGATCCTTGCGTCGAATATTTTCGAGACTGACCGCACTTGGTCCTGGGTGGTCTTAATAGGAATCTAACTACTGCTTAGGCGACAGGCAGATAGCTTACCGCAGACTGCGAATTGCCGCTTCGCGGGGGCGATTTCGTGACCGTAATCGCCCGGTTTTGGCCGGCCCGAGACTACCAGTGGTATCCGACACCCAGTCGTCTATGATTAAAGGATGATAAATCGTGTGCCGCGCGGCGCCTCCCGCGAAAACGTCTTGGAAATCGTGCGGGGTTGGGTCGACGTATTCGCCGCGCAGGATTATCAAACGGCGTTCGATAAGTTGGGCTACTCAATCTCGTCGGGAGAGCCCAGTGTCGAGTGCATAGCAAGGGCCATTCAGTACTATCGATCGCCGGACTACTACCCTGGTGTCACCACCTTCAAGGTTACAGATTGGAGGACGGCTCGTGGAGGCAACCCCGACCCGCAACAAAAGGTCATTTGGTACAAACCCAATACCGTTCGAATGGCGGGGGCGGTGGCGTTCGACTTGCCTTTGAACGGCCAGTGGAGTGATCTAACAGCGGACTTCGTATTTTTCGAAAACGACAATCCGGATGCTGGTTATACCCTGCGATTGGAAGAAATACATTCATGGAGGCAGACTCAGCGAGAAATGGAAGCGCAAGAGCGCACAAATTCCTGAAGCGCGCCCATCGACCCGTGTCGACCCCCGAGCGGACTACGTGAATGGCGGCTATGAGGAAGGAGAATCAACTGTGAATTCGCTCCCAGCCTTTTGGACTTCTTGCGCCTAACCTACCCAAGATGGATTACGCGCATTACATGGAATGTGCCGTGCTTGGGTTTAGTCCAGCACTCGCCATATTCTTTCTACTCGGCGCCGAACGCCGGGCGCGGATTCCGCATCTTGCCTGGTGGCTTTTTCTGATCCTGGGAATCGTAATCTGCGTCTATGGAATGTCCCACGCGACCATTCCATCGTTCTCGACCCGCATTACGGCGGTGGGCAGGTTTTATGACTACGTGGAGCGTGAAGGCTATCGTGGTGACACTACCTATGGCTTTCGCTTTGTGCCTGAAGGCGGGGAAGCCATCAACATTCACACCAGAATCTTACTTCCGCATCGGGGAGTGGACGGACGCACGTATCGCGTTGTCTATCTGAAAGATGACAATAGAAGGCTGAAGAATGAAGCCGTCGATATCACTATTCTGTCTGGTAAGGACACCGGTTTTCATGACTCACTGGATGCCCGACCATTTGGAAGTTGGTTGGCAATACCCGTAGGTGTCGCCCTTTTTGGATTTGGGATGATAGGTCTCAGATACAGGAAAAAGGACGCCAATCCCGCGGCATCGGATGACGTTTACAGTCCGTCGACTTGATTGGATCTTCGTCAAGCTCCGAACGCGAACTTTCGACCCCAAGCCGCCTGATGCGACAGTCCGCTCCCAAGCAAGCCATTGCCAACTGTTGAGCGAGCGCGGGTCTATTTGTTTCCCGCGCGGCTCTTCGGCGAATCCTTGTGCTTCATAACGGTTAGTAGAGCGGAGTTCTGACTGGGCATTCGCGTCAGCAAAATCACATCGATCTTCATATCCTCGGATATATTTGTCCAATGTATCTCGGCAGCGTTCGAGGGTTTGCTCAGCGTTGATGTTGGATTGCCAAATGAGCCTTTGAGCCAACCCTGAATGAAGTCGGTCGAGTTAGTTGGGGCCGACACTGAACACGTCAACGTATAGCCGTGAGATTCGCTGTAGCCCTCAGCCGTTATGATGCCAACCGGACCAATCGCGGTCTTGGCTTCCCAATTTACTTGGTGAATGGGACTACTATCGGGCATCGGAATATCCTCGGCCGATATGAGAGCGTAGTCATGCTGCTTTGCCAGATCCGCGATTGCTTGGAGTGACCAAGGAACGTCCAAGCACAGCTCCTTGAATATCTGAAGTGGCGGAAATATCGCATGCGTTTCTTCTGCAGCTGAGCAAATTGGAGGACTACTCGCTGAAATTGCGACTGCCACGGTGAACGAGGCGAGTAGGCTCCGCGTCACTATTTTCACTTTCACTTATGAAGTCCTGTTGGCCAAACCAGAGATGCGCCAGTTTAACCGCTCGCAATCATATTTCGAACGGCCGCTTCGAAGCAGTTGGACTTAAGCGTTGCAACTCTCGAATTGGCCGAGCGGCGCCTCGCGACCCACTGCCGCCGTCGGTAAATGACTGCTCTTGGGCGGGCAAGTCATTAAGCCGTGACGCTTATGCCCGTAGAATGTAGGATCGGAGATATCTGGTCTGGAGGCGAGCATGGATCCAGCCGTGGTTACAGCGGGAGCCGGAATCGGCGCTCAGCAACGCATATCCGCGATCGACACTAACACGAGACTCCGGGCGATCCTGATCGGGAGTGCTGGAAACCTGGTCGAATGGTATGACGTGTATGTCTTTGCGACGTTCCAATTCTACTTCGCCGGATCCTTCTTCACCGATGTTGCGCCCGATCGGCAGCAACTGTACGCCTCCATCGTTTTTGCCCTGGGTTTCGTGTCTCGCCCCTTCGGCAGCATCATCATTGGGCGAATGGCTGACCGCATCGGCCGTCCCAAGGCGCTCTTGCTGTCAATCCTCCTCATGGGTGTCGGCTCGCTGATCATTGCACTGACGCCATCAGCCGGGCTCATCGGTTCGGTTGCTCCTGTACTGTTGCTGCTGGCACGATTGCTTCAAGGCCTCGGTCAAGGGGGTGAGTACGGTACCTCGTGCACCTACCTGAGCGAAATGTCTCGACCCGATCGGCGCGGCTTCTATTCGGGAATTTGGATGACAACCAATTTAGGAGGCCAACTGCTGGCGGTGCTGACTCTTCTGGTGCTGCAACTCTTCGTGCTGGACGCCGGCCAATTGAAGCAATGGGGCTGGCGAGTCCCATTTATGTTTGGTGCGCTGCTGTCATTCGGGTTCCTGCTTATGCGTCGCACACTCCGCGAGACGGAGCACTTTGACACAGCGAAGCGGGCCGAGATTGCTACCGGAAGCTGGCGAGAATTGCTGCGGCATTGGAAGGCGCTGCTTCTGGTTGTGGGCTTCACGGCCGGAGGAATTTCGGCCTTCTATACCTACACCACCTACATGCAGCAGTTCCTTAAGCACTCGGTGAAACTCCCCGAGCATGAAACCACGCTCGTAACGTTAGGAGCGTTGCTGGTGGCGGTACTTCTGCAGCCGCTCCTGGGCCGACTATCAGATAGCATCGGACGCAAACCCTTGCTGCTTGCCTTCGGCTTTCTGGGAACCCTGTTCACCTATCCCTTGCTGGATACGTTGCACCACACCAGCAGTCCGCTGATGGCGTTCATGTTGATCGTGGTTGGCTGGGTCATCGTCAGTGGCTATACCTCCGTCACAGCTGTGGTGAAGACCGAGTTGTTCCCAACGGCTGTTCGCGCCATGGGTGTCGGGATTCCCTATGCCATTACGGCGGCGGTTTTTGGGGGTACCGTGGATGGCGTCGCCCAGTACTTCCGGACGGAGTTGCACTTCGAACAGGGATTCTACTGGTATGCCACGGCGCTCATCTTCGGCTCTTTCCTCGTCTATATTTTTATGCCCGATACTCGCAAGCATTCCAAAATCGAACGGCTTGACTGACTCAAAGATCGGACCACTTTCATTAAACCGCGACTTGTGACAGATTTTCTGCAGGTGTGGCGACCATCCTCGCCGAGGCACGTCATCGTCATCGAGATTATCAATGGCTCAACCGGGCAGCGTTGGGGTACGCCATTGAGCGGTCGCAATGTCTGCTCGTGGGCCGGTCTGCGCCCCTCGCCCGGAGAGGTTGAGCCAACGCGAACTATCGACCCGTTGCCGACCCTCGTCACCGTCGGCTTTGCGGCACCCTAACGCGCGGTCCCTCGAACCGTTAGGCGGGCCTTATGCCGATCAGTAGGTGCATAACAAGAATGTATCCATAGAGAGCCCACACTGCGAATACGCAAGTGTGAGCAATGTTGTGTCGCCATTTCTGCGGTCCTAACGCTGCGGCGCGCTGCGTCATCTGTGCACGGTGTACCCGATAAAGCATAGCGACTGAGACGACAAGTACGACAAGCGCAACTACAAACCGAATCGGGTGATTACCGATGGTATAGCCGCGCAGGTAGTTGCCATGATTGGGAATGGCAGCCTCCCACCCGGATGGGAGATGTTTTCCGCGAAGGTCAAGACTCGCCACAGGTTGTGCGGCCAGGAAGGAGGTAATGGCAACAAAACTGCCTAGCAGCGGTATTACTATCAGAATCTCCAAGACGTAGACGATTGGATAGCGCAGATCCCTAAACATCGGTCTGCCTAATGTGAGCCATGCGCGGTTGCGCAGTGAGAAAACGAAACTGATTTATCTCAATCATCGACCCTCACCTTGGCCTACCGAAGACGCTACCCCCGCGCTCGTTCGAACCGGTTAGGCGTTAAACCAGTTCCGCTCGCTAACCCTGGAAGCAGGAACTTTCTTGACCAACAAAGCAACCAAGCGCGAGCAATCAGCATACTGCAGCAAGCCTTCCCGAAATTTGTTGTTATATACGATGCGGGCGACAATCAATCTGCCACGAACCCTCCGCAATACAAGCTTGTCAATTTGATCATAAGAGGTACGGACTGTTTTCGCCCCATCATTAGTCAACAAGGCTTGATCTGAGACCGTAAGAGAATGCAACGCAGCCCAGCGAGCGTAATTCCAGCTAACTCGCCACGTGAATGCAGTAATAGCAATGCTAAACGCGACGAAACCTGGCACGTGCACGCCGGGGTGACCGTTGGACGATATTGTGGCGTAGCCGAGAAGACAAAGAATCATTATGGGTGGCACGAACGGCCTAAGCTTGTTGAGCAAAAGAGAGCGTTTTGATACCCGGAAAGTCTCCATTTCGCCTAACGATCAGGCTGAGCGACACGCGGTTGCGCTGACGCAATACGAAGCTGATTTACCCAAAACATCGATCCCCTCCTTGGCTCTCCTGAGGCGCAACCCCGCGATTCGCTCAAGCCGATTATTAGGTAACTGGTTTGCCCTCGCTAGCAGCTTGGATGTCTCTCCGCACTTCTGGGGTCATGCCATCCGTCGGGAGAAAGGTAAACGGCATCAACGGCGGCTTCACTGCCATTATGACGAAGTCATCATACAGCCAAATGTGCTTAAACCTTTCCCACGTTAGCAGAGTGGCGTTGGGGCCAAACACGATCCGAACACCTTTCGGTGAGGTCTCGACTTCCGCGGTGCGCATCGTCGGGTCGGATAAGCGGCGAACAAAGGCCTTCGGAAGAGAGAAGTAGTAGGAACTCTGAATGAGGAGATTCATGAATAGAAGGAAACCAATCATGCCAATGAACCAGTTTGCGCCATCAATGGAATAGACAAACCACAGGGCCCCCGCCATAACCGGGAGGGATAATAGAAAGCTCACGCCTAGTGGGGTTTTGAATCGTCGCCAGAAAAAGGTCCGCACCGCGCGACGCGAGATATCTGCGGAATAAGTAATTGTGCATGTGGCCATGCGGAGTCCTGGCAATCACCTATCAATCAATGAGACGCCAAAACTGGGGTATAACTCTGCGCATTCTTCTCACCCTCTGGCCTCGCATACAGCATAGTAATGCAGGCGGTGAACGTCGGCTAACCGGAGCGCAATTTGGGCACCCCGGCGCCCGGTATTGGCCGGTTTCTGCCCGTCGCCGACTCGCCGGCAGGATTCTCTCGTCGACCCGCGCATGTGCGAGTTTCACTTAATTTCCCGCGAAACTCCCCCTGGATTTCTTGCAGGCCTCTGTAATAATTCCTAACGCGTGATGACTCGCCCCTAAACGACCGGAACCACAAGGTTGCACGTGGTCGATGTTGTCGCGACAATTGGTCTTGAGGATGCCGCCCGCTTTCTGCACATGGCGCCCTCGACGCTGCGCAAGCGCGCCGCGGCGGGTAAGCTGAGCGCGTACAAGCCGGGCAAGACCTGGGTGTTCCTGCAAGACGAATTGCTGACCTACCTAAAATCGAGCAAGTCCGCATGTCCCTCTACCGCCGCTCCGATACTCCGCATTGGTGGACCCGATTCCAACTCGACGGCAGCGAGGTCCGCCTCTCGACTGGCACGGGAAATCGCCGCGAAGCGGAAGAATTTGAAACCTTAGCGCGAACGCGGGCGTGGCGGCAGGCTCGCCTCGGAGAGCGGCCGGCGTATCTTTGGACCGATGCGGCCAAGCGCTGGCTCTCCGAGACGCGCAAGCGCTCGAAAGCTCGAGACGAGTCGATCCTCGCTTGGTTCGAAGAGCATCTTAAGGACTACGATGTGCAAGCCATCACGCGCGAAGTCGTCCAGGAGCTGCGCGCACTGAAGGCCGCCGAGACCAGCGAAGCAACCGCGGATCGACACATGGCGCTGCTGCGCGCCATTTTGAATAAGTGCGTGAACGAATGGGAGGTTCTCGACTCCGCGCCGAAGGTGCGGATGTATCGGCCGGCCGTGGGTGAGCCGCGCTGGCTCACGCGCGCAGAGTTCGCGCGTCTCGAGCGCGAGCTGCCTGATCATATGAAGGCCACCGCACGGTTCGCTGTGCTCACGGGGCTTAGGATGCGCGCGATGCTGTCACTCACCTGGCAGCAGGTGGATCTCGTTAAGAAACGCGCCTGGGTGTCGAGCAGTGAAATGAAGGCGGGGCACTCGCTCGGCATTCCGCTGACCGCTGAGGCCATCCAGGTCTTAAACGCGCTGCCGAGAAACGGCGATTACGTTTTCCAATGGCGCGGCGAGCGCATTGATGACTGCAACACGCTCGCTTTTCAGAACGCCGTCAAGGCGGCCAAGGTCGAGCCGCTCCGCTGGCACGATCTCCGGCACACGTGGGCGTCATGGGCGGTTCAAAGCGGCGTGAGCCTGCACGAGCTCATGCTCTTGGGAGGCTGGCGCAGCTTCTCGATGGTGCTGCGGTACTCGCATTTCGCGCCGCATCATTTGGCGCGGGCGGCAGCCAAAATTAAGCTAAAACCTCGCACAAAAACCGGCACAGTAAAAAGCCCTGCCAGAAAATCACTCGCAAGTCATTGATTTTGGTGGTGAGAGAGGGACTCGAACCCTCGACCTCGGCATTATGAGTGCCACGCTCTAACCAGCTGAGCTACCTCACCATCGGCGAACCCTAAAAAAGAGCGGCGGATTCTGCGCAGC
>Ga0210402_10001858_pt1 | contig 21202 bp, 21 predicted proteins | sample IncBWC7MmetaG_FD_161055 | JGI IMG/M metagenome (GOLD analysis project Ga0210402, IMG submission 161055) | Forest soil microbial communities from Barre Woods Harvard Forest LTER site, Petersham, Massachusetts, United States - Inc-BW-C-7-M | ecosystem: Environmental > Terrestrial > Soil >... | reverse complement strand
GGTGCGTGGAAGTTGACCCCGGCGAGCTCGAACTGGTCGTCCTGAATTTGGCGTTGAATGCCCGTGATGCCATGCCGAGCGGCGGCATCATCGAAATTACCGCCAGCAACAGTCCCGCATTGGCGGACCATGACCTTGCCGGCGATTTTGTCAGACTCGATATTGCGGACTCGGGCGTCGGCATGTCCCCCGATATTCTCGCTCACGCCTTCGAGCCTTTCTTCACCACCAAGGAAATCGGTACGGGTTCCGGATTGGGACTCGCACAGGCCCATGGGTTTGCCAAGGCGTCCGGGGGGCTCGTACGCATCGCCAGCGCGCCTGGGCGCGGGACCTCGGTATCCTTGTTCCTGCCCCGTACTCTGAAAACGCCGGCGTATACACCGGAGCGCATGCCCCATGCCGTTGACGACGCCCCGGGCAATGCCGCGCAAGTTCTGGTCGTCGAGGACGATGACGAAGTCGCTGCATTGACCGTTGAGATGATCAGTCAGCTGGGCTATGACACAACCCGTGTCGCGAGCGCCGAAGCGGCTCTCGGCGCCCTCGCCGACCGTCGTTCGGTCGATATTGTGTTCTCGGACGTGATGATGCCGGGGCGCATGAATGGCGTTGAACTGGCACAGGAGATCCGGCGGCGGCGTCCCAATCTGCCCGTGCTTCTGACCAGCGGCTACGCCGAGGCGGCTCGCCGCAAGGCGGGAGCCCAAACAATTAAAATCATTGCCAAGCCCTATCGGATCGATGAATTACGCGACGCCTTGGCGGCCGTAAGGCAAGATGCTCGGAAGTCAATCCGAGAACACTAGATGTCGTCGGTTATCGTTTGTCCGTCGTGTGATTTGGCACACCAGGGTGCTATGGCGCCGGCGTCCGAGAGCACGCGCTGCGCCCGTTGCCGGGCGCCGCTGCAACGTCCGGAGAACGGCAGCATTGACGCAGCGATCGCCCTGGCGCTGTGTGCGCTCGTGCTGTTTTTCTTAAGCAACGCGTACCCCCTGGTCGTCATTCACGCAAACGGCGCGACTCGCGCGACGACGCTCATCGGCGCGGCCGCTGCGTTTTACTCCCAGGGCCATGTCTTCCTAGCACTGCTGGTATTCACTACCACGGTGCTCGGGCCGATTTTGCAAATTACCGGCCTTTTGTATCTGCTCATTCCTTTACGGCGTGCGCGCCAGGCACCGGGGCAGGACACCATATTCAGGCTGCTCGCACAGGTACGTCCGTGGATTTTCGTGGAAGTATTCATGCTGGGGACCTTGGTAGCTCTGGTAAGGTTGTCGGCTTACGCGCGCGTGATTCCGGGGGTCGCGCTGTGGTCGTGTGGATTGCTCATGTTCACGCTGGCCGCTCTGACCAGCCGCACGACTCCCGGACAATTCTGGCATTGGGTCGATCGGTGCCGCACGTGAGGGCGCCCGCGACGGGCAGGAGCCTGGGACTGCTTGTATGCCTGCAGTGCCGCGCGACGGTGCGTGCGTTGCACGTGGCGTATCCACGCTGCCCCAGATGCTACGCTCATCTCTATCAACGCAAGCCGCACAGCTTGGGCTTGACGGCGGCACTGCTCTTATGCGCCGCCATATTGTACATACCGGCGAACCTCTTGCCGGTGATGTATACCCGCACAATTTTCGACGAGGAGGAGGACACGATCATGAGCGGCGTGTTGGTGTTGTTGCACTCCGGATCATGGCCCATTGCGGTTTTGGTGTTCATTGCCAGCATCGTCGTACCGATCTTGAAGATCATCGCACTGAGCGTGGTAGTCTTTTCAGCCTGGCGCCGCTCGCCACGCTATCGAACGCAACGCAGCGAGCTGTTTCGGATGGTCGAATTCATAGGACGCTGGTCGATGCTCGATGTCTACGCAATCTCGCTGCTGGTCGCCCTGGTGCAAATTCAATCTCTCGCCTTCGTCGCCGTCGGCTGGGGCGCGCTGGCATTCGGCGCCGTCGTGATCCTGACCATGTTCGCGGCGCGCACGTTCGATGAACGATTGTTGTGGGAAGCGCCGCCGTGAGCGATGGGCCGCACGCAAACTTTGAGGACCTGCCCGCAGCAGTGCCGGCGCGATCTGTCTGGGGACGCCTGCCGCTGGTGTGGATCCTGCCGGCGGTTGTGGTTCTTGCCGGCGGCTTCGTGGTCATTCGAGAAAAGCTCGCGCAGGGCACGTCGATCGAAATACGCTTCGAGAACGCCGAAGGGTTGGAGGCAAACAAAACCAAGGTACGCTACAAGGATGTTGAAATCGGCGAAGTTCGCGACATTCGCGTCGGCGCTGATCGCAGGGAAGTGATTGTAACGGCCGAGATCCATCGCAACGCGCAGCCGTATCTCGTCGAGGACACGCGCTTTTGGGTGGTGCGCCCACGGGTGTCCGGCGCCGGCGTCTCAGGGTTGGCCACCCTGGTATCCGGCGCTTACATCAGCGTGGATGTGGGTCACTCGACCGCGAACCGCGACCATTTCGTCGGACTGGAAGTCCCACCCATCGTGACGGCGGATCTGCCGGGACGCGAATTCATACTGCATGCCGATGACTTAGGATCCCTGGACATCGGCTCGTCGGTATTCTATCGGCACATCACCGCGGGCCAGGTTGTCGGTTACACGCTGGATCCGGGCGGCACCGGGGTCACCATCAAGGCGTTTATCAACTCGCCCTTTGATAAATACGTAACCGACCAGACGCGCTTTTGGCAAGCGAGCGGAATCGACATGTCCGTCAACGCGGACGGCGTCAAGCTGCGCACCGAATCGCTCGCATCGATTCTTGAAGGCGGCATTGCGTTTGGAACTCTGCCGGGCGCCCCGGCCGCGCAAGTCGCGGCGGATACGTCATTCACGCTTTTCAATGATCAAGACCGGGCGATGCGGCCCGCTGAAACCGAAGTTCGGCCCTTCGTCATGTATTTCGGCGGCACGCTGCGCGGACTGTCCCCCGGCGCCCCCGTAGATCTTCAGGGAATCACGGTGGGCGAGGTAAAGAGCGTCGATGTCGAGTACGACCAACGCCTGGGGTTGCTGGCGTTTCCGGTGGTGGTCGATCTGTATCCTCAGAGGCTGCGGGGGCGGACGCTGCGCACGGCCCGCGCCGGGGACGGTCAAATCGACAGCCGCGCGCTGATCGACAGCCTGGTTGGACATGGTCTGCGCGCGGAGCTGAAAACCGGCAATCTCTTGACCGGTCAGAAGTTCGTCTCCCTGGATATGCATCACGATGTCTCCAAGGAGAAAGTCGGCTGGTCCCAACAACCGGCGATTTTTCCGACTATCTCCGGCGGCCTTGAAGACATTCAAGACTCGGTCGGCGTGATTGCCAAGAAACTCAGCAAGGTGCCCTTCGATCAGCTGTCGGCACGCCTGATGAGCGCGATGAACTCGCTCGATCAGACGCTGAAGAGCACGGACAAGCTCTTGCACAACGTCGACACCAATCTTGCACCCCAAGTGCAGACGACTCTGGTCGAAGCGCAAGCGGCGTTGAAGAATGCCAAGGAATTGCTGGGGCAGGATGCGCCGCTCGAGAACGATCTGGGTTCGACCCTGCTGCAAGTATCCCGGGCCGCGAAATCAATCAGCGCCTTGGTGGATTATCTTGAACGTCATCCCGAATCCTTGCTACGCGGCAAACCGGCAGCTACACCATGAAATCCCTCAGTCTGGGTCTCAGCGCCCTATTCCTGCTTGCAGGCTGCGTCACGCGGCAGCAAGACCGCTTCTACGTCTTGGATCCCCAGCCTGCTGCGATCGCGGAATCGCGGTCGCAGTTTGATCGCCAGGTCGAATTGCGCGTCACGGTGCCTTCGCTGGTTGACCGCGGCGAAATGGTTATTGCCACACCTCATGGCGTGGCAATCATGGACCACGAACGCTGGGCCGCACCGCTCGCCGACCTGGTGACCGCCTCTCTGAGCGCGGGACTTGAGCGGCGGCGCAGCGATGTCGTGGTGCTGACGAGGAGTGCGAACAAAGCGGGCATACCCATCGTGAGAGTGACGGTCGACATAGACCGGATGACCGCGCGCCTGGGAGATCACCTCAGCATCGAGACTCATTGGCGCGTGAACGACGCGCGCACGGGTACGGAAAAGCTCGGGCGAGATGTCTTTGTCAGCCCGCAACAGCCGCAGAGTTACGCGGAAGTTGCGGTGGCGCTCAGTGCCTGTATCGCACTTTTGGCGGATCGACTGGCTGCGGAATTTTGAAAACGCGGGCGCTTCGACTGCGAAGCGCCCGCTCTCAAACAACTGCAATTCTACCGAGGACTAGGGTTCTACCACGATGTCGTTGTGAACCGAATTGACGCCTTCGGTGTTCTTGGCAATCATCGCTGCCAAGTCGCTGGCGTCCTTGGTTGGCGCCCGGCCGCTGAGCCAGACCACGCCATCCGCATCGGTATCGACTTTAATTCTGGTCAGCGTCGACAGGTGCTTCGCCGCCAATTTAGCCTTCACTTTCGTGGTGATCGCCGAATCTTTGATGAAGTGATGCGATCCGGTATCCGTGGCGCCTTCGTCGGCCATCAGCATCGGTGCGCATGCCACGCCTAGCGCGATCATGCCGCATAAAATTACGTGCTTCTTCATTCGTTCCTCCTGCAGCTTTATGTAGCCCTGCGGCTTTCATTTCTCACACCCTATCGTGCCCGTCGCGCTGCGGCATATCTGTAGGTGGGGAAAGGTACCCCGTGACGGCCATATCCCACAGCTGCTCCGGACGGGTGTGCGGTGTTTCTTCACCGCTTGATTTTGTTGAGATGCCTCTCGCGCACTTCGTTGGGATTGGTCGGATCGTCCGGGTCGTTTGGAAAGCCGCCCGGGCGCGAGACCGTACCGGCCCTGCTCTCCTCCTCCGCTTGGCGCTCATCCTTTGACTTGCTCTTGTCGATCGATTTGCCCTTGTCAGCGGCGGCGGGCGCCGACTCAGAAGTGGCCGTTGACAGGAGCGTATTGAGCAAGCGAAGTTCCTCGCCTTCGGTCCTGGAGCCCGATGAGCGCCGCCTATCTCCCGCACCGTTCACGAAAGCAAGTGAAGCGTGCATATGCGCCTCCTTTGGTTGGTTCCGAGCGGAAAGCTTGCGCGAAGTCGGGCGCCGGGTATATGGCACCGCACGGATTTGAATGCAGGACAATTCTGACCGCAGACCGTGCTACGGCCGACTTGCCCCGCGGCCAACGTGCGCATAGCGTGCGGCCGATGGAAGACGCCTCCCCCGATCACGATGAACGGCTCACGGATTTCTTCGCTCGTCACGGCGGCCCGGGAACTCGCGCTATGCGCAGGGGCCACTCGGCGCGCGGGGTGCAAGGATGGTCCGAAGCGTACGCGAGTGACGGCTACGTCCTGCGCTGCGACTGGTCGACTTTCGGAACCACGAAAGAAATGAAGTATTCGGAAATTGCTCCTTGAAAGGAGGCGGCGATGATCCGCAAAATCAGCACCGGCGAATATCGTCTGTACTCGCGCAAAGTGAATCCCAAGACAAAGCGCCGCCGCAACCTGGGTACATTCAAAACGCGCGCCGCGGCCGAGCGGCACGAACGCGAGATTCAGTATTTCAAGAGACTCTAGCGCCCGATAAAAAGTCGCCAAAGCGCAGGCCGATCAGGCGATTTGAAGTATCCTAGGCGGATTGCCGCTAAGTTAAGGATACCCATGCTATCTCGACGAATTTTTCTGCAGGGTGCTGCCGCCTCACCCCTGCTCGCCGCCGGAACCACGGTCGCCCTCGATGCGCCTGCGCCGAAGCTCAAATCACTGACCGGCGCCGCGAAGCCGATCTCCGCGGAAGAGCGACGAGCGCGCATCGAAAAGGCTCAAGGCCTCATGGCGCAGCGCAAAGTTGCGGGACTCCTGGTCGAATCAGGCTCGAGCCTTGAATACTTCACCGGAATCCGCTGGCGCCGATCCGAGCGCACGACTTTGGCGATCATCCCCGCCTCCGGCGAGGTGCTCGTCGTGACCCCCGCCTTCGAAGAACCTTCGGTTCGCGAGACGTTGCAGGTCGGCGGCGATGTCAGACCCTGGGATGAGCATGAGAATCCGTTTGAAAAAGTCGTTCAGGGGCTGAAAGATCGCGGAATCAACTCCGGAGTGCTGGCCGCCGAGTCGACGATTCGATTCTTCATCGTGGCGGGCATTCGTCAGGCATCAAGTGCCTATGAAATCGTTCCGGCGGATCCGATTGTACGGGCGTGCAGGCTGATCAAGTCTCCGGCTGAATTGGCTTTGCTGCAGATGGCGAACAATGTGACCATTGAAGCGCTTCGCCAAGTTCACACGCAGGTCACCCTGGGAATGAGCGGGCCCGACATCGGGGCGCTGATGGAGAAAGCGACCCTCGCGCTCGGAGGTTCACCCGATTTTTCGCTCGTGCTCCTCAATGAAGCTTCCGCCTATCCTCACGGTTCGGTGAAGCCACAAAAAATACGAGAGGGCTCGGTGGTTCTCATGGATTGCGGCTGCGCGGTGCATGGCTACGTATCCGACATCTCGCGAACGTGGGTGGTTGGCCAAGCCAGTGCACGGCAACGCAAGGTATGGAACACCGTTAAACGCGGCCAGGAGCTCGCCTTGGAAACCGCCAAAATCGATACGCCTGTCGGCGCCGTCGACGACGCGGTTCGAAAGTACTATGAAAGCGAAGGCTGGGGCCCGGGCTACAAATTGCCGGGCCTTTCGCATCGCACAGGCCACGGCATCGGCGTGGATGGCCATGAACCTCCCTACCTGGTGCACGGCGACACCACGCCCCTGCAAGCCGGCATGTGCTTTTCGGACGAACCGGGAATCTACATACCCGGCGAATTTGGCATCCGGCTGGAGGACTGCTGGTACATGACCGCTTCGGGACCCAAGCTGTTTACTCCATTGGCGAAATCTTTGGAACAACCGATCTGACGTGGCACGACGGCTCTGACTTGGCACGGCGGCGATGATAGCGGCGTTGTCGTTGTGCGCCTGGCTGTATCTATTCTTCGCGCACGGCGAATTTTGGCGCTCGCGTCCGCAACTGTCGCCTGCGGTTCCGCGAGAAACTCCGGACGTCGATATCATCGTGCCCGCACGCGACGAAGCCGAAACAATTCAAGCGGCAATCGGTTCGCTGCTGGCCCAAGACTACGCGGGCGCGTTCCGCGTCATTTTGGTTGACGACAATTCGACGGACGGCACCGCCTCGCTGGCCGGCGAGGCGCCAAACCTTCAGATCATTCGATTGGACTCGAAGCCATCGGGCTGGTCGGGGAAGCTTTGGGCCCTGCACCAAGGCATTGCAGCGAGCCATTCCCCGATCGTGCTGCTGACCGATGCCGATATCGTGCACCAGCCCGCGCACCTGGGGTCGTTGGTGGCGAAGCTGCTGGATTCGCAGCTGGATATGGTCAGTGAAATGGTCCGGCTCAATTGCAGCAGTCGTGCGGAGCGCATTCTGGTCCCAGCGTTCGTGTACTTTTTCCAGATGCTCTACCCCTTCTCCAGGGTCAACGATCCGCGCTCCGCCGTCGCCGCGGCTGCCGGCGGCACGATCCTGGTTCGTCGCGACGTGCTTGCGCGCATAGGCGGCATCGAGACGATTAAGGAGGCCCTGATCGACGATGTGGCATTGGCGAAGGCGGTCAAGCGAAGCGGTTCGATATTTCTGGGACACTCCCAGCTCGCTGCCTCGATTCGGCCCTATGCGAAGGTGTCCGATGTGTGGCACATGATCGCGCGGACCGCATTCACCCAGCTGCGCTATTCGACGCCGCTACTGCTGCTCACCATTGCCGCGCTCAGCGTTGTGTGGCTGGTACCTCCATGGGAAGCGTTGTTTGCCCGCGGCTGGGTGTTTGGTTGCGCCCTGACTGCGTGCCTACTTGCCGCGCTCAGCTATATCCCCACCCTGATGCGATATCAGCGCAGTGTGCTGTGGGTGTTTGCGCTGCCGTTGACCGCGCTGTTCTACCTGGCCGCAACGATCGCCTCGGCCGTGAACTACTGGCGCGGCAAAGGCGCAAGCTGGAAAAATCGGGCCTACTCGCGCTAACCTCGCGCCGCGCTCGCCGACGCCGCCGCCAACGGCTTCAGCGCGTCGGCCTTGATCCCAAAATCGTCGATGTTCACTTGGTGCGGCACACAGTCGGTGCGATAGCTCAGCTCGCGCAGGCTGAAATTCTTCGAAAGGATGTCTTTCAACTCATCAATGAGTTCGCAATCCCCGTGGCTCATGAAATACGGGTGCGTCGGACTCACGAGCACCGGCACCCAGCGAGCTTGCACGCTATCGCCGCCTTTGGCGTCGGTGCTCGGCGAGAGAGAATAGAAGTCGAGGTCGACTATGGCGTTGTGGCCTGGAACGCTGGTTCCGTGCGGACAGCCTCGCGCGCTCACCGTCGCATCCTTGCGTGCGCCCAAGTGCAGCAGCAGCGCACGAATATTGTTTTCCAACCCATCGCAACTGTAGAGGGCCGTTATCCCGTAGTAGGTAAAGTTGGCGTGATGATGCTCCCACGTGCCGGTGACAGGCTGCTGACTGGCCGTTGAATCGGCCGCGACGGTTGCGACAGTCCCCACCACTGAAACGGAAAGTACGGCGATCACTGCGGCCAATATTCGTTTGCTGCGTTGCATGGCATTGTCCTCACAAAATCCGACCCACCACTCGATCCGAGAGTCTAGGCGTACCAATTTGCTCGCGCTACCGCAATAGACCTCGGGAAAAACCACCAGTTCACCGCTCCCAATTGCTCGCCCACACGTGGAGCGGTTGATTGCGCTAAAGGGTTTACCGGGATCCCCTGGTGGCGACCTTTAGCGCCTTGTTCGCATCGACGACGGTAATCGCGGTCATGTTGACCAGCCGCCGCACCGTGGCAGCCGGCGTGAGAATCTGGGCCGCCGCCGCACAGCCGAGCAGGATCGGACCGACTGAAACGTTCTGACCGGCTGCGGCCTTGAGCAGGTTATAGGCAATGCTGGCGCTGTCCAGATTGGGGCACACCAGCAAATTCGCGGTGCCGTGCAACGCGCTGGTTTCGAGGATGGCCCGCCGGGCCGCCTCGTCGAGCGCGGCGTCGCCGTGCATTTCTCCATCCACCTCGAGCTCCGGCATTCTTGCCCGAAGCAGCGCCAGAGTGGAACGCATCTTGATTGCCGAGGCAGCATTGCTGGATCCAAAATTCGAATGAGAGAGCAGCGCCACCTTCGGCACAAGACCGAAAGCCGATAGTTGATCCGCCGCGAGTTGGGTCAGTTCGGCGAGCTGTTCCGCCGTCGGGTCGAGATTTACATGCGTATCAATCAAAAAGACCTGACGCCCGGGCAGAATCAGTCCGGTCATCGCCCCGTACACGGTAGCGCCCGCGCGATGGCCGATCACCTGATCGATGTACTGCAGATGTCGCGCCGTGGTGCTGATGGTTCCGCAAATCATTCCGTCCGCTTCGTCCTTTTTTAGGAGCATGGCGGCAATCAGCGTTGTGCGGCGGCGCATTTCGAGCCGGGCATATTGCGCGGTGACGCCGCTACGCGCCGTTAACTCGTGGTACGCCTGCCAATACTCCCGAAAGCGCTCGTCCTGCTCGGGGTTGACTATCGTGACATTTTCACCGACCCGCAGCCGCAGCCCGTGCCGTTTCAGTGCGCGCTCAATGACGGCCGGACGGCCGATCAGTATGGGCGTCGCCAACTTTTCGTCCACCACAATTTGCGCGGCCCGAAGCACGCGCTCATCCTCGCCTTCCGCGTAAACCACGCGGCTGCACTCCAACGGAACCTGGCGAGCCGCAGCGAAAATCGGCTGCATCAGGGTTCCGCTGTGATAAACAAATTGCAGCAGGCGCTGACCGTATGCCTCCAAGTCATTTATCGGCCGAGTTGCCACCCCGGATTCCATGGCGGCCTTCGCCACTGCCGGGGCGATTTTGACAATCAGGCGCGGATCGAAGGGTTTAGGGATCAAGTATTCCGGGCCGAAGGCCAGATCCTTGATGCCGCCATAAGCGGCGGCCACAACATCGCTTTGTTCCTGGCGCGCCAATTCCGCGATGGCGTGCACCGTGGCGATTTCCATTTGCCGAGTGATGGTCGTCGCGCCCACATCAAGCGCACCGCGAAAGATAAACGGAAAACACAATACGTTGTTGACTTGATTCGGATAGTCGCTGCGGCCGGTGGCAATGACCGCGTCGCTACGCACGGCGCGGACCTCTTCCGGCAGAATCTCCGGCGTCGGATTTGCGAGCGCGAGGATCAGCGGCCGTGCCGCCATCAACCTCACCATGTCCTGGGTCAACACGCCGCCCGCGCTCAATCCCAGAAAGACATCCGCGCCGCCGATGATGTCCGCCAGCGTGCGCGCCGCTGTAGGCTGCGCAAAGCGCGCTTTTTCAGGGTCCATGAGCTCTTGTCGTCCCTGATAGACGACCCCGGCGAGATCCGTCAACCACACATTCTCGCGCGTGAGCCCCAAATCCAACAGCAGGTCGACGCATGCCAGGGCCGCCGCGCCGGCGCCGCTCACCACCATCTTCACCTGCCCGATGCTCTTGCCGACAACTTGCAGTCCGTTGAGGCAGGCTGCAGCCACGATAATGGCCGTTCCATGTTGATCGTCATGGAACACCGGGATTTTCATGCGGCGGCGCAGTTCGCGCTCGACGATGAAGCATTCCGGGGCTTTGATATCTTCCAAGTTGATCGCACCAAAGGTCGGCTCCAGCGACGCGATGGTCTCAATCAACTTCTGCGGATCGCGCTGCTCGATCTCAATGTCGAAAACGTCGATGCCCGCAAACTTCTTGAACAATACGGCCTTGCCTTCCATCACAGGCTTGGCCGCCAAGGGTCCAATGGCCCCGAGGCCAAGCACGGCGGTGCCGTTGCTGATCACCCCTACCAAATTGCCGCGCGCCGTAAAGCGAAACACATTGAGGGGGTCTTCGACAATCGCCTCGCAGGCGGCGGCTACTCCCGGCGAATACGCCAGCGCCAAATCGCTTTGATTCAGCAATTGCTTGGTGGCGGTGACCGATAATTTCCCCGGCGTGGGGAACTCATGATAGTCGAGGGCTTGCCGTTTGAGCGCTTCCCTGATTTCGTCTCTCTTCATAGATCGCGTAGCACGAGACTCGTGGGTCGATGCTCAGTATAGCGCTAACGCGATCGCGATCCCCTAATGACTCGGTTGCTCGCCCGCGCGGCGGGCGGCTCGTGGCGGCGCCTGCGCCGAATCACTGAGCTCTGCGAACGCCTCGTCGCCCTCCTCGAAGCACAACAGGCGCAAGCAGCTGTTTCGGAAGCCTAGCCCGGTGCCGCGGCGGACGAGGTTTCGCACCCGCGGCAGCTGCGCACGCGAACGCGGCGAACCGTTTGGGCAAAGATAATCGACGATGGCGGCGCCGGTAACTGTCACGGCCTCGTCTGGCGCAAACGCCGAGGCCGTCCATCTCGCGGGTTCAAGCGCGTCAATCAGTGCAGCCGCGCCCATCACCTGTGCGATCGAATTCCAGCCGCCGATCTCAAAGGGCATTTGGTCGGACGCGATTCCCCATGCGCCCGACTCCACTTTCGCCAGCAATTCAAATATCCGCGTGGCGTGCCTGCGAACACCCGGATTGACTTCGGCCGCGACGAGCCGCTCGCGCACCGACTCCCACGAAGCACTTTCTTGTGAGAAAGCGAACGGTATGTAACCGAAATATTTATCAAAGGGTTCGATCTCGAAGCGATGCCCGCTGACTTGGTGGTCGGCCTGCGCAACCAATGAACAGGCCACCGGATACGGCGAGTCCAAGGCATCGATAGCGGCGATGACATGCGGTTCGAATTGCGGGAAGGCATCGAGCACTGCCGCAATGAACATGTCGCCCGTTAAACCCCCGCCAAATTTGAGGTGCAGATCCAAGGTGGCGCCCCATTTGACTATTTTGGCGCAGACTACGTTATCGCACTGCCGGCAATAGTGCCTGGATTCCTAATTGCGTGTAGGAATAGTCCTACGGGAGCGTCGGCGCGCCAGCGCAAAACCCGTCACAGCGCCCAGAATCGCCGCCATACCCGCCGTGGGGTACGGCGAATTCCGGAGTTCGGCGGCAAGATCACCGGCCAGCAACTTCACGAGGCTAATGACCATGACGCCATTCGCGCTGTTCTTCAGTAACCGCGCCATGTCCATCGCCGCCGCTCCTCACGCGGAATATTCAGACAGGCTCCTAAGGGTGCCGTGCTGGTACCGCCCTGGATATCGGATGAATCTCGACCACCTTGGGTCGGTGCGGTGCACCTGACGAGGTTGCGAGGCCGTTTTGATTGGCCGCGTGGCGCGCGTTATTGAGATTGAAATAATACTCAAGATGGTGATGAGTGCGAACAAACAAAAAAAGAGTACCGCGCGTGGCTAGCTGCTTGAGCATGAGCAAGATATACCCATTCGCTCTCACGCTAGTCTGTCGTCCATGCTGCTGTTTCGTTGTAGGACGGCTTGACGGCGCGAGGAGTTTCCCGCGCCGCTTTCTTGGCGCAGAAACGCCAGCACCAGCGTTTCTGCTTTTCGCGCGGAGGCCGCCGTCAGCTTCCCGTCTATTTTTTCGTGAATGCTGCCGGATCGCCAGCTATCGAATATCGCCGGATTGATATACGACTTGCGGCAGACCGCGGGGGTGTTGCGCAATTGGGCGGCGACCTGTTTGACGACTTCAGCAATCTCCTTTTTGAATGCCTTCTCGCTGGCAACCTCGGGAAGCGGCGTGCGCGCAAGCAGTGTGATCGCGTGCAGGGTTGCGCCCCAGGTACGAAAATCCTTGGCGGTAAAGTCGTCCCCCATGGCTTCCCGAAGATAGTCGTTGACCTGACCCGAATCGATCGGGTAGCGCTGTCCGTGGTCGTTGATATATTGGAACAGGTGCTGCCCCGGAATCTCTTGGCAGCGGCGCACGATCTTCGCGATGCGTTTATCATCGATGAGAATTTCATGCGGCACGCCGCCCTTGCCGCGGAAGTTCAGCACCGCCCGTCCGTCGCGAATAAACGTGACATGGCGGTTGCGAAGCGTCGTGAGACCGAAACTCTTGTTGTCGCGCGCATACTCGGTATTGCCAACCCGGATGCGGGTTGCATCGAGCAGGCTCACGACCACTGCCAGCACCTTCTCGCGCGGCAATCCCGGCAATGCCATGTCGCGCTTGAGAACGCGGCGCAGCTTCGAGAGTTGTTCACCGAATGAAACCATTCTCTCGAATTTCGCGCTGTCGCGAAGTTCGCGCCACTCTGTATGGTACCGATATTGTTTTCGCCCGCGGGCATCCCGGCCGGTTGCCTGCAAATGACCGCGCGGCTTCATCGTGATCCAGACGTCCCGATAAGCGGGTGGGATCGCGAGACTCGCGATGCGCTTCAGATCCTTTTCGGCGGCCAGGCGGCGATTTTCGGGCGTTATATAGCGAAAGCCTCTGCCGACGCGCAAGCGACGGATACCAGGCTCGGTATCCGATACGTAAACGAGCCCCGCTTCAACGGCCATTTGCGCAGCTTCCGCCGCGCTGCCGCTGAGCTTGTCACTCTCCTGTGAGGTTTTGAGCGTCATAGCGAATGGCTTTTAGCAGGTCACCCTGCGCGAGACTATGGTGGAACGCCGACGGCTTGTAGGACTTGGCGTCTGCATTTGTAATCTGCGACGCAGTTCAAGTTGTGAGTGTGACGTTCGTCGGCTAACCGACGATGCCGCTCGCGCCGATCTCGCACTGTTCAATTAATTCTTAATTTACATAACGTTACGCGATTGTTGTTTCCATCTTGATTTTCGCGCGACCTTTCTCGCGACAAATCGTGTGCCGCTTTGGCGCTTCTGTTCGCAAGGGTAGGCGCAATCCCACGCCGCCTAAGGGGGCGCCGACTCTACTTTGTTTTCAAAGAGGACCGTATGGTTCAGGCGTCACATAGGCGTAAGGCCCTGGCGTTATCCAACTACATTTCGAAGACAAGGAACTTCCATGCTTCATTATGCCGTCGTGTTCTTGATCATTGCCTTGATTGCAGCGGTGTTCGGATTTGGCGGAATCGCCGCGGGCGCTGCAGGCATCGCAAAGATTCTATTTGTCGTATTTCTAATCGGCGCGATTGTGACGTTCTTGATGAACGGCCGATCGCGAGTCTAGCGGTCACTGGGCAGCGGCGCGGCGACGCGCCGCCGCTCCTAAGGCGCGAAACCTAACGCGCGAAGCTCATCACTTCTTCCGCCATCAGATCGAGTACCTGGCCGACCCTCGGTACCAGGCACCTGCCCTGTTCATCAAACACACTCTCAGCGGAATTGATCGCGGCTCCCAACGGCGTTGGCCAGCCCCGCAGCGCGTGCACGATATCGCGCAGTGCGCTCAGGGTGTTGATGGCGCCGGGCCAGCCGCCCGCCGTGGCGATGCATCCGACTGCCCGCCCGCTAAAGTAGGGCCGAGGATCCGTGCGCAAGTCCTCGGCATAGTCGAGGGCATTCTTGACCAGCCCCGAGATGCTGCCGTGGTATCCGGGCGAGCCGATGATGATGCCGTCGGCAAGCGCCAGCTCCGCCACCAACAAGCGCGCGCCTTCGCCGCGCTCAGGATTTTCCGGCTGATACAACGGCAGCTGCAGGAGAGGACCGCTGATGAGCTTGATCCGTGCGCCGATTCGTTGTGCCGCGTTCAACGCATGGCGCATGGCCCACTCCGTCGAGGAATTGGATCGCAGCGTTCCGCCGATGGCAACGATGTACGGTGAGGTCACGGCATGATCCTACACGCAATTGCTATTTGATTCAGCGCGCCGGATTTGCCGCCCGCGCTCCGAACGGCGGCTTCGCGAACCAGATGATGGGTATCAACATCAGAAAAATCAGCCCCATCAAATTGAATACATCGTTGACGCCCAGGGTCGATGACTGGCTGGAAATGACTTGATTCACGAATTCAGAAGCGCCCACGCCGGCGATGTGATGAGTACCGAGCTGGGCTTGGTATTGGGCCCATGATTGCGAGGCGTTGTTGATGTGTTCGGTCAGTACCGCGTGATGATAGTCGCTGCGCCGATTCCAGATCCATACCGAGATGGCGGTTGAAAAGCTGCCTGCCATCGTGCGCGTGAAGTTGCTGACCCCCGAGGCGGAGGCCAGCTCATTGGAAGCAACGCCGGACATCAGGATTTGATTCAGCGGCAGGAAGAAAAATGCCATCCCCAAGCCTTGCATGAAACGCGGCATCGCAAATTGAAAGAAGCTGGCGCTCTCATTCAACGTCGCAGTCCAAAAAACCGCGGACCCGAAAACGCAGAAAGCAAAACTGGCGGCGAGCCTCAAATTCAAGCGCATCATATTGCGGCCGACGATGGGCGCAATCACCAGACCCAGGACTCCGACCGGAGCCACGGCCAACCCTGCCCAGGTCGCCGTGTATCCCACGGTAGTTTGCAGCCACAACGGAAAAATGATGTTGACCCCTGAAAATGCAAAAAAGGCCAATGCCAGGGTGCACGTGCCGACGCGAAAATTGCGCTTGGCAAACAAATGCAGGTCGACGACCGGATGCTTGTCGGTAAGCTCCCACGGGATGAGGAACGCCACGGCCACAACGGCAGTGATGGCTGCGGCGAGAATGACGGGCGAATTGAACCAATCCTTTTCGTTGCCGTTGTCCAGCATGAACTGCAGACTGCCTACGCCGATGACCAGGAGCGCGAGACCCACGACATCGATGGGCAGTTTTACGGTGTTTGACTCACGGCGGCGCAGAATCGACCAACTCGCGATCGCCGAGAACGCGCCCACCGGCAAATTGATGTAAAACAACCACGGCCACGAGAAATTGTCGGTAATCCAGCCGCCGATTATCGGACCGAATATCGGGGCAATCATGATGACCATCGACCACAGACCGAGCGCCATGCCGCGCTTCTCGATCGGGTAGTTGCGCAGCAAAATGGCCTGTGCGACCGACATCATGGGGCCCGACACAAATCCTTGGACGAGACGCGCGCCGACGAGCATGGGCAGGCTGTTGGCAACGCCGCATACGGCCGAGAAAACCATGAACAATATAATCGACGTGACAAAGGTTCTGACTTCGCCGAAACGCCGCGCGATCCAGCCGGAGAGCGGCTGCATGACGGCGGCGGCAAGCATGTAGGAACTCACCGCCCAGGTCCCTTCCGACGGCGTGACGCCCAAGCTGCCGGAAATAGAGGGCACGGAAACATTGACAATGGTCATGTCAAGGATTTCCATGAACGATGCGGTTGCAATCGCGACGGTAAGGAAAAACAGCTTGCCGCCGTGGAGTGGTGGGTATTCGCCGGCTACCGCCGGCTGCGCCGAATCAGCCATGTGCTTGCGCTAGCGATCTATGCCCAGGTTTCTGCGCACAACCGCGTCCGCCTCGGCATTGGCCTTCTCTAGATCCTGCGTGTAGACCTGTGTATCGCCCACCGGCCGATCGCTTGCCTGCGTGGCCAGTACCGGTCCTTCCCGCGAGGTCGTGTCAACCGTCACGGTGGCGGAAAGTCCGACCCGCAACGGCGATTTGATCAGATCGTTGTCGTCAATGAGGATGCGCACGGGAACGCGCTGCACTACCTTGATCCAATTGCCGGAGGCGTTTTGCGGCGGCAGCAGCGAAAATGCAGCCCCGGTTCCCGCCGACATGCCCTCCACGTGCCCGTGAAAAATAAAGGACCCGCCGTATAAGTCGCTGCGCACCTCGGTCTTTTGACCGATGCGCAGATTGCGCAGTTGCACCTCTTTGAAGTTTGCGTCCACCCAGAGCGCGTGAAGCGGTATCACGGTCATGAGTGCTTCGCCCGCCTGTATGTGCTGTCCTAGTTGCACGCTGCGCTCGGCAACGTAGCCGGTCACCGGCGCCACCACCGCATTGCGCTGGGCGGCAATCCACGCATCGCGATAGACATCCTTGGCCTGCAGAACGGCCGGATTGCTTTCCACCGGAGTGCCATCGACGAGTGCATGCGCCGAAAGCGACTGCCGCTCGGCTTGAGTCAGCGCGGCACGCGCCAATTGCACGCTCTCCTGCGCATGACGCACTTCTTCGCCCGCGATGGCATGGTCGGCCACCAGAGGCTCGCGTTTTGCCAAGTCAATTTGGGCGCGGGCCAGCTCCAGCCTGCGCGTTTCTATTTCCGAGTCGTATTGCGTCGCCGTTGCTTTTTGCTGGCGTACCTGCCGCACGGTCTGCGCCAAGGCGCTGGCAGAGCGGCTCAAGGCAGTTTGGGCATCGATGGGATCGAGCTTCACCAATACCTGACCGGCATTGACGAGCTGGGTGTCGTCCGCGAGCACGGCAATGACCGTGCCGGACACCTGCGCGGAAATCACAACCCTGTTGCCGTTGACGTAGGCATCGTCAGTCTTCTCGCGCTTCGCGAGCACCAACACCCAGTAGGCGGTCCACGACGCTCCGATCACAATGAAGATCAACGCGATGAGCAGCAAAATCCTGCGCCGCTTGCCGTTCGATGGATTGGTAGCCGATGCGTCTATGTTTGCGTTCATGGTGTCGCTGTAGTTGAGGAGGAGCGCGCGAGCTTTTGTTCGTAACCGCCGCCCAGGGCCCGCTGTAGCGCGATGTCTGCCGAGAGCGCCGCGGAATCGAGCTGTATCAAGCCGTCGCGCTGGTCAATCCAGGATGCAGTCGCCATCAATTCGCTGCGAGAATCACTCAAGCCCTGGCGAACCCGGGCGGCGGCGGTATTCTTCATTCGCAGCGCCGCCTCGACCTGCTTTGCGCGCTGCGCGCGCTGCGCTTCGATTTGGGCGCGCGTCGTGGCCTGGGTGGCGACGTCGCGCGCGGCGCCGATGACCGTATCCTGATAGCTGGAGACAGCCGCATCGATCGCGGCCTGCGCCCCGCCATAGCGCGCCTTGAGCCTGCCTGCGTCGAATATCGGCAGGTGAATGGCTGCGCTGGCTTGAGGAACCCGGCTGCCGTACTCCAGCAACTTGCCGACATCGAGGCTGGAAAGACCGAGCAGCGCGTTGACCGTGACGTCTGGGAAAAAGTCCGCGCGTGCGGAAGCGAGACTGCGCTCCGCCGCTTCCACGCGCCAGCGGCTGGCGGTGATATCGGCGCGTCGCGACATCAAGTCGATTTTTACGTTGTCCGGCAGGATCGCGGGGAATGACGGCAGGGTCTTGAGCGACAAGGGCGGTAGCTCGCTGATGGGACGGCCGACGAGCGCAGCCAATGCCACCACCCGCAATTCTGCGGATCCTTGCAAGTAGGCAACCTGCTCGCGCGCCGCCGCCAGGGCGAGATCGGCGCTGCTGAGCTCATCTTCTGAATCCAGGTCCGCGCGCACGCGGGCGCCGCTCACCCTCGCTTGAGACTCAACGGCGGCTTCCTTGTCGCGGGCAAGCTGCAGGCGATTTTGGTCGGATTGCCAACCAAAATAGGCATCGGCGATGGAACTGGCGAGCAGCAACGCGGCCGCGTTGCGGTCGGCTTGCGCGGCATGCGCCTGGTCCATCGCCGCTTCCACGGCAGCGCGCTGTTTACCCCACCAATCGAAGGTGTAGCTGGCCTGCAATCCTAAGTCGAACTGGTTGTACCACGAGAATCCAAGCAGCTGCGGCGGAAATACACCGTTGTCGCTGAGCCGTTGCCGATCGGCGTCGGCGCTCGCCTCCAGGTGCGCGCCGGACTCAGCCGCGGCGAGGCGCACGGACTGGCGCGCCGAATCATAGCGAGCATGCGCCGTTGCCAGGCTGGGCGAGTTGGCGCCTCCCATTTCGATCAATTTATCCAAGGTGGAATCCTGATAGCGCTTCCACCATTCCGGCGCCGGCCAATTTCCGCCGCTCTCCGCGCTCATGCCATCGAGCGGCGCCGCGTCGGACAATTGAACGGCCTTCTGCTTCGGCGGTAAACCCGCACAAGCGACGAGCAACGCAACCACCACGGCGACCGCGGCCCGATGGATTCTCACAGAGCCGGCTCCGTCATGGCCGTTGCGCTCAACTGATCCAATCCGGCACCCAACCTCTTCAGCTGCGCCACCATTTGACGCTGCTCCGATTCCGGAAAATCCTTCAGCATCCTGCGCAGCGACACATGCAACGTGGGGAGCAAATCCCGGACGAATTTCTCGCCCTCGTCCGTGATGCGCAACACCATGCGCCGTCGGTCGTGAACGCTCGACACGCGCGTAATCAGGCCGCGGTCCACCAGCGCATCGCTGATGCGCGACATGTTGGCCGGACTCTGTGAGGCTCGCACGCACAAATCGCTGGGGTGGGCGGCGCCATCGGGCTGCGAGAACAGCGTGGTCAGTACGCGAAACTCTGCTTCGGCCAAACCATACGGCCTGATCTGTTGCTCAAATCCTGCCGCCATTTCTCGGCCGATGTGCAGCAATAGCCGGCACAACAAAATGCCGGAAACCGGCAGATCCGGCATGCGCAGTTTGAGGTTCTGGAGGTTCTCCTCCATCAATTCAAATTGGGGGGTGTTATTCATTTGTATACTAACTATTTAATACAACATATTTTATCAAGTGAATATATAATCTGCAAACATCGCCTTGCAATTGAAAACGATGCATGTCATTTTCTAAACATGATTGACGTACAGCAGACCCGACCGGCGCTGCCCAAGCGCGGAAGGCCCCGTCGCGGCACCGAGATCGCACGCACGACCGCCTTAATCAATGCTGCGACGCGGGTGTTCCTGCGCGAAGGGTATGGTCTGGCGAGCATCGATAAGGTCGCGGCCGAAGCGGGGGTTTCGACCCGAACGATTTACGAGCGCTATAAAAACAAGGCCGATCTCTTGGGTGCGGCGATCGGCAGACTGGTCGATCGCATGTCCACGGTACTGTCGACCTTGGATTTGAACAGCCTCGAGCCCAAGGCAGCTCTACGGGTCATCGCTGAAATCATGATCGATCGGGCGCGCGACCCGGATGCCGTTGCTCTGTTTCGCATCGTAGCAACGGAAGCCCACCGCTTTCCTGAGCTTGCGGCAAAAATGCGCGACAACAATAAGCTGTGCGTCGACAACGTGGTAGTCAACTATCTTCGGGGGCAGGCCGGCAGCGGCGTGCTCAACCTCGCCGATCCCGACCGGGCGGCGACGCTGTTCCGGCAAATGATTTGCTCCGAGCTGCACGACCGTCTCCTGTTCGGCGGCGAGGCTGAGGTGTCCACGCTCGATTTCAAATCACATGTTGATCATGTGATCGATCTGTTTCTGCTCGGCGCGGCCCCACGCGAATGATTCGCCAGATCTACATCGGATGCGCCACCGCGCTGGCCGGCCTTCTCGCTGCCTGCGCGGTCGGTCCTAACTTTAAAGCGCCGCAGGCACCGCAAACCCCAGGGTTCGTAGCTCCGGGCGAGCTGCCCGCGCAAACCAGAGCAGCACCCGCGGCCGATGATCCAGCACAGCGTTTTGTCGAGGGCCTCGATATACCGGGCCAGTGGTGGACTTTGTTCCAGTCCGCCGAACTCAATGCGTTGATCGAGCGCGGCCTTGCCAACAGTCCAACGCTCGAAGCCGCGACGGCGGCGTTGCGGCAAGCCAATGAAACCTGGGCGGCGCAGCGCGGCGGCTTCTTTCCCAGCGTCTCCGGCACGCTCGGCGCGCAGCGGCAGAAGGCGCCCGGCCTGGCATTCGGCGCGCCGCAGGCCGGCTCGGTCATCTATACATTGAACCAAGCCGAAGTGAACGTCTCGTACACCTTGGACGCGTTTGGCGGTATCCGACGCCAGGTCGAAGCGTTGGGGGCTCAGGCCGAGTACCAGAAATTCTTGCTCGAAGCCGCTTACTTGAGCCTCACCGCGAATATCGTGACCACCGCCATCACCGAAGCTTCCCTGCGCGCCCAGATCAAAGCCACGCAAGAAATCGCACAGTCTCAGCAAACGCAGCTCGACATCACCCAGCGCCGTCTCTCCGCCGGCGGCGTGTCGCGTGTGGATCTTCTACAGCAACAGTCTCTTTTGCAGAGCACGCTCGCCACCCTGCCCGGGCTGCGCACCGAGCTCGCGCAGGAGCGAAATCTGATGGCGGCATACCTGGGGTCGCTCCCGGCGGACTACGCCGGTCCGGAATTCAAACTCGAGTCACTCGCCCTACCTGCCGAACTGCCGGTGAGTCTGCCCTCGAAATTCGTCGAACAGCGGCCGGACGTGCGCGAATTTTCCGCGTTGCTGCATGCAGCCACCGCCCAGATCGGC
>Ga0210402_10001856_pt1 | contig 21210 bp, 17 predicted proteins | sample IncBWC7MmetaG_FD_161055 | JGI IMG/M metagenome (GOLD analysis project Ga0210402, IMG submission 161055) | Forest soil microbial communities from Barre Woods Harvard Forest LTER site, Petersham, Massachusetts, United States - Inc-BW-C-7-M | ecosystem: Environmental > Terrestrial > Soil >... | reverse complement strand
CCCCTTGGCGCCGTAACCTCCTGCCCCCTCCCCCCGACCCTCTCCCCGCAAGCGGGGAGAGGGAGAACAGGTCGGCCCGAGCGGCACATTCATTCCGCCGCTTCCTTCAGCGCCCCGCCACAACTCGACCCCTGGCCGGCGGTGCAGCCATAGCAGTGGCCGGCGACTTGGATTGGGTTGTCGTCGAGATCGTCCGTCAGCAGGTCTTCGATCCGGCGTTGCATACCGCGCGGTCCGGTCAACGGTAGATCGAGCATCTGGTTGAAGTCGCAGTCGTAGAGACAACCGCGCCAATCGACGGACACGAGGCTGCGGCACATGACACTGTCGAGATTATCGTCGCGATGGGCCGCGCGCAGCAGCGCCATATAGCGGTCGAATTCGCCCTTGGAGATGAGGGTCGACCCAAACCGTTGAATTGGCATGTTGGCCAGCGTGAAGAGGCTGCTGAAAACGATTCCGAATTTTTCTCCAAGCTCGCGCCGGTAATCGGCCTCCAACGCGTCCTGGGGCGGCGGCAGCGCCGGCCCCTGCGGATTGTAGACGAGATTGAGGATGTGGCCGGTTCCCTCGCAACCATATCCCAGTGCATTAAGGCGCCGCAGACCTCTGATCGAGCCTTCGAAGACCCCCTTGCCGCGCTGCCGATCCACATTGTCGGCGAGATAGCACGGCAGCGAGGCGACGATCTCGACCTGTTGAACGGCCAGGAACTCCGCAAGGTCCTCCTGGCCGGCCGCTTCCAGGATAGTGAGATTGCAGCGATCGATCACCCGCACGCCAAGATCGCGGGCGGCGCAAACCAGCCGGCGAAAGTGCGGATTGAGTTCCGGCGCTCCTCCGGTGATGTCGAGTGTCGAGATGTGCCGGTGCGCCAGCACAGCAAGCACGAGGTCGACGGTTTCGCCCGCCATCTCCTCGGTGCGCTGCGGGCTCGCACCCACATGGCAGTGCACGCAGGACTGATTGCAGCGGTAGCCGACATTTACCTGCAACGTGTCGAGCTGCCGGCGGGTCAGCGGAGGAAATTCGATCCTCGAAAGAAGCGACCAAGTATCGCGCATTGCGTATCCGGAGATGATTTCGCTCACTGCCGGCACCCGGTTGGCGTGCCTCATGAATTGCAAGTTCGCACAGACGCCGGCCGAGGTCACGTGGCGGGATGCCACGGGCACGCAAATTCCCGAGGTCACTCCGTGAGGAGCCGTGAAGGGCAAGAAAGATCAGGAAGGCTTCAATCGCCCAAATAGTTCCGGCGTCGTGCGAGAGCTATGCCGTTTGGATCATGGCTTCGGCCGATGCTGCTCACCCGAGGCCTCAAGGTAGGTTTCGCCAGCCTTGATCACACGCACGCCGACGAGGCGGTTACCGGAATACTCGCGGATGATTTCATCCTGGTCGGCGACTTCGCCGATCGCGAATTCGCGTTCGGGCGCCACGATGATGAGATTTCTCCCCGAATGAACGGAAATCAGTCCGTCATGGTGGAGAGCGATTGCGGCCAGACTCTTGATCTGGCCGTAGTAGGGTTCCTTGCGCCATGCTTCCGGGAAGCCCGGATCGCACTGAAAGTCGACTCCGTTTCCGTCACGACCGACCGTGATGACGATCTTCGATCGATCCGGCTTCCATTCCGGGCCGAACCTCGGATTGGTCAGCCATCCGCATAGAAAGGTGCGGCATCCGCCGGGGCGGTCCGCATATATGCCGCATCCCTTGCCGCGCAGGCAGTGCACGCACCATGTGCCCCGCGGCTTGTCGATTTCCGGGACACCCATGATTTTGCAGCACAAGGTGCAACCGCCGCACGCCCTGCCGGGCAGCGGTTCGGTGGGCGCGGGAATCCTATCCATCAATGCGCCCGAGCCTGCGGATCGGCGACCGCCGAGCGCGGTGCCGCCCGGTCGAGGTCGATGCGGCCGAAGGCCGGGATTTTCAGCGCCGGATGCTGCGCATCGACGCCGGCCACAAGGGTGAGCAGGTTGAGTTCGACGCCCTCCACCCTGCCGACCTTGATTCCAAGCAACCCATAGAGGCTCGCCTCGATGCCGGTTCGGCTGGCTGTGCGGCCGAACATTGCGCCGTCGACGCGGTAATCCTTGCCGATCGCCTCCGGCGGCATTGCGACTTCAAGTTCGGGGGCAGCGCGCAGCACCGTCGCCACAAAGGTGTTGCTGTTGGGGCCGGGCCACATGCGGTAGTCGCCGTATTCCGTATAGGGATATGCCATGATGGCGGCCTCGATCTCGGGGATCGTGTCGGCCGCGAGAGCGCCGCGAATATCGGCGACGATCCGTGGCCGGTCACCAAGCCAATAGCCGTCCGGCGGCCGGCCGTTGATGCGCAGCGGTCTGCCGAAGCCGGTTACTTCGTAGCGGGTGTATGCATCTGCGCCGGCGGGCTTCACCACGATCCAGGTATGGACCGCGAAAATACCCCGCCAGCCGGCAGTGCGCGCCGCGAACACCACGATGCGTGCCTCCGGATCGCTCGCGGCCTCCGGCAGAATGCCGGCGCTCGACCATCGCGCAGTTTGCCAATTCCTCGGCTCCTCGAACGACCACAGAATTGCTTTGGCCCCAATCGGCGCCAAAAACACCACGAGCAGCGTAAGGCGTATTCTACGGCCGAAATTTCGCATGGGTTCGGAGCAACCTTGGAGTCGTGGCAATCCTTGAAGAACGACCGACACTGGCCGACCATCACGATATCGCGCTTTCGGCTGCGCGCAAATCGCAGAGTTCAAATCTGCTCAGCTCGAATCCGCCAACCGCTCGAGCGGGAATCGGCTTCCCCTCAACTGCGACGGCTTTCGAGAACCCGGCGGACTGATACACTCACAACCTACCGCACTTGAGCATTCGTGGCGCGGAGGTCCGCATGACCAATCCGGTTGAGATCAATCGCCAAAATTGGGACGAGCGCGCCACCATCCACGCGCGCGACACCACCGGCGACTACATGCTTGATCGCTTTCGCGCCGGCGAGGACGCTCTCCACACGATCGAAGCGGCCGAGCTTGGCGATATCTCCGGCAAGCGCGTCCTCCACCTGCAATGCCACATCGGGCGGGACACGCTCTGCCTGGTGCGACGCGGCGCCGTCGCAACGGGGCTCGATTTCTCCGGTGCGGCGCTGGACGTCGCACGTCTTCTCGCCGAGGAGACCGGACTTCAGGCCACCTTTGTGCAAGGAACCGTGGATGAGGCTCCGCGTCTGACGCCAGGCCCGTTCGATTTGGTCTTTACGACGTGGGGGACTCTCTGCTGGCTGCCCGACCTGACGGTTTGGGCGCGGGTCATCGCATCCGTGCTGGCACCGGGCGGTGAACTTTACTGCGCCGACGCGCATCCCGGCTTCTACGTCCTGGAGGAGTTCGGCGGCAAGCTGCTGCTCACTTACGATTTCCGGACGCCGGCCGACCGGCCGCTGACGTTCGACGAATTGACGACCTACACGGGCGATACCACCGTCATGACCAATCATTCATTTTGCAATTGGATCCATCCTTTGTCTGCGATCCTTGGCGCGCTCATCGATGCCGGCCTCACGATTACGATGTTTCGCGAACACGAGGTGTTGCCATGGCGCGGCGTGCCGAGCCTGGTGCCGGCATCCGATCGGTTCTGGCGACTTCCCGATGGTCATCCGCGGATTCCGTTGTCGTTTTCGGTAAGGGCGAAGAAATCGGCATGAGGCGGCTAGTTCAATGACTTCGGGGCGACCACCGCCCGCTTCATCAGGAGAGGTAGTAGTTCTGTTATCCTTCTCGGGGAGCCTCATATGGTGCAGGGGATTGCTTCATGTTTCGAGCGCCCGTCGAGGCGAGAAGAATAGCGCTGAATAGTCGTCAAGGAGTTGGCCCGCCGAAACATATCCGGCGTACGACTAAATCGCGGGAACGCGCGCCAGCGTCTCGCCTTGGTCCCGCGCGACTTTCCGCTTTCGAACGCAAACCCAGGCGCCGGCAACGGGGCATCGCAACGGGCGAATCTGACCCCTCCGGACATCACTTGTGCGCCGCAGCAATTGAGACGATGATGATTTGTGGGCGGCCGCTCAGTCCGCCTTGATGTTGGCGGCCCGGATCACTTTGGCCCACTTCTCAGTCTCGTCGGCGATGAACTTCCCGAAGTCGGCGGGCGAGCCGGGTAGCGGGCTGCCGCCCAGGTCGGCAAGGCGTGCTCTCATCTTGCGGTCGGCTAGCGCGGCGTTGATTTCCTTATTGAGCTTGTCGATTATCTCGGCTGGCGTGTCCTTCGGCGCGCCAAGCCCCTGCCAGCCACTTCCCTCGTATCCTGGCACGAATTCGGCAATGGTCGGAGTGTCCGGGAGTATGGCCAAGCGGATGTCGGTGGTTACAGCTAGCAAGCGCAGTGTGCCGGCCCTGATGTGTTCAATCACCGAGGGTATGGTGCTGAAATAGACCTGCACTTGCCCACCGAGGAGATCGTTAATTGCAGGCCCTCCTCCTCGATAAGGAACGTGCGTCATCTTGATGTCGGTCATTATCTTGAACAGTGCGCCGGATATGTGGCCAGCAGTCCCGATGCCCCCCGACGCCATGGTGATTTTTCCCGGGTTGGCTCGGGCGTAGGCAATGAATTCGGAAACCGAATTGGCCGGGAACGATGGATGCACCACCATTGCGTTCGGGTAGCGCAAAAAGCCGGCAACCGGCGCAATATCGCGGATGAAATTGAAATTGAGTTTTTCGTACAAAGTTGCGTTAATCGCATTCGGTGAACCGAGGAGGAGGAGCGTATAGCCGTCAGGCGGCGAGCGCACGACCGCCTCGGTGCCGATATTGGTGCCGGCCCCTGGTCGATTCTCAATGACGAATGGCTGGCTCATTCGTTCTGACAGCCATTGACCCATCAAGCGTGCGATGATGTCGAGCGCGCCGCCAGCGGCAGCGGGGACGACAATGCGCACCGGCCGAGTCGGATAGGCTTGTGCCCACGCGGTCCGCGTCATGGCCGGCAGTGCGGCAGCGCCCGCTGCGAGAAGGAGAAATCTGCGGCGCGGAAGTTGCATTTTCATTATGTGCCCGCCCCGACTGTCGCCGCTCACAGCTCGTGATTTTTCAGAAGCAATCGAGTTGACGTTAATTCACGCGGCAGCGCAACTGTCGCCGTCGCTAGACACAGGAAGTTTCGGCGCGGAAGCCGTCATTTTCGTGAAGGTCTGCCCCAGAGTTTAACTGGAGCAGGTAGGGTTAATCCAATGCGGCGATGCCCGACACATTCGTTGGCGCCTCTTGGTCGGGACCCCGGGCCATGTTGATGGCGGGGATGCCGCACAGCGCCTCGGTCCGTTGGCGCAAGACGGACGTATCGGTGCAGGGCCCGGTTATCAGGCTGATTTTAAGCCCGATTTCCGCAAGCGCGTGCTTCGCACCCATCGCCCCGAGGGCGTCAGCTGCGGCAAGGATTATCTTGAGCTCACTGCGGCGCGCTTTCAGACAGCTAAGGAGCACGGGCGCGTTGGCAGAGACCGGATCGCCGGCACATTCCACCACCACGGCATCGGCCGGCAGCGAGAAGCAGAAATCGAGCATATTCCCGAGGAAATTCTCGATCCCTAAGCGACCCGGCGGAAATGTTGTCGGAAGGCCGAAATCGATGCAGTCGAAAGCCTGCGCTCCGAAATCCTGGTATTGTGCGATCTCTGCAATCCCTGGCGTGCCGGTTGCCTTCAGAGCGACCACGGTCGAATGGCCCTGCATACGCAGCGCGCGCAACACGGCGACCCCGGCGGTGGTCTTGCCGACCTCCGAGGACGTTCCAAGTATGAGATAGACAGGCGCGTTACGATCCGTTCCGCCCCCGGAGCCCGCGACACCGAATTGCCGAATGTTGTGTGTTTCGTCGCTGTCCCCGCACACCGCCCCGAGATAGCGTACGCGCCCGAGGTGCCCCAATTCCGAAGCCGAGTGGCAGCTGATCAGTTCGCCAACCACTCCGGAATAAGACAGCACCCAATAGTCGCCACCTGGAACTAGCCCACCAGCGGGAATGCCGCCGACTGCCATCCGTCTCGTTTCAATCCATCCCGGCGTCGCGAGGAAGGCGTCGCCGGGGGCAATTGCCATCATACGGCCAGCAGGTGATTCCACTGTGATCGGTGACGCATCCCGTGGCAGTTCGAACGCGCAGACATCACCCTCACTGCCGCGTTCCGATCGGAATCGAATCGACTTCAGCGGGGGTACGCGCCGCAGTGCCGATGTACGCTTGATGTTGGCGGGGAGGCTTCCGCCGTTCATATGTTATTAACGCCTGCCTAGTGCCCGGTGGGCGGGGTGATTGAATGTCATGGGGAGCCTGACGAAGGCGGCTTGCCGATGTAAATGAGGATGGATTCAACGTTGTCGGTGTCGGTCAAGTGACGATCTTCGATACCCAAAGCCTGGGCGATGGCCCGAACCTTGCCTGCGGGCATCTTCGTCGTGTGAACAATTTGGCTGCCGTCCTTCTTTTTTATCACAAAACAACCCATTAGTTTCCCCCCGTGTAATCAATTGGGAACCAAACTCACGCGCGCCCACAGCGGTCTATCGGGCGCCTCGTCAAGTATCAACCCTAGCAACTTCTGTATTATTGGCAAGTGCAACTCTAACTCAGCTGGTCGAGCAATGCCTTCGCTTCCTTGAGGTCTTGTGTATCGAAGCCCTCGCTGAACCAGCCGTACACCGGAGCGAGAAAGTCACAAGCCTCAGAACGACGACCCTGATCACGACCGAGCCTGGCGAGGCTGACGGCGGCGCGCAATTCCCAGAACTTGGCCTCCTGCTCCTTGGCAATCGCCAAGGCTTGTCGATAGAGAGCCTCGGCCGCTTCCCAATCCCCCCGCCGCAACATCAACTGGCCCTTGTGCCGATACAGTTCCGACGAGAACCAGCACTCCCCTGTCTTTTCAGCAATCTGCAAGGCATCGTCCAAGAGCAACAAGGCCTCCTCAACTTGCCCTGCGATCTCGCACGCCTTGGCTAATAGGGCGATGTGATAGGACACGCGCAACTTTGCACCAGTGGCGCTATAAGCGCCCGAACCGCTGCGCAGCATAGATATGCCCGCTGGCAGATCGCCGGTGTTGACCTTGACCCACCCGCGGTAGATCGTCCCTAGCGAGTGATACAGTGGGAAGCCTTGCTCGGTCGCCACAGCAATCAGCTGGCTCGCCCGCTCATCCAAGGCCGCGCCATCTCCGATGAGGGAAAGCCGCCTGCTGTCCGTCGACAAGCTCACAATCAAAGTCGGCGGATGAGCTAGCCTCCGCGCCTCGGCGATTGCCGCGCTACTGAGCGCCAATGCCCCATCCGGAAAGCCGAGACAGAAAAGTGCAATCGCCAAGTACCCCTGTGAAATCACGTGGGGGTAGCTCCCGGTCTGATTGACAAGCGAGCCGTGGGAGATTGGATCATAAAGCGCAAGCACCTCTTCGAAATGCGAACGCGACGACGCAAACCTCCCGGCGAGCAATAGGTCTCGGCCGGAGCAGTCATGACCCAACACCATGCCGGCGGCATCGTTGCGCTGGCGGCTCAGCCGCAGCAGGTCATCGTCCAAGCGCTGCGCTAAATCCAATTCACCGCGGACCGTGTGATGGCGAGACTGCCCATAGGGAATGTGAAGGAACTGCGAGGGAGAACCCAACCGTTCCCACAATTCTATCGCGCGGGCGAAGGCATGGCCCATTTCCGGCGACGCTTGGCCTTTGACGAATCGCAACGCCGCACCCAACGAACTGCAAAATTCGAGTTCCTGGCGCTGGCGTTCGGGAGTTTTCGGCAACAATTCCAGCTGATCCAATGCCTTTTGCAATTGCGCGACCGCTTCCGCCATCGCCGAGCGTGCAATCGATTTCTGACCTGCCCGGCCCCAATAGGCAACTGATTTTTCAACGAGTCCGGCCTCGGCATAATGCTGCGCGAAGAGTTCGGGCTGGCTATCTATCAGCTCGGGAAAATGGGCTTCGAGCGCGTCGGCGATTTGCGCGTGCAGTTGCCGCCGAGAGCTGCGTAGCAGGCTGCCGTGCGCTGCGTCCTGCACCAGAGCGTGCTTAAATGTATAGACCGCCTCCGGTATCGCGCCGCGCTGGAAGAGCAGCTGGGAAGCGACGAGGCGGGCAAGCGCGTCTTTCAGCTCGCCCTCTGACATGGGGGAGACGGCGCGCAGCAGCGCGTAGGAAAACTCGCGTCCGATCGCGGCGCCGATCTGCGCCACGAGCCGGACCGACGCCAAGCGGTCGAGCCGCGCCATAAGCGAGTCCTGCAACGTTGTCGGGATCGCAAGCGACGGCAACGCGCGGTCGAGCACGTAGCGGTCCGCCTCCTCGCGCAGGACGCCGCTCTCCAGGACGCTCTTTGTCAATTCCTCGACAAAAAGCGGCACCCCATCGGTGCGATCGGCGATCTGGCTCACAACCTCAATAGGCAACGGCTTCCTGCCGCCGATCTGCTCGACCAATGCGGTCCGGTCGCGGCGGTCCAGCCGGTTGAGTGCCAACATCGTGACCTGCGGCTCGCCGATCCTGGGCGGTTGGAATTCGGGGCGGAACGTGACGATGATCAGCACCGGCAGGCTGCGGACGCGCTCGACGGCGAGGTCGAGCAGTTCGCGCGAGGTCGGGTCCATCCAATGGGCATCCTCGCAGACCGCAACGATCGGCTGTCGTCGCGCCAAGCCTTCGAGCTGCCGGATCAGCGCCTCCAGTGTCCTCTCCTTCTTCCGTCCCGGACTGAGGTTCGGCAGCGGATGGCGTTCCGAGGCCGGCAATGCAAGCAAGTCGGCGAGAAATGCCACATCCTCGTCGGACGGCGCGGCGCGAGCGAGCGCGGCCTTGAGTTTTTCTAACTTGACGGCAGGCGGATCGTGGCTTGCGAACGCCGACGCTCGACCGAGCTGCTCGATGAACGGGAAGAGGGCGCTGTCCTGGTGATACGGCGAGCAGAAATAGCTCAGACGAAGATGTGGCTCGACGTGCAGGCGTTTTTCCAGCTCTGCGGTGATGCGCGACTTGCCGATTCCGGGTTCGCCGAAGATGAGCACGACCTGGCCGTCGCCGGCCTTGGCGCGCGTCCAACGGCGCAGTAGCAGCTCGATCTCCTCGACGCGGTCAATCAACGGCGATAGCGCCGATCCGCGCAACGCCTCGAACCGGCTGGCGACGGCACGCGGACGCAATACCCGCCACGCTGGCACCGGCGCCGCGATACCCTTGACCTCGACGGCGCCGAGGTCGCTGTCCTCGAAGAGGTCGCCGACCAGCCGGCGCGTGCTCGCGGCGACGACGACGGTGCCGGGCTCGGCCAGCGCTTGCAGCCGGGCGGCGAGGTTCGGCGTCTCGCCGACGACCGATTGTTCTTGCGCCGATCCTTCGCCGATCAGATCCCCGACGACTACCAGTCCGGTGGCGATCCCGACCCGCGCTTGGAGCTTGACGGACCCGACATCGAGGCGAGCGACAGCGTCAATCAAGCGCAGCCCCGCCCGGATCGCCTGCTCGGCATCGTCTTCATGCGCCCGCGGATAGCCAAAATAGGCAAGCACGCCGTCGCCCATGTACCTGGCGATGAAGCCCTCGGACTCCTCGACTATTTCGGCGACAGTCCGGTGATATGCGGCGATGATCTCACGCAGATCCTCGGGATCGAGCCGCGCCGAGAGCGCGGTCGAGCCAACCAGGTCGCAGAACATCACGGTCAACTGCCGCCGTTCGGCGGCGGCCGTATCGATGACTTCCCTGCGCTCTGCCGTTGGCTTCAGCCTGCCGTCATTGCGCAAAGCGGCAATCGCAGCGAGCAATTTGCGACGATGTCCGACCACGCCGACGCCGATGTCCCTGAGGTCCTCGGCGGTCAGTTCCGGCAGCACCGCATCATCTATCGCGTTATCGCGAAACGCCTGCTCGTATTGCTGCAGTTCAAGATCTAGCAGCCACGCCGCAATGTTCAAATGCTCCTCCCCGCGGGCAAAGCGCGCGATGTACCCACAATTTGTATCACGTGTTCGATAGAGTCCGCGATGCCACGGCTCGTGATGGTACGCGACTGGTGGGGCCCATTCCGGCAAAACGTCCGCTCGGGATCATGTTCTTCGCAAGGCCTGCCTGGCCCGGGGTGGTCGAGGCCGCCAATCTGATCGGCTCGACCAGGTGCAGGGGTCGGGCGTCGCTTGCCGGCAATGCCGGCGGCGACAGCGTGCCGGCGCTGATCGCCGCGCGCGCGACCTGCGTGGTCGCCGGCCCAAAGGGGCGGCGAGAGGTTCCGGTGGAAAGCATCGCCACGGGTCCGGGGCGCACCTCCTTGAGCGCGGGCGAGTTCATCCTCGAGTTTCGCCTGCCGAAACGTCCGCCCCGTTCGTCCCACGCATCGCATCCGTACTGGCACCGGGCGGTGAACTTTACTGCGCCGATGCACATCCAGGCTTTTACGTGCTGGAGGCAGCCGGTTCAGACGACTTTAGAGTGACCACCGCCGCTTCCTGAGCGGATGTCGTTCGGCTATCCTTCTCGCCAGAACCAATCAGGCCGCATACCGATCGAAATCGACTCAGGTTTGCGCCACAGCGAGGAACGCTCCGATGTTTAAATTCACGCCGACAGGCCATTTCAGTCGCGTTGTACTGCCGAAAATGTTGCTTGGCACGGTTGCCGCTGCGGGCCTCGTGCTGGCGACGAGGAGCATTCCGGCGGCTGCAGAAGCGCCCGCCATTCCGGCGCTGGCCGGGAATGGTCTCGGCTGGATCAGCGTCGGCGGCTTTCTGGATCCGCCACCCGGGGCCGGGCACGGTCCTGTCAAGCAGGATCCTGCCCACCCGTTCCACGGCAACCTGGATGGTCCCGGACAAGTGACGCCGACGATCGGCAACGTCAAGGATCCGGTCCTCAAACAGTGGGCCGCCGCGCAGATGCAGGTCTCCAACGAGGAGGTGCTAAGCGGCCAGCGCGGCCTTCCATTCTCCGCCCAGGGGAGATGCTATCCGGGCGGCGTTCCCGGGCAGTTGCTCTATCCGATCGAGCCCATGTACTTCATCCAGACTCCGAAACAGGTGTGGATGATCTGGCAGCGCGACCACATGGCGCGCCGCATCTACCTCACCGACCAGCATTCGGAGAGCGTGACACCGTCATGGTTCGGCGAGTCGACCGGCCGATACGAGAACGGCGAACTCGTCGTCGATACCATCGGCCTTTCCACCACAAACAGCTTCGTCGACAATTTCCGCACGCCGCACTCCGAGAAAGAGCATGTGGTCGAGCGCTACAAGATCTCTGCCGACGGCAACACACTGGAAGCAAGCGTGATGGTCGAGGACCCGGACGCCTTCAACGAGCCGCTCCACATGATCAAGCGCTGGCGCAAGGCGACCAACCCGGGGCTGGAGACGGTCTGCGCCGAAAACAACGGGGATCATTTCAACAAGAATCTGTTCCCGATTCCGGAGGCCAAGACCCCGGATTTTTAGCCCGGTTGCTTTTGTTCTTCCATCGCCGCGGATGCAGGCGCTCCGGTGGGGCATCACGCCGAACCTTTTCGTTTCCAGCCGTGAGGCAAGGAACACGCGCACGATCGCGTTCTGTCGAACGAACACGACTTCCGCGCAAGTGCCGCTCACGCCTCCAGTCTGTTACCCACTCAGAAATCCGCCTTGTCCGCACGCGGGACGCCGAGGTCCTTGTCGGCGTGGAAACCGAATGTGTTCTCGGCGCAGACGATCTCCGGCCATTCGAGCCGGTCACGCAGATAGATCACAGTCGCGGTCCAGGGCGTCGTGAAGGCGCCATCGTCCTCGATCGTGAAATGGACCTGCAGGTACTTGTCCTTGTAGTCGGGGTTGACGGGTCCCGCGGGGCGCCAATTCTCCTTCGCGGCTCGGGCCAAATCGCCTTGAACGGCCTCGCGATCGAGCAGCCGATAGCGCTCCACCACGTGCAGCTTCTCGGTGTACGGCGTGCCGAACAAGTCGACCATGGGGTACGGCCGCTCGGTCTTGATCCCCACAGTGTCGACGACCAGCGTGTCGCCTTCGTAATGGCCGACCGCATCCCCATGCCATGACGGCGTCACCTTTGCGGGATGAGGCTGATTCAAACGCACATAGCGGACTTCATGATCCTCGTTGAAGAGCATCACGATCTTGTCCGGCGCCTGCACCATCTGCATGGCCATGTGCTTGAACAGGAACGGCACGGGTTCGGGCCAACATTGATTGGCCGGACTCGGGTAGGTCACGCCGGCCAATGAGAGTTCGCCCTTTTTCTTCACGACTTCCGCCGCCCAGGGCTGCAAGATCGGATTGGTGTAATCGCCGACCAGCTGACCGTAGTCGCTCTGACCGTTATCCTTGCGCCGCGACCTGTTCGTCACCGGGCCGGGCCCCGACTCCGGCGGCACCAACCAGGGAAGCGACCCGTGACGCCATATGCCGGAGAAATCCGGGACCGACGCAGCGCTTTGCGGACCGGCATCTGGTTGCCCGGCTGCGGACGCTGCTTGCTGCCCCGAAGCGGGGTTTGCAACTGCCAAAATCGCCAATAGAAGCAAATTCCGCTGCACATTCATGTCAACCTCCCGTACCTGACTTTGCTCGGTTTGCCCTTCCCCTCGTTCTGGTGCGGGCACCGTCGGTATTTTATTCCAAATCTGGGTACAACGCACGACCCAGCCGAAGGCGGCGACGGTGCCACAGACTCTGGCCTGTAGCCCGGGTTGAGCATCAGCGAAACCCGGGAAAGGCGCGGCCGAGTCGAAGGGCGGTCCCGGGTTTCGCTCGCGCTCAACCCGGGCTACAGCTCTCGGTGCCGCACAGGTCGTGCCAGTGCCGGATACCTTCCCAAATTTCGGTGGCGGTTTCGGCAAACCAGAACAATTCGCGGTCTTCAGGGTCGATGACGCCCTCGTCGACGAGAAATTCCATGTCGAAAGCGCGGCGCCAGTAGTTTTCGCCTACAAGCACGATGGGCAAGGGTCTGATTTTACGGGTCTGCACGAGGGTCAAAACCTCGAACAGCTCGTCGAAAGTGCCATACCCGCCCGGGAAAGCCACCAGAGCTTTGGCGCGCAGCAGCAGATGCAGCTTGCGCAGCGCAAAATAATGAAACCGCAGGCACAGTTCCGGCGTGATATAGGGGTTCGGATATTGCTCGTGCGGCAGGCTGATGTTGAGGCCGATGGATTTCGCTCCGGCATCGAAGGCCCCGCGGTTGGCCGCCTCCATGATCCCGGGGCCGCCGCCCGTCATGATCACCAAATTCGACCGTGTGCCATCGTGCGCAGAATTGGCGCCGACCAGCCGCCCGAACGCACGGGCCACGTCATAATAGTGACTTTTCGCTACTGTCCGTTCGGCCACTCCGAGCTTGCGGGCGATCTCGCGATCCCCGGGATTTGCTTGAAGTGCAGCCCGCAGCGCTTCGGCGTTATTTCTCGCAACCGCAGGCTCGGGAATCCGCGTGCTGCCATAGACCACGACGGTATCGCGGACGCCGTGTTCCCGGAGCAGGAGTTCCGCCTTCAGGTACTCGATCTGTAGACGCAGGCCGCGCACATCGTCACGCGCGAGAAAGTCCTGATCCTGCTCGGCCAAACGATAACCGGGGCTGGCCAGGATGGCCTTTACCCGTCCGGGCGCCTCGGGATCCTCCTCCGGGGACTTGGGCCGGTGCCCGGGCAGCGGTTGCTTGCGCCGGTCCGGATGCGGAGGTTGCGGAATTCGAGAACTCAGCGGAACCGGGCGCTTGTCATTCATGGTTTCGTGAAAGCTATCCCTTGTGCACGTCGCGCGTCTCGCGCTCCGCCCAAGCCAATACTAAAGCGAAACCGGCAAATACCACCGTTACGGCCACGGCTACAAGCGCACTTTCCATCGGCATAGAACGCTCCATCATGGTTTCGCAATTTATGCTCGACCAAGAAAGTGCGTGTTTTGATTCAGATCAAATCACCCGACGTTGAATTTGATCGGATTACGCGGAATGCGCTTCGGAGCCGACGTGATTGATCACATCGGCACGCGCGCGAATCCGGCGACGGCATTCATGCGGAGAAAACGATCTCGTCAGTCAGACCTGCCGATCGCGGGGACATGAGTGGCGCCCACTCCGCCGGTGATACGCGCCATGACTATCTCCCCGCGTCCTGCAACTTTGCCTTGAACCCTCGACCGACATCCCGGCCTGCTGTGCGCCGATATCCTGCAGGTTGAGGCCAAAAATGCCGGCGAGCTTCGCCAAATGGTAAACGTTGCCGCCGCCTCGATCATTTTCAACACATTGCGGTGCTGCACTGCGGTGCGCTGCTCCTGCGTAAGATCATACTTGGCGCAATACGCAATAGGCGTCATCGTCGCGCAGGAATGCCGCGCGATTTTCGGCGTCGTTGAACGAGAAGCACATTTTGTTCAGAGCCAGCCCCTTGCGTGCCCGTTCACCATCGAAAATCATGGTGCCGGGTATGTCCTGCTTCATGGCGGCTTTCCTCTGATGCGCGACTTGAACACGCAGCTCTTGCTGTCGGGATTTTGCTTGATTGCCGACATGCGCGTTTTGCATTTGTAGGACAGGTTCACGACCTCAACTTTGAGGTGGATCACTGGCCGGCCGTGACCGCAATCATCGGCTGTTACGCCGTACTGGCCCACTATGAAAAGATTTGGTTCGTGCGGCGATGGGGAATGTGAGGTGCGCAGCATCGCCGGCCGGCGCGGCCCGCCACGCCGTTTTGAACTCAGCCGGAACCCGTACGATGGGTTGAGCGCCAACGAAACCCATCCAAAAGCTCCCGCACCGAATCATCGCTGATGGGTTTCGCTTTGCTCAAGCCATCCTACGTTGTGAATGGCAGCGCCCCGAAAGGAGATCCAACGATGCCCTATGACACCAACGAGGATTTGCCGGACTCCGTCGCTCGCCATTTGCCGCCGCACGCTCAGGACATCTACCGAGCCGCGTTCAATCACGCCTTCGCGGCCCACACCCGAGACCCGCGTCAGGAAGAAGCGGCCCACCGGATCGCATGGGCTGCCGTCAAACGCTCCTACGTGAAAGTTGGCGATAGCTGGGTGGCGCGCCAGGACGATGCCTGAGGCGACTGGCGTCCGTGGCGCCAAACCAGCGACTACCGACGACCAAAGGTCGTCAAACGAAGCTGGTGTGGGTAAAATCCGCGGCCCGGATTGAGCGCAACTGCGCCGTCCGGGCCGCCGGGTTCCTGACTAGAACGGCGACGGGACCACCTGGATCTTGGCCATCATCCCCCCGTCCTCATGCTCGAGGATGTGGCAGTGGTACACGAACTCGCCAAGATCCGTGAATGCCATATCGACGGCGAACGTCGTCGACACGCAGTGACCGCTTCGCCACTGGTCGACAGAGCAGACGCCGCTTTGGTTGTTCATCACCTGATCCACGATGGTCGCATCAGGCACCGCGACTCCCAAAGGCCTGTTATCCTCAAGAATGCCGCCGCCCATCGCCGGATTGACGACCGGAGCGAGGACCGAGTTTGCGGGAGCCGAAGCCTGGACCGGACGGAACCTTGATTGGTGAATATGGAAGTTGTGATTTTCCGTGGACAATTGCACCAATTCCCACGTCTCGTGAGCTGGCGTCTGGCCACGTCCCAGCGGCAGGCAAATCGTGTTCCGCGAGGGATCGAAGCGGGCGACTGGCAGCTGCGTTCCCGGAACAGGATTGCCTTTGGCATCGACTTCCTCGTAGCCGAGCCCAAAGGAGGCGCCGTCCGTTAGATCCTCCAGCCCGAAGAAGACTCGCCGCTTATGTCCTGCCGGAAGGGCCGCGCAACCGGCCGGCAACGGCGCCGCCTTCGCGTTAGGCACTGTTGCCGAGAAGATGCCGTTTGCCTGGAATCCGGCGAGCGTATCGCCCAAGACGTTTATCGCCGATACGACGTGTGCGCGTGGAGCGCTCTGGGCGAACTCAACCTTGGCGAGGTCGACCGCCGGCCAGGTGTCGCCGCTCCCCATGGTCAGGCCGACCATCTTGAACGTGCTTGTCGCGCCGGATGGAGGCAGAGCAATTCGACCGGCAGCATCGCGATAGGTGACAAAGAGTTCAGCCCGAGAACTCGGCATCATGACGAGTTCGTTGATGCAGATCGGAAGCGACGCACCCACGACCGGCGCCGGGGGACAAGCGACCACCTTGAATCTGCCGCCGGCCATGGTGACCGTGGTGCCGATCGGCGTGTCCTGAGGCAGATGGACACTGACACCGTCGACCGAAATGAGCTGCATGATCATCGGCGCACTGGTGGCGTCGTTGATCAGTTGCAGGTCATACGAAAGGCTGCCCGACGCGTTCGTCAAGCGCCATATCTCGCCGTCCGGATTCGTCATACGCACGGTGGGAAACTGCTGGCCGCTGACCGTGAAATACCATTTTCCGCCAGTATAGTTGTTGCCATCGGGGGTATTGTCAGCCCCTGGGCAGGAGCCCTCGCGTATCTCGGAGGCATTAGCGGGAAATTGCGTGCAGAAGTTCGGGTCCTCCTGGTTCAGCACCTCGCCATCCACGACATCCGCGGTGCCGTTCACGAATTGAAGATTTTTCTGCGCCGCCAGGACCTCGATGTCCTTGAGGGTCATGTGGCGGACATTGCTCTCAGGAAACGGCGTGTTGTCGGCGTCGTGGCGGGCGAAATCGCCGACTCTGCCGATGGTGATAATGCCCGCCATACCGCTCGACACCTGGTTGAGCGCAAGGCCGTGCACATGCGGATGAAACCAGAACAGGCCGGACGGATGGTTCGCCGGAATATTGATGCGATAATCGACCACATCCATCTTGATCGACCCGTGCTGATGAGTGGTCTGCGGAATTGGGGTGCCATTGGCGGAATTGAAATTCTGCACGAAGACGTAGTCGCCGAAGGTCGGATCGTTGAGCGTCGGCGCACGCGCCTCGACCAGAAGACCGTGTGTGTGCAGGTTCGTCGGATTAAGCGGCAGGTTGGCTTCGCCCGGCCCCGTGGAATGTGTGACCTTCGTCGGATTCAGCTGCGGTAATTTGTTTACGAGCCGGATTTTTAGGGTATCGCCCTGGTTCAGGGCCAAGCGAGTACCGCCATACGCAGCAACCGTGGCGGCGCCAGACGGGCATCGGTTGCCAATAGCCGTCGATCGCAGGCAGATTTGATAAAACCACCCGGTCGGGTGAATAACTGCGCCGCCGTGGGGCGGCGTAAATGAAATACTTGGTATCGGAGCGGGTTGAGCAATCATCAGAAGATCGAGCAAGCCATTCGCACTGACGAAAACCGGGGGGTCGACGAAAGGCCCGGCTATCGCAGCAGTCGCGCCGCACCACAAACCTGCGAGAATAGTCGCGACGCCGACGCGACTATTTATTTTCTTGCGAATGGCTATTTTATTGGACATGGTTTCACTCGTATCCCCGCCATTGACCATACTACGGATCGGGCGGGGACGGCCAATCCGCGGGAGAAACCGAAGTTTTATTCTTCGGTCGCTTACCGGTAGGACGCGCAAAGCGCGCGATATTCGTTCGGTGGAGACTCCGATGTGGACCGCTAAATTGGTTTTTTGGGTGTGCTCGCTTGCCGGCCTATCCTGCGGCGATGCTGTGAGCCCGAACGTATCCATCATTCAATCAGCTTATGAGTCGGAGGCATCGGGCGGCAGCAGCCTGCATGACAGCGGACTGAAGGTGATCGAAGCGGGCTGCGACAAACCGATCGGTGATCAGTTTCTGTGCCAAGTCACTTTTTTGTCGACCGAGGATCCCAATCAGCGTCTCTATTTCGACATCGTCGCCGTCAGCCGTGGTGAGCGGGGTTGGGAACTTAAGAGCGGATTGTGCAAGCGCTAGCGGCGTTGCGCGTGTTCGCCCCAACACGTCTTCCTCCTCGTTGTAAGCAAATTGTCAGTTCTTGTGTGGTAGGTGCTTACGATTCGGTCGTCCCATGCGCTTGAACCATGGGCTGGCTTGACATTCAATCCGGCCAAAGGGTCGGAGGAAAAGAATTCTGTTTCCCGTTAGTCTCAATCTTTATTGCCCCTTAGTCTGAAGACTTTGCCCTCCCGCGAAATTGGACAAGCTGTGACCGCATCGGGCGTCTTTGCGCAACCGCCACGGTGCACACCATTGCACTGTCGTCGGTTGAACCATGACGTGGGATCAAAGAGCCGGCGAAAAATAACCACGCCATTTCTTTCCCTTGCGGTGACGGGAAAGACTGCACCCGGTCGCGCGAATCGAATGTTGCGCGTGCCAGATGCCCGGTCGTGCTCCCTGAGCGAAGGTGCCCGGGATGCTTCGAGCGCGAACACTTATGGCGAGGCCTGCAATCCGTTGCGCGCGCGGCGCCGACGACCTGCCTGTCGCAAGTTGCAATTCGCGTTGAGATGAATTTGCAATCGTCCGGTCAGCCGCACGCAAAATCGATGTCGCCAATCAGCCGCTCGGCGCGCTGACGCAAGAGAACAGTCATCCGCGATCACGATCTGCCACCGGATGCTGAGCGCGGGCGTTCTAATTATACGCTAAATTCGTCAAGCCTGCATGCCAAGGTAGCCATGCAGCGGGGTCGCCCCCTCGAAAACATTAGTTTCGGTGAGTGCGCGAGTCTTGCCTAAGTGCCTGAAGTCTCACTTACGCCCAACCCCTGGCGGCCTCACTTGGCGAGACCAAAGTCCAGGTGCGGCAGCCTAAAGGGACGCGACCAAAGAGAGACCCATCCTACGAAACGCCGTACCTCAGCCCGATTGTTTGCACAATCCGCCTGTGGTCCAACATTGTCAGACAAAAGTCTTCAACTCGCCCACTTTCGATTTCGAGAACTTACCACGCCAAACCTGACAAATAACTAACATTGAGGGGCCACCGTGCGCACAAACCCGAAACGAGAACCATTCTACAAACGCCTTTCCAAACGACAGCGCGGATTTTGGGTGGCGGCTGGGGTCGGTGCCATTGCTGCCTATTGCGGGAGCGGCGCGATCGAGTCGCAGGCCAACAACGGCAACTCCGCGACCAATCAAATTACTGCTCCTGTCGCTCCCCCGGATCTGCCGGTCGCGCCACTGCGCGAAAGGCCGACCATCGCGAATACGGCCGGCATTATCATCAACAAACTTGCCGCCCAGCAACTCGGCAAGGCGTTTTTCTGGGATTCGCAGGCCGGCAGCGCCGGGCAGGCCTGTGCGAGCTGCCATTACCACTCCGGCGCGGATATCCGGGTGACGAACCAGGTCCACCCCGGCCAAGGTGGACAATTCAGCGCGGTACCGGGACCAAACGCCCAGCTGGGACCGGGGGACTTCCCGTTCCATCTCCTTGCAAATATCACGGATCGAAATTCGGCGATCCTGTCCGATTCCAACGACCGTACCGGATCGCAGGGCACGTTTGAAGGCACTTTCATTCCGGTCCAGTCGGTCGCGGCCCCGACCACGGCCCAGATCGCGAGCGGGACGGCCCCGCCCGTCCCCCCTGACCAATGCACCTACTCGATCGATCCGACCAATCCGTTCAATGACGGAACGGTGCTGTACCGGCAGGTCACCGGGCGCAATACACCGAGCAATATCAATGCGGCCTTCAATTATCGCCAGTTCTGGGACGGCCGCGCCAATAATACCTTCAACGGCGTTGACCCGTTCGGGCGGCGCACCAATCTTTCCAATCCCGCTGCCGGAATATTCCTCGCCGCGTCTACGGATGGGCTGCCCGCACTGCAGAAAATTGAGATACCGAACGCCAGTCTTGCTTCCCAGGCCGTCGGACCAGCGCTCAGCCCCGTCGAAATGTCCTGTGCCGGCCGCACCTTCGCGGATCTTGGACGCCGCTTGCTCAATGCCGGCGCGCTGGCCGGCCAGAGAGTGCACCCGGAAGACAGCTTGTTCAGCCAAACTCTGGGATTGGTCAACTTATCCGGCACCGGGCTCAGCACGTCCTACGCGGACATGATCCGTCGCGCCTTTGATCCGATTTACTGGCGTAACACGACCCCAACCGCGATCAGCAGCACCGGTGTCGTACAGGCGGACCCGAATGGTTACACCCAGATGGAGCGCAATTTCTCGTTCTTCTGGGGGCTCGCTATTCAGGAATACGAAGCGCTGCTGATTTCAGATCAATCGCCATTCGACCGTGGTTTAATGAGTCAGTCCGCGCGGAAAGGAATGGACATATTCAAGAGCGGCAAGACCAACTGCTTCATGTGCCACGCTGGTCCGCTGCTCAGCGCCGCCACCATGACGAGGGCGGATCCGGGAAATCCGGAGCGCGTCGAGCGGATGCTGATGGGCGACGGCGGCGCGGCCCTGTATGACCATGGCTTCTACAACATCGGCGTCCGGTCAACATTCGAGGATCTCGGCATTGGCGGATTTGACGGAACGGCACTGGGCTTCGACCTCTCGTTCGCGCGCCAATACAAATGGCAGTTGCTCGGACGCCGCGATCGGGTCGCCGACAGCTTCCTAGTCAATCCTTGCCTGTTTGCGACATCATTCAATTCGCGCAATTGCTCAGGCCAGCCGGTATTGACCGCCGCCTCGCCCGCTACCTCGCCGCGGGATGCCACGGACGGATCCTTCAAGGTACCGATCCTGCGGAATGTAGGCCTGACTCCGCCTTACTTCCATAACGGCGGCCAGGCTACGTTGCACGACGTGGTCAATTTCTACAATCGCGGCGGCGACCGCCGCGGCCCGCCGAATGCCGATACGTCCGGCTATCCGTTGTCGAGTCAGGCGATTGCAACGTTGCTCAATGGCGCCGACGTGCCGCCCAATTTGGTGCAGCCGCCAAACCCGTTTGGTCAAACCAATCCGGCCAATCTCGATGCGAATATCGGTAAAGGCGGCGGCGAAGGTGGCCTTGATGCCACCAACACTGGTGGGCTAACCGGCGGAGCGCTGGTTGGCATGCCCGGCAGAGGCGGCGTCGTCAGCGTCAGTGGCGGCGGTGGTGGAGGCGGCGGCAGCGGTCGTGGCGGTGGCGGCGGCGGTGGTGGCGGCGGTGGCGGCGGCGGCGGTGGTGGTGGTGGCAGTGGTGTGGCGGATTTGCGCTTGGAGGGGTCGGTTGATCCGGTGCAGTCGGGGGTTGGTGACACGGTCACCTGGCGGATCACCGTGAACGATTACAACACCGGGCCGGCGAATGGGCTCTGGGTCGATGTCACGCTCCCCTCGAGTGTGTCGCTGGTGTCGAGCTACGCCG
>Ga0210402_10001854_pt1 | contig 21216 bp, 19 predicted proteins | sample IncBWC7MmetaG_FD_161055 | JGI IMG/M metagenome (GOLD analysis project Ga0210402, IMG submission 161055) | Forest soil microbial communities from Barre Woods Harvard Forest LTER site, Petersham, Massachusetts, United States - Inc-BW-C-7-M | ecosystem: Environmental > Terrestrial > Soil >... | reverse complement strand
CAACGACACTCCGATAAACATTTCAACCGCGCCTACCGCATATCCAAGGAATATCGCATGAGGAAGCACCAGATCGGCAAGAATGGGCCGGTAGAAACTGACTGCGCTGCCCTGAATGTATCCCCGCAGATATTCTTGAAATCCGCCATGAGCGAAGCCCGAGCCAAAGAGTTTGTATTGACCGAAGAGGATGAAGAAAACTGCTGTGGCCACGCGCACGACAGCAATCGTTTTGGAAAGGGTTGCGGAAGATGTAAGCATTCTTCGAAGTCGATCTTCTCACAGATTGATGCGGGCGATCTTCTCCACACTCAACCCTTTCTCTGTCGCCCGCACGAGCGAGGACGCTCGCGCCTACATTTAGTCGCCTACATTTAGTCGCCGCCCGGAGCGTCGTTGCTGACGTACTGTTCGAGCGAACCCACTTCGCGGCTTAAATCCTCGATCCGCCACTCCAGCACGTTGCGAATGGAGAGCATTCCGAGCAGCTTGCCATTGTTATCCACCACGGGAAGGTGCCGGAAGTGGCGCTCGACCATCGTGACCAAAGCTTCACCTGGCCCGGTCTGTGACGTGGCCAGCTCGACTGGGGTGGTCATCAGTTCTCGGACCGGGGTTTGGGCGGGATTGCGTCCGCTCAACGAAAACTTGCGCAAGACGTCGCGTTCGGTGAAGATGCCGGCCACCCGCCTCTCGTTGTCAATAATGGCGACCGCGCCGACGTGGAAGTCGAGCATCTTGGAGATCGCGTCGGCTACCGTGGCTTCTACCGGGACCGCTGCTGCTTCGGGGTCACAAAGTTCAAGAACATTCATACTCGCCTCCCGGGGGAGTACCCGCGCTGCCCCTGCCGAGTTCAAGGGGATGAAAACGATGCGGGCATTATGACGCTTGCGGAATCCATGTCAAGTAGATTAATTACTAGGAAAGTGCTGATTATGTATGAATTTCTAGGGGAACTCCTGGGCAAGGGCCTGTGGAGTTCCTTCCCCTCCTTATGTCTACCTTCGTGTCCTTCGTGATTCCAGCATTTTCCAATTCGTCAACCGCAAAGGACACGAAGGACACAAAGGGAGGACCACTATTTGATCTCGTTCCGGAAGACCTTGCCGTCTTTCATGACGAACTGGACGTTTTGCAGGATCTTGATGTCCGCCAGCGGATCACCGTTTACCGCGACAATATCCGCCGAGGCTCCAGGCGCGATCACGCCAATTTGCCCTTGCATATCGAGCATCTCGGCGGCGCGCGAGGTGGCGCTCTTGATCGCGTCCATGGGACGCATACCGAGATTGACCATGTGAGGGAACTCCTGTGCGATGGGCTCGCTCCACGAAATGCCTCCAATGTCGGTACCGAAGACGATCTTCACACCCGCGTGTAGCGCCTTGGGAAACGACACTTCGTGCACCGCTGCGCGCTTTCGATCCCGCTGACCCTCGGGAGTATCTGGGGGAGCCCAATCATGGTAGTACGCGCTAATGGTCGGGCAGTACCAGGTCCCCTGCTTGAGCATCTGGGCAATGGCAGCGTCATCGAGGTCGAGTCCATGTTCGATTGAGTCGCAACCGCCATCGAGTGCACGGTGCAATCCGATTCCGCCGTAGGCGTGGCAGGCAACTTTCTTTCCCCAGCCGTGGGTTTCGTCGACGATCGCCTTCAGTTCTTCGACCGTCAGCGTCGGCTGGGAAACCAACTCGCCATTCTTTCCCACCCACGAGCGATGCGTCATGTAGACCTTGATCCAGTCGGCGCCATGGGACAATTGCTCGCGGGCGGCTTTGCGGGCCTCCACGGGTCCATCGATGAGTTCCGCTCCGGTCGGCATATCAAGCTCAGGGGCATAGCCCTCCAGCGGATAGCCGCCGGTAGTGGAAATGGCGCGAGTCGAGACGAATAGCCGAGGTCCGGGAATGTACCCGCCCTCGATAGCCTGCTTGATGCCGATATCGCCATAGCCCGCGCCTTCGGTCTCCAGGTCGCGGAGTGTGGTGAAACCCTGCTCCAACGCGCGCCGTACTGAAACCGTTGCCCGAGCCGCACGCAGTGCCAACGGGTATTTCAGGATGTTGATGTCATATCCGCCCTGCGCTGGGTCTTCTCCCTGCAGGAAAATGTGGGTGTGCGAATCGATCAAGCCCGGCAGCACGGTTGCGTGGGAGAGATCGATCACATCGGAGCCGGCGGGAACGTTCGCGGCGGCAGCATCGGAGATACTCTCGATGCGATTGCCGCGGATGATAATGATCTGGTTGCGGCGAACAGAATCGGACTTGCCGTCAATGACTGCGCCGGCGCGGATGACCGTAAACGGATGTAGAACCGGATTGCTGTTGCTCTCCTGGGCGCCGCTGTAAATCACAACTGCGAAAACAAAGAGGAACACGCAACAAGAGTTTCTCATTTGGTCGCTCCATGAATCGTGGTCAAACGCGTTGGATCAAATGTCCGACAATGTCCAGCGCATTCTACGCCTGGGAGGCGTCAATCACAGCGTCGGCTTCAATCTCGACTAACATGTCCGGGGAAACCAGAGCGCTCACCTGTACCATCGAAGTGGCCGGACGGATGTCGCGGAAGAACTCCCCGTGGGCCTTACCAATCTTTTCCCAATCGGCGATGTTGATCACGAACATCCGCGTGCGCACTACATCCTTCAATGAAGCGCCCGCCTTCCGTAGGGCAGACTCAATGTTCTTTAGAGTCTGTATAGCTTGTGCGTAAGCATCACCCAACCCGACGATTTTGCCGTCTGCGCCGGTAGCGGTTGTCCCGGCCACATGCACGTACGAACCAACCCTGACCGCACGAGAGTAACCCACGATCGGTTCCCAGGGTGTGCCACTGGAAATGTTCTGTCGTTCCATAAAGCGAAATTTCCTCCTGCACAGTGATTGTAACTTGAGGCTAACGCAGGCGATCAGCAGTCGATCTGTACGGCTGCTAATAATTCCAAAGAAACCTTTTGCAGCAATTGCGCACCATAAGAAAAGTAGATAGCTGTGACTTACAAAAGTCACTTGCGTTCTTGGCGTGATCGCGATAAAACATCACGCAACAGATGGAACTCCGCTTTGGAGGCGGAGTTCGGGGGCCCTGAACGATGATTTCGGAATCGCACCCGCTGCAGCAGTTGTTTGTTGAACTCATTGGCCGCCACTATGCCGAGGAGATTGGGATCCGCGACCCTCAGATCGTGAACTACGTCGCCCATCTCATGGCCGAATTCTGCGAAGTCGAGCAGCTGTTCAAGATTCACAACAGTGCGGACAAGCCCCTCACCGATGTCGGCGAAATGCTAATCGAGTCCAATCCTGTGTACGGTCCCGCGCCTTCGTTCGATCGCGAGCGCCAGGTTCGCAAGCACATCGGGGATTACACACTCTTCTTTACTGGCATGTTCCCGGAAAGCATCAATCACTTCCGCTTGCGCCGCGACCGCACGGAAAATTTCGTGGACTGGATAAAGGCCGGCAAGGAGAGCTACTACATCGTCTCCAAGTTCGAGCATTTCGAATACACCAAGGTGGCGCCGTTGTTCGCCAGCCTGTCGAGCCATTTCGAGCAGTGCGTTTACGGACTCAACCAGGTGAAGAACGATCTACAAGAGATGCAGCACCCGATTATGCGGCGGACGAATGAACTTCTGATGTAAACACGTAGCCCCGGACGCCTCGTCCGGGGTCTTCTATTAGGTCGAAACCCTCCGATAAAAGCTGAGTGCCGCATCCCCTTGCTCCAGCTTCCTGTATCGAACCAACGATTGGAACGATTCTCCCGGATCAAACTTCTTCTGATGTTCGGCGATGACGATGCTCTCGGGCTTCAACAGCTGCGACTTTGAAAGTGTCCCCAAGGTTTGCAGATAGCCGCCTTTCATGTCGTAGGGAGGATCAAGGAAAACAAAATCTGCGATCGTACCGCTCGAGTCCAGCGCGCGCAGAGCGCGAATCGAATCCTGCTTCAGGATTTGAAAACCTGTTCCTATTTCCAATGACGCGAGATTTTGCCTGATCAGCTCCGCGCTACGAGCCGACGATTCCACGAAGTGAACCATGCTTGCGCCGCGGCTTATGGCTTCAATGCCCACAGTTCCCGTTCCGGCGAACAGATCAACCCAAACCGTTCCTTCCAGGGCCGACGGGTTCCCGGCTGCGAGCACGTTGAACAGCGTCTCGCGCAGCCGATCAGCAGTAGGACGAACGTCCAGACCGGGCAGCGATTTTAGCTGTCGGCTCCGATATTTTCCTGCAATCACTCTCATGATTCGCGTGAAACGGCCAACCCGCGACGGCAGAACAAAAGCCGGCTGACCTTCGCTCAGGCGGACAGACGAGGACGGCTGTCCACACGCATGCGACTCCAGTCCCAGCACCTTCGATTACGCGGACGAATCTCCTAACCTCGCGGCGGAGTCTAAACTATATAGAATAGAGATAAGAGAGGTTGGTTTTCAGGTGAGAAACTGGTCTATTCCGGCAGGTCGGATATTCGGGGTCGAACTCCGCGTTCATCTGACATTCTTTTTTCTGCTTATCTTTGTGGGGCTGACCGAGGCAACAGCGCATGGTCCAGCCAATGCCGGTCGCGGTTTGGCCTTAGTAGGAATTATTTTCGGCAGTGTGGTACTTCATGAGTTAGGGCACGCCCTGGTAAGCATGCGTGCCGGTGTTCCCGCCAAAGCCATTATCCTGCTGCCGATCGGCGGAGTCACGTTGCTTGATGAAACTCAACGTCCCATCGAGCCGGGAATGCTGACCTGGAAGCGGGATATCCGCATTGCCGTGGCCGGGCCAGTGGTCAACATCCTTATCGCGGTAATCGCGGGTGCCGCGCTGCTTGCGGTTGCACCTCAGGTTCATCTCTGGACAAAGCCTTACGTTTACTCGGGAAATCTGCCTCGGAGCCTGGTCTGGTCGAACCTGGGCCTGGCGCTATTCAACCTGTTGCCAGCGTATCCGATGGATGGGGGACGGGTGCTGCGAGCGGTCTTCAGCCGCCGCATGGATTCCGTCCGGGCCACGCGACGCGCGGTTTCGATTGGTCAAGCCTTCGCAACGCTGTTCATGCTGGTGGGCATGCTTTCGAATATCTGGTTTACCATGATTGGCTTTTTCCTCTTCGTTGCGGCGCAGCTAGAGGAACGCTCGGCAGTGTTTCAGTCGGTGCTCGAAACTGTGCGGCTGGAAGACATCATGCTCACCGATTTCGCCACGCTCTCTCCCGCCGATACTTTGGAAGACGCGTTAGAGAAAGCCGTCCATTCCCTGCAGGACGATTTCCCGGTCATTCGCGGCAGCGACATGGTTGGAGTCATCTCGAAACAGAAGATACTGGCGGCACTGCGCGCCGAGGGGAACGGATATGTGCAGGCCGTGATGAACCGTCTTTTTGAGGTAGCGCAGAAGAAGGAATCGCTGGCCTCGGCATTCCGGAAGTTGACCGCGCGCAATCTCAGCATTATCCCCGTGGTTGAGGACGAACGCCTGATTGGCATCGTCACCCTGCAAAATCTGATGCACTCGATGGCGCTGCTGGCGGAGAGCAGGAAGCTGCGTAAGGCTGCACTCAACTCCTAAAATCGGCCACGGATTTCCGCGGATTAAGACACATTTATCGATTTGATCCGTGAGATCCGTAGCGTCTTTGCTCAAAGGCTAGAACCTGAACACCAGCCCGATCGAAGGCTCTGCCATGTGTGCTCGGTTTCCCGCGACGAAACTTATCGCGCTTCCATTGAGATTATTCACTTTGAAATTCGGGTTATTGTAATAAAGTCCACGATATTGCAAGCGGAGAGCGAAGTTGTAAGGCAGCTTGTAATCTACTCCGCCGCCATACAGGAGTGTGGCCTCGTTCTGCGACTGAGCGTTTACGTTGATCTGCAGACGATTCGGGATATTGTTGGGTAGATCAGGAAAGTACGCCCATGTGCTGCGAGGATTAAAGCGGAGCAGCCCGGCTCCAAACAGAAAGAATGGCTGGAATTTCCCGGTTTCATGGAAGTTGCGGACATAGGCGCCGGTGTACTCGTGAATCGTATCCAGTTGGTGGTAATCGAAGTTGCTCTGGTACACCTGTGAGTTCTTGGCGTAACCATAATTGAATATCAGCGAGCTCTTGGACTTGGTCTTGAACCGGAACCGGAAAGTGCCGAAATAGTTCGCCCCAATCGTTGCGCTCTGTTGAATACTATTTGCGCTACCCGCCTGGGTGAATATAAGCGCGCTATTGAAGCTTGCGTCGAAATGACCTTGGTTCTGGCTTAGCGCCAGTGACGTGAATAAGAATAATGCTGCAACGACCAGTGCTGCTTTCTTGAGCATCCATTGTCCTCTCAAATAATTTGATGCCGAGTCCAGCCATATTAATGTACCCGGTTCTTGCGTTACACAATTCCAAAGAACTCCTCAACCACTGCCAGTTCCGTCGTCTTGCGATAATTTGGAAGGCTCTCCACAAAAACTTTCCCGTAGGCCTTCTTTAAGATGCGATTGTCCAACAATACCAATAGGCCACGGTCATGGAGAGAACGGATAAGCCGCCCGAAACCCTGTTTCAGCGTGATCACGGCGGCTGGCACCTGATACTGAAAGAACGCATTGCCGCCATCGGCGTCGATGGACCGCACTCGCGCTGCGACCACCGGATCGCTGGGGACGGCAAATGGCAGGCGATCGATGATTACGCAACTGAGTTGTTCTCCTTGCACGTCGACGCCCTGCCAGAATGATGAAGTCGCGAACAGCACGGCATTCGGGGTCAAACGGAACTCCTCCAGCAGGGCACTCTTCGGCGCATCCCCCTGCAACAGCATGGGAAAGTCGAGTTCACCAAGCAGGCGCTGGTAAACATCGTTCATCTGCGCGTAGCTGGTAAACAATACGAACGCCCGGCCTCGTGTGATCTCGAGGAGTCGCCGGATCCGGTCCGCGGCTTTGGCTGCGAACTGGGGTGTGCGCGGATCGGGCAGATCGGGCGGCACGTAGAGCAGCGCCTGGTTCTCGTAATCAAAATGCGAGGGCAGTACGGATTCTCTTGTATGCTCGAGCCCCAGCCGGCGGCGCATGTACTCGAAGCCGCCGCCGACGGCTAGTGTTGCCGATGTCAGCACGGCGCACTCCAGAGTGTCGAACAGGCAACTCTGCAGAATCGGCGCCACATCAATCGGCGTAGCTTGCAGGTAGACGTTGAATTTATCGCGCCCTCCGCGCCGCCGCTCGATCCAGAACACGGTATTGTGGTCTTCCGATTCCATCAGAAAACCGAATTGCACCTGCAACTCCTGCGCGCGTCTGGCAAAGTTGAAAACTTCCTCGGGCTTGGACGGCAGGTTTTCCAGCTCCGAGTTCAAGCGGGTAAACGATTGCTGCAACGACATGAACTCTTCGCCGTTTTCCTCCAGGAAATCGCGGCGGTTCTCAAAGGAAAAACGTCCTTCGCCTTGGGGCAGCAATGCAAAGAAAAACATCGAGCGCTCCCTCAGGCTTTTGACCGCGCTTGAAATGGACACCGAAAGCATGTGGTTGCGCTGCAGTGACGCTTCCACATCGCGGCATAGCTCTTCCACCCGTCCATTGCTGACGGAAACGCCAAAGTAGCTGCCAGCCACATCTTCCAGTTCGTGCGCCTCATCGAAAATGACTGCGCCCACCTCCGGCAGAATGCCGGCATCGGGCGCATACTCTGATTGCTGCTTGATCGAGAGGTCGGCGAAAAACAAATGATGGTTGACGATAATGATGTCGCTCTCCATCGCGCGGCGACGCATCTCAGTGATGAAGCATTTATCCCACGAACTGCATTTCTGCCCGATGCAAGCGTCGGAGCGCGCGTCAATCTTGTGCCAGAGTGCACTGGCCTCAGGCAGTTCCGCCAATTCCGCCCGGTCTCCGGTCTGCGTGGTCTTCTCCCACGCGGCTATGGCGCGATAGTGCTCAATCTCTTCCAGGCCACTCAGCACGGGCTGGTCGGTAAGGTCATAGAGCTTCTTGCGGCACAGGTAATTGTTGCGCCCCTTCATGTAGCAGACGTTCAACCGGCTAGCGCCGTCGGGAAACAACGCTTGCTCAAGAAAAGGAATATCCTTGTGGAAGAGTTGCTCCTGCAAGTTCTTGGTGCCGGTGGAGATAATCACGCGCTTGCCGGAACGAATCACTGGGACAAGATAGGCCAGCGTCTTACCCGTGCCGGTGCCGGCCTCGACGATGAGATGACGCTTTTCTTCTAGAGCCTGCTCGACCGCCTGGGCCATCTGAAGCTGTCCGCGGCGAAATTCGTAGGCAGGATGGGTGCGGGAAAGCACGCCTCCGGGCGCGAAGAATTGGTAGAGCGAGACTCCCTGTTTTTTGACACCAGGAATTCCGCTAGAGGCGGGCTGGGAGGTTGGGGCCACGGAGTCTCTATAATAAGCCACTGCAGGTGAGAGAGACGTTTCAAGGAATGTCTCTACAGTTATCCCTCTGTAGAGACGTAGCTTGCTACGTCTCGGGGCGCCGCGAACAAACTCGGCCATCACGGGTCAGAGACCCGTGCCTACACAATCTCGAACAAGCTTGACGCGAATCAACGCCAACTCGATGAGCGCTCCGGTCACGGTTGGCGTGCCCACGATTGCTATCGTTGGCCGCCCCAACGTCGGAAAATCCACGCTGTTCAATCGCATTGTCGGCTCACGGCGCGCCATTGTCGGCGATGAGCCCGGGATCACGCGCGACCGGCTCTACGGCGAAGCTCACTTCCGTGGACATCGCCTGCGCATCGTGGATACCGGTGGAATCGAACCCGACGAAAAAGACTTCATCCCGGCGGAGATCTTTCGCCAGGCCAAAGTCGCACTGGCAGAGGCTGACGCGATTATCCTTGTGGTGGACGGACGCAGCGAACTCACGGCGCCTGATCTCGACCTCGCCCGCCTTTTGATCCGTGGGGGAAAGCCGCTGTTTCTGGCGGTCAACAAAATCGACAGCGAAAAACAGCAATCACTTACGGACGAATTCCATCGCCTGGGGATCAGAAAGATATTCCCTGTTTCCGCCGAGCATGGGCGCGGCGTGGATGATGTTTTGGAAGCGGTCTTTGAAGCTTTAGCGCTTGAAACTTTGCACGAAGAAACTGCCGAGTCTGATGCCGTGGAGCCCGCAGGCGCAGATCACGGCGAGGAGACGCAGGACGAAGGCCAGGCCGTTCCCGAGCCCAAGGAAGTCAAAGTTGCGATTATCGGGCATCCCAACGTGGGCAAGTCGACGTTGCTGAATCGCCTTACCGGCACTTCTCGATCCATCGTTTCGCCGATCCCGGGCACGACCCGCGACGCGGTCGACGAAGTGGTTGAGATCGACGGTAAAAGCTTCCGCTTTATTGACACCGCCGGAATCCGACGCAAGGGCAAGACTCATCTGATGGCGGAAAAGCTTTCTGTCGTGATGGCGCGCAAACACCTCGACGCCGCCGACATCGCGCTGCTGGTGATTGACGCCACCGAGGGCGTGAGCGCGCTCGACGCTACGATCGCCGGCTATGCCCACGAGAGCGGCCGCTCGGTGATCGTCATCGTCAACAAATGGGACTTGGTGACGAGTGGCCAGAAAAAAGCTGGGCGCGATTCGAAAGCGACCCGTATCCGGGAGAGCAAGAGTCCGAACGATCGCGCGGAATATGAACAACGAGTCCGCTACGATCTCAAATTCCTGAGCTACGCCCCTGTGCTTTTCGTTTCCGCTGCCACAGGCAAAGGGGTGGAGAAGATTCTCCCCACGCTGGAAGAAGTCGCCGCCGAGCGCCGCAAGCGCATTCCGACCGCAGAGATGAACCGTTTCCTGAAATACGTCGACTTCGAACGTGCTTCGGTACCCGCACGCCAGCAGGTCAAGATCTATTACATGACCCAGGCGGGAGTATCGCCGCCAACCTTCGTGCTCTTCACTAATCGCAAGGTCAAGCTGCACTTTTCCTACCAGCGGTTTCTGGAAAACCAGCTACGAAAAGCGTTTGGATTCGTGGGCTCACCGATTTGGATCAAGAACCGGGCGCGCGACTAAGGTTTCAAAAGCAGCATCAGCTCGCGTTCGAATCGATATTCATTATCGTGGCCAACATGGTTGCAATCAGTTTCTCTTCGCCTGCTCTCACGGCAAACGCGTCGGCGGTACAAACAGCCAGCTTTTTACCGGCGCGCTTTACCGATGCGCGAGCCACGAACGATTCCCCGATTCCCGGCGAAAGAAAGTTGACTTTGAATTCCACACTAAGAACGTCAGCCTCCTCCGGAGCCATGCTCAGGGCCGCATAGCCACAGGCCGAATCCATAATGCTGGTGACTGCGCCCGCGTGTACGAATCCATTTTGCTGAGTCAGTTTAGCGCTGAACGGAAATCGAATCTCAACACTCCCCCGAGTGACTGAAATCATTTCCGCACCGATAGTGGACATGAAGCGTTGCTGACCAAAACTGTCCCTGACTTTTTTCTCAAATGCTTCCACGCTTTCTCCCCCAGGCACGACATCGCGAGCAATCTGCCATGGAAGCCTACCATTCGTCACTGCACTTTCGTCAACAATCCAACCCGCTTCACGCCGGCATCGCGGGCGATGTCAATTACGTCCGCCACATATTTGAAATCAATATCATCGTCGCCGCGCACAAACGCTATGCGTTCCGCGCGGATCTTGAATATGTTGTGCAACCGGCTTTGCAGATCCTCCCACTTCACCGCTTCCTGATTGATCTTGAGTATCGGAGGTTGGTTTTGTGCGCCCCACGCCACCTGAATCACAATCGTCCTGTCCACGGGGACACGCGGGATCTTATCATCCTGCGCGGGTTGTGGAATCTGTGCTTCCAGACCCTTCGTCGTCGACATCGACTGCACCACCATGAAGACAATGATCAGCACCAGCAGAACATCAATCAGCGGAGTAACGTTGATTTGTGGATCGGACGGACCACCGCCTGCCATCGAGAATGCCATGGAAATTTGCTCCTCTCGGGCACGCGTGTCTGAGAAGATTGGACACCCGCATTCGCCAGTAAGTTCCAGCAAGGAGAATTCACAGCAGGTGCTTGCGCCGTGCTATTCGTCCATGCATCATCAGAGAGTCGCGGCGTTCAGGTTGCCGCGGAGCAAGCATGCATACTCGATGGCTCCAGGTTCCTGCGCTGATCGTCTTCGGAGTGCTGCTGCCCGTTGCCGCAGTGATTCCCGCCGGGGCACAAGACAATTACGAAATCCAGGTTTATGGCTCGGACCTGGTTGCGCCCGATCACACCATGGTGGAGCTGCATTCGAACTTCACCGTCGAGGGCAGCAAGACCACAATCGACGGCGTCCTGCCCACAAACCATGCCGAGCATGAAACCGTCGAAATCACGCAGGGCATCAACGACTGGTTCGAGACCGGCTTTTACATCTTCACCAGCATTCAGTCTGATGGCGGCTGGCAATGGGTGGGCGATCACATCCGTCCGCGCTTCCGCATTCCTGAATCGTGGCACTGGCCGGTGGGGGTGAGTTTGTCGAACGAAATCGGATACCAGCGCCCCGAATTCTCAGCCGACACCTGGACTTGGGAAATCCGTCCCATCGTCGATAAGAAAATTGGCCGCTGGTATCTCAGCTTCAATCCCACGCTCGACCGCTCGTTTCATGGCCCCGGCGTTAACCAGGGCGTGGTGTTCTCGCCCAATTTCAAGTTCAGTTACGACATCACCAAACGGATTGCGGGCGGGCTGGAGTATTACGGTTCCTGGGGACCGATCACGGACTTCAGTCCACTCCACGATCAGCAACAGCAGTTCTTTCCCGCCATTGACGTCGATCTGGGTCCGGAGTGGGAGTTCAACTTTGGAGTGGGCATCGGCGCAACCGCTTCCACCGATCACTTGATCATCAAGTGCATTATCGGAAGGCGCTTTTCCTGGACGCACGACCGCAAATAAACTTCTAGCCGATCGGCTCCGGTGGCGGCAACGGCGGCGCCATGGGTGGAACTGGTGCGGCTATTGGCGGCGGATGCAGCAGCGCGTCCAGCGGCGGATAGCGCGATGCGAAGAAGTAAATGGAATAAGCAGGGAAGAATACAATCGTCGGCACAGAGATCAAAGCTATTACGTACAGAAGTATGGCGAGCACAATGCATCCGACGACTACTGCAAGCGTAATCGTGTACAGGTTCCAAGTGAGACCGGCGGTCTTTCCAAGAATGACTGCAACAACGCCAAAGCCGCCGACCGGAATCAGCAAAATGAGAACCACGATGACGGTAAGAATGCCCACAGCCACTGAAGCGGCTACTGCCATGACGATTTTCATGCCGAGGTAGCCAGCGTAGCTACCCTTCTCCGACCTCAGCATAGGCAGCAGGCGCCGCCACCCCTCGAAGGCGCTGACGTTTTCCAGAGCCATCTCCGGCACAACGAAATCTTTGGTCAGAACATGGACGACCAGGAAAAGCAAAATGAATCCAATTACAACAAAAAACAAAAGTATGCCGCCCAGGATCAGCGGAATCATGTGATGCCGGGGATCTTTGATCCAACCTGCGGCAAGGGCGAACGCAGCAGGAATTCCAACCAGCACAGTCAGGCCGACGAACATCGCGAGAATAAAAACAAGTTGCCACACGAAGTAGCGCAACCCAGCACCATGACGGCGAGCCCATCCGCGCCGGATTTCACAGCGCTTCGCGATCACACTGTCAAACAAGATGAAGCGCATGACGCTGCTCATGTAGAGGAACACGATCCACAAAACCACGGCCACTACGATCAGCACGGCGATCAATGAGGCGTATAGCAAAAGATTATTGAGGTGGGGCAGCGGGAGGGGTTGTCCACCGCGGGGACGACCTGGGGTCTGGAAGCTGCTGCCGTTGCATCCCCCGGAGCTAAGTTCACCCGCGAGAAAGCCCACGAACGCAAGCTTCGCCCACTCCGCTGTGCGGAACGGATGTAGAAGTTGCTCTTTCGTGTGCCGGAAGGCGGGGTTAATGGCATCGACGGCGGAAATCGGCAAAGGCACCTCGCGAAGTCCTTGGAGAACTGGCAGCAAGGTACCGCTAACTGGGAATGGGGTCAAATGAATTTGTTAGCGAGCGGCGGGAACCAGCAACGGATTTTCACGGATCAGAATTTGTTTTGATCCGTTTGATCCGTGGAGATCCGTGGCCGATTTTCTATTCGTAGCGCAGGGCCTCCACGGGATCCAGCTTTGATGCGCGTAGTGCCGGGACCAATCCGCTGATCACGCCAACGACCAACAACACCAGCGTGGAAAGCGTTACTGTCATTAGCGAGATTTGCAAATGTATGTCGCCCTTGCCCGACTCGTCTTCAAACAGCGGACCCATGAGTGGCAATGTGCCTACAGCTGCGGCGATCGCGTACGACAAGACCACGCCGATTGCGCCGCCCAACATCATGATCAACAATGTCTCAGCCAAGAACTGAAACTTGATGTGGCGCTTCCTGGCTCCCAGAGCGCGACGCAGACCAATCTCACGAATACGCTCATCGACTGAAACCAGCATGATGTTCATAACTCCGACGCCGCCAATGCCGAGAGTCAGGGTCCCGATGAACGTGAGCAGCACCTGCAATCCGATGGTCAGCGCATCAATGACCGGACGGAACTCGTCACGCCCGAACATCTGAATCGCCTTCGGGTCTGTTGGCGAGAACTGCTGCCGCGTTGCCACCGCTGCGAGCACCTGCGCCATGGCTTTCTTTTCAAACTGTGGCGCGACGGGCGCGAAAATCAAGACCGCTGCGTCCCGCGTATTCCAAAGATCGCCCGCGGCGGAATAAGGAATCCAGACCGACTCGTCGTCGCTGCTGAAGTAGTTGCTGAGCTGAATTTTGCGGGCCATGATTCCAATCACCGTAAAGCGCACGCCGCCGATGGTCACTGTTTCACCTACCGCGGGACGTCCGCTGAACAGTTGCTCTCGAATGCGTCCGCCGAGAAAAGCAACGCGCCGCCGCTCCAGTTCGTCGCTGGCATTAATCCAGCGCCCTTCGGATGGCACTTCGTTGCGCATCTCTCCATACTCCGGGCAGACGCCGCGGACGGCCGCCGTCCCTACCATCCTGTCGCCATAGGCAATGCCCGGCCGGTGCACCGTCTCCAGGCAAACATGCTTCACCAGAGGTGCTGTTTCCTTCACCATATCGACGTCGGCCTGCTCGAAAACGACCTTCTTTCCTGCCCGCTGCCCGCCGGGCTGTTCACTGGTCTGCTGTGGCCAGCAGATGACCGCACTTTTGCCAAAGGCATCGAAACCGCCCACCAGGATTTTTCGGAAGCTGCTGCCGTAAGCGATCAGCAGTGTGACCGTCGTGATCCCCCAAACGATTCCCAGCATGGTGAGCAGGCTCCGCGTGGTGTTGCGCTTCAGTGCGATCCAGGCTTCGCGAATGATTTCGAAGAGCATAGCTTTTGAAAACCAAAGGCTTGAACCGCAAAGGACACGAAGCTACACAAAGGTTCGGGACAAGGCCTTCTTCGTGGACCTTCGTGGCCTTTGTGGTTGATGCCCTTTCTAACCCCCCGCCTCAAATCTCAGCGCCTCGATGGGATCGACGGACGCCGCTTTTCGCGCCGGATATACCGCAGAAAGCACGGCGATCCCTCCCAATAGCCCACAAGCCAGCAACCCCGTCTTCCACGTCGGCAGCAAACCTGCGAAGAAGTCCGGCATCGGCAGCAGGTCGACCAGCGAACAAATTCCGTAGGCCACTCCCAACCCGACCCCACCACTAAGAACCGCGATCAGTAACGCCTCGAGGAAGAATTGCCGCAGGATCGTATGAGCTGGCGCGCCCAGGGCCTTGCGCACGCCAATCTCGCGAGTGCGCTCACGCACCGCGACCATCATGACGTTCATGACTCCCAATCCGCCCAGAAAGAGCGTTACCATGCCGACTGCGCCCAGAAAGTACTTCATGCCATCCGTCATCTGGCGGAATGCTTGCGCCTCCTGCACCGTGTCCCAGATGGGGCAAGCTTCTTTGTCACGAGGATCGAAATTGTGCATTCGCGCCAGCGCTGTCCGCACTTCGCGTTTACAGCTCTCGTGTTGCTCAACCGATTTGGGCGTGACCAGCAACTGATCGAAAGTCGTGGGCGTGCCCGGAGGCTTGTCGGGAAAGTCGCGCCGCATGGCGCCAAAGGGAATAAAAATCTTGTTCACGTCCCAACCGTCGTAGCTGGAATCCTGTTTCTTTTTCGCCATCACCCCAATCACAACGTACGGGAAATCATTCAAGTAAACGTTCTCGCCGACTGGATTACGCCCGGGAAATAATTGCTTCGAAGCATCGCTTCCCAGAAACGCTACGCGTCGGCCTTCGCGAGTGTCTTCCCAGTCGTAAAACCGCCCTTGTCCAACGGCGAGGCTGCGAATCTCCTGAAACGACGGCTGCGAACCCGTAACCAGGAATGCGGCATTGTTGAAGTTGCTGTGTGCCCGCACGTCTTCCTGCTCAAGCTCCGGAATGGCGTATTGGCAATCAGGCGCGTCGGCTTGCACTGCAGCCACATCAGGATCCTCCCAGTGCACCGTTCGCCCTGCCCGTGCCCCTCCAGCTTGCAGGCTGGTACGACCGTGAAAAACGATCATCACATCCTTGCCTAAGGTTTTAGCTTGGTCTTCCTGACCTTTGCGCAAGCCTTCTCCGGCCGCCACCATTAGAACAATCGAGACGATTCCCCAAGCGATGCCAAACATCGTGAGGAAAGTTCGGAGCTTGTGGGACCACAGCGTCCGAAGTACATCGCCAATGAGATCGCTGAGGACCATCCGCTTTATTGGACGCGCCGGGTCGTGGAACGTAAGCCGGGCAAAATCAACGTCCTGATAGCTGATACGAACCGGAAGAGGGATTTGTTCAGGAAGTCTGTAGAGACGCAGCTTGCTGCGTCTTGCCGCGCCCGACTAGCCGGGCAGGAGGCGTAGCAAGCTACGTCTCTACAGGGCTGCATCCGATTTTTTCCATCCAGCCTTCAAAGTTCTTTAACGCTAATTCGCATTGCAGTCGGTGCCGCTCGTGGCGGTCGCGGATTTTCCGATCCAAAGGCGGTAGAAGGTCAAATGTTATGTTGGCCGGTTGAAATTTCTTGGTGTCGGCCTGCGTGATGTAATTCATCAGCGATCCGAATGCAGTTGCCCGAGGAGGCGAAACCGGCTCCACGCCCGCGGCCAGTGCGGCCGCATGAATCCCCGCCATGAGACCGGCTGCGATCGATTCCACATACCCTTCGACCCCACAAATCTGTCCCGCAAACAATACGCGCGGATGTTCTTTCATCTGCAGAGTCCCGGACAGCAGCGTCGGCGCATTGATATAGGTGTTGCGATGAATCTGCCCATACCGCAGGAAGCGAGCATTTTCAAGCCCAGGAATCAATCGCAGCACGCGTGCCTGCTCGCCAAATTTCAAATGGTTCTGGAATCCGACCAGGTTGTAGGAATCCGCGCGCAGATTCTCCTGGCGCAACTGCACCGCTGCATAAGGAATGCGCCCGGTGCGCGGGTCTTTCAATCCGACTGGTTTCATGGGACCGAAACGCAACGTGTCCCGGCCGCGCCGTGCAATCTCTTCGATCGGCAGGCAACTCTCAAAATAATTCAGCTTCTCCCACTCGCGTTCTTCGACCGATTGCGCCGTTAGCAACGCGTCATAAAAGCGATCGTACTCTTCTCTCGACATCGGACAGTTGATGTAGTCGGCCGAGCCTTTGTCGTAGCGTGCCGCCAGATATACTCTCGCCATATCGATGGAATCGGCCTCGACGATTGGGCTGATCGAATCGTAGAAGAACAGGTGCGAAGCCCCGCTCAGTCGCCCGATTTCTCGCGAGAGGGCGTCCGACGTCAGCGGACCGGTGGCAACGATCGTGATCTGATCTTCGTCAATCTGCCCAACCTCCTCGCGACATACCGTGATCAGCGGGTCGCCCGAAACAGCTTCGGTCACTCGAGCGGCAAACGTCGCACGATCCACAGCAAGCGCGTGTCCAGCGGGCACGGCGCAATCCCGCGCAATTCCTATCAGCAACGATCCTACGCGCCGCAACTCTTCTTTCAACAGCCACGGCGCCGTGTTTTCGGTTTCGGACTTCAGGGAATTCGAGCACACCAGTTCGGCGAAATCTCCAGTCTGGTGCGCTGCAGTCGAATGCACTGGACGCATTTCGAAGAGTTCAACCTCAACGCCCCAGCGCGCACACTGCCACGCCGCTTCGGATCCCGCCAATCCAGCACCGATGACTTTGACTCGCGGTCTCACGAGGCACTCTCCGCCAGTCGTCGCAAGTCTTCTTCCTTAAGCAACACTAGTCGCCAATCGTCCAGAAAATCAGCGCCGAGCGATTTGTAGAATTCGACAGCCGAGTGATTCCAGTCAAGCACCTCCCAACGCATGCCATGACAGCCGTCGCGTTCCGCAATGCGGGCTACGGCCGCCAGGAGGCGCTTGCCAATTTTTCGTCCCCGAAACTGGGGCCGCACAAACAAGTCTTCCAGGAATAGCTGCCGGCCTTGCCAGGTGCTGTAAAAATCAAAAAACAGAGCATAACCAGCCGGTTGCCCGTCCCACTCCGCAATCAGTGCGCGAAATTTTGGCTGCGGACCGAACCCATCGCGCACAAGGTCCGATTCCGTGATGGTTACCTTATCCAGTTCATGCTCATACTCCGCCAGTTCGCGGATCAGCATCTTGAGCAGTGTCACATCCTCAACTGTCGCAGCACGAATTGAAAGCATCACACCATTCCCATGAAAAGCCGCCTGCCGCAGAAAAATCTCGACGAATCCGGAGAGGTTAGCCCTTAATTATTATACGGACCGCAATTCTCATTCTTGCGAGGTTCTCAAGGGTACGTAACTTGTGCGGAGGAACGAACGAGTAGGTCGGGCGGGCAGCGAGGATTCTTGCTAGCGGTTGAGCTTTTCGTAATAGCGATTGTCGTACAGCGTGGTTGAGTTTTGCACGAATTCCAGGATGCGATGCATTCTAACTTTGTCTTCGCGATTCAATTCCTTGAATTGCACCGCAATCCCAGACCCGGGATGGATTCTTGCCACGGTACCCTCGGCATGCAGCTTGCCATCATCGATTGAGAAGACCAGTTTAAGACTAGTTCCCGGCGTCAGGATCGCGCTGGTTTCCACATAACACCCGCCCATGCTGATATCGATCAGATTCCCGAAGATGGGGCCAGTTTCCGTCTCTGGATGCAACTCAATCGTGATGCGGCATTTCATGCGTGCATAGAGCCGGCGGTTCTTGCGTGATGGCTGCTGTTGTTTTTCGAGATACATCCGCCGGTCGGCCTCGGCCAAAAGCTCTTCGGCATCTTTTCCGTCCTGCGGATACATAGCTTGCCCGACACTCAGCGAAAGAATCTCTTCGGCGCAAACTTCAAATCCAGCCTGCTTGGCCAGTTCTCGCAATTGATAAGCTTTCTTGACGGCTGCGTCCGAGGGCAGCCCCGGAGCGATGACCACAAATTCGTCGCCGCCCATGCGAGCGACGTAGTCGTACTCGCGGCAAGTCTCTTTCAAAGCTTGGGCGAACAAGCGCAGGACGCGGTTACCCTCCAAATGGCCGAAGCGGTCGTTGATCTGCTTGAAGCCATCCATGTCGCCGACCATCACGGTTAAGGTCGTGCTATCACGCTTGCAGCGGGCCAGCTCGCGGTCGAGTTGCAAGAACAGCGATCGGGCATTCGGCAGCCCGGTGAGATAGTCGGTCGTAGCGGAGTTCTCGGCTTGTTGATACTTCAGTGCATTCTCAATCGCCAGCGCCATCTTCGAACTGATCGCCAGCAGGATGCGCAAGTTATCCGACGTAAACGCATCTCGTTCGCCGCGATAAAGAGCCAACACTCCAATCACACCGGCGACGCCTTCCAGCGGAATCGCCAAAGCCGAACGCAGCGTGCTGAACTTGGTGGGATCGTTCAGATATCCGGGCTCAACCGAGGGATTGCCATTAATGATCGGTTTCCGGTTGTGCGCTACCCATCCCGACAGCCCCTGCCCCAGAGGAATGCGTAACGACGAGAACAGACGGAAATTGTCGCCGTTCACATATTCAGGGATCAATTCTTCATTTCGCCGAACGTAAATCGCGATGGCATCGTACGGCACCAGCGATCTCAGTTTCACCGAAAATACGGAGAGGGTCTCGACCAGACTAAGCGAAGCGCCCAGATCTTGGCTGAGCTCAAACAGCGTCTGAGCTTCCTGCCGAGCCGCCGCAATCGATGAAAGGAAGGTCGCTTCGTGGCCCTGGCTATCTTTGACTGAAATGTTTTCAAACCCCGCGGCCGGCGCCGAACCTCGTTCAACCTTGACATCGGTCGAGAGCAGCGGATTCACTTCATGCCCGAACTGAGCCAACGCCAACTTTTCAAGACTCAGGTATCGTTTTTTGAGAATGTCGACAACTTTCGGATCAAACGACTTCCCCGATTCCGCGGCCAGACGCTGCATGACTTCGTTCAGTGGCAGCGCACGCCGGTACTGACGGTCAGAAGCCAAAGCATCCAAATAATCGACAGCCGACAGAATCCGGGCGCCGATGGGAATCTCAGTACCCTTCAGGCCCGCCGGGTATCCCGAACCATCCCACTTCTCATGGTGAGCTCGCACGATGGGCACAACCGGGTAGGGGAATCGAACTCGCTGTAGAATTTCAGCCCCGACCACCGGGTGGATCTTCATCTTCTCGAATTCTTCGAGCGTAAGCCGCCCGGGCTTCGAAATGATGTGCTCAGGCACAGCCAGCTTGCCGATATCGTGCAGCAGGGCAGCGGCGTGCACCGCTTGCATCTCATCCGGAGCCAAGCCTAATTCCTTGGCCACCTCGACCGCGTATACCCGCACTCGTTGCAAGTGATCGTGAGTGCTTTGATCTTTGGCCTCGATCGCCAGCGCCAAGGCTTCGATGGTTCGAAGATGCAGGCTCGCCATCTCCTCGACGTGCCGCTTTTCGTCTTCAAGCTTGCCCAGATACAACCGGTACGAGCGGTAAATCACATAGATCGCCGGCACCAGCAGCAGAGACGTCTCCCAGTAGAAAGTCTGATTGAACCAGCCAATTCCCCCGGCAATTCCTGCGCCCACCAGGTAATAGGGAAACGACCAGAAATAACAATCCACCAAAATCTTCGTCAGCCGTTTCCCTTCGGTGAGCGATATGACGGTAGCAATCGATCCCGTATTGGCTACGAAGTAGGTGCAAGCCGCCACCCCAAGCAATAACGGCCGGCTATCGACTAGCGAGTTGAAGAATGGGTTGTGATAGACAAAGTAGGCTAGAGCCGTTGAAAGCGCGCCCGCGCATACGTTGAAGGTGACTTGTATCGCATTCGGCCGGTCCGGATACAGAGACTGCACCAGGATCGACACGCATCCCAGAGTCAAGGTTTCCGAGAAACTCAGTTCCAGGACTCCCAGGAGGACAAACAGAAAATTCACCGACATCGTGCCCGTAATTCCGGGCAGATTGACCTTCATCCGCGAGGCCAGAACCGCAATACCCAGGTAACAGATGAATTCGGCAATGTTCTTACTGCTCTGGTGGATGGCTCCGAAAAGGAGCACAGCCGTACCCGCGGTCACAATCAGGCCAATGAACATCTGGGCCTGCAGTGTCAGGTTTCTCCACGACTGTGACTGGTCAGCCATTCAGGTCCTGTCGGTCTCGGGGGAGAAGAGCAGAATCGATACTTAGAAATAGCATCTAATGTGTTTAGGTACAATGATTTACGGGCATTTCCATAAACTTCAGTAACCTCTCAGACGTGACCGGAAGAAGCCAATTCCGGCAGCGAAAATCATGGCCCGGAAGCCTCCGATGATTCAGTAATTTACGACTGGGAGTTGGATTGGTTAGCCGGGTGCCGTGCTTGTGTGAAAATCATCAGCGAGGTGTTCCGATGAAATTGGTACGTCTTACCCAAGGCAAAAGCGGCAAGCATCACTACCTAAACCCTGATCACGTTCGCTCCGTTACGGAGACTGACGGCGGAACGTTGATCACTTTCGGCGACGGGGGGGGGTACCCAGTACTAAACAGTAAAATCCGTCCCAATGTGGGAAAGCCGGCTACGCGAGACGAATACTTCTACCGGGACGGTTCGCCCAGCTTTTCGTGAACTGTGCGAAGGCATGCTCCTAAGCCGTCGCGTCCTGCTCCCCTGTTTCAAT
>Ga0210402_10001853_pt1 | contig 21216 bp, 11 predicted proteins | sample IncBWC7MmetaG_FD_161055 | JGI IMG/M metagenome (GOLD analysis project Ga0210402, IMG submission 161055) | Forest soil microbial communities from Barre Woods Harvard Forest LTER site, Petersham, Massachusetts, United States - Inc-BW-C-7-M | ecosystem: Environmental > Terrestrial > Soil >... | reverse complement strand
CCGGACAACAGTAGCTACAGATATCCCGCCACCTAAACTCGCCCCGCACAGCATGCCTGCTCAGCGGAACGCTGCACCGGGCATGCTGCCGCTAATCAATTACAAGGAGCGCTTCATTGTTTTCACGGAGATTCCCGGTCGAGCAGGCTTAAGTGCGCTTTATGGACGGGCCGGGTGGTCACCAGCACAGCGTTTGAGGGCGATACTCGCGATGGACGAAGAGCTCGAAGACTTGGGGCTTCCTCTTACTGACCGCATCGGCCTTCTCGACAGTGCTTGGCGTCTCTTGCCCGACGTCGCGCGGGAGGACGCCGGAGCGGCGACGCGACTTAAGGCGGAGTTGCAAGCCCTTGTCGGTCCAGAAGGACCAAGTCGAGAGCTGATCGAAGATTGGAAAAAGCGTTTCCCATCGCCCCCCACAAGAGCGACTCGAACCAAGCGAGCCGCTGCCACGCGGGAAGAGGACGAGAACGACACCGAGGAGAACGAAGAGTTATGACCCTTACCATCACCGAGGCCTTCGAGCTTCCACGCCCTGAGGACATTCGGGCGATGGGCTTCGTCGTCAAGCTGCGTGAGTCCGACCCCGGCTCGGATGAGGTCAAGCAGCTCGTCGATGATTACGTCATCACTCCTGCGGTCGAGAAGGAGTTGCCTCGCATCCTCGAAGACATGAAGCAGGTATTCGATCGTGGCGAGGAGTACGGGCGCTTCATTCACGGCAGCTTCGGTAGCGGCAAGTCGCACTTCATGACAATGCTCTCGATGCTGATCGAGGGGACGCAGCCGGCGTGGAACAAATTCCGGCCGCTCCTGAACGCGCATCGAGACAGCAAACAGAGTAAGGGTGGCGACGCGCCGGATCATGAGGCATGGCTTGCGAAGGCCGGCCTTCTCGTCGTGCGCATACACATGCTCTCTGTGCGAGGCAAGAACACTGGCTTCGATCGCGCGGTCTACGAGGGCTTTAACGCCGCGCTCAAGCGCCGCGGCAAGGCACCCTTCGAATTCCTCAACGTCGACTCCATCTTTGACGAAGTGAGGCGCGAGGCGAAGGAGTACGGGGACATTGTTTGGAAGCGCCTCGAGGCCGAGAGCATCGTTGGTGGTCGGGATGACTTCGAGGCCATCGCGACTGGCTCCGCGCAGGCCCGCGAGCGCTTTGTGCGTACCTGGCTCGAGTACAAGGGCCGCGACCCGTCCGATGCCGGCATCGACCCTCGCTGGAGCGAAGGCCTCGCGCGCATGGCTGGGCACGCGAAGAACCAGGGCTTTGGCGGCATCGTGCTGATGATCGACGAGTTCCTGCTCTGGTTAGCCGAGAAGTCGGGCCAGGAGTTCGTTGCCGAAATCAACAGCCTTAACGTCATAGTCGACCATAACACCGGTCAGAGGCCCGCGCCGATCTTTGTGTTCGTCGCGCGGCAGCGCAACCTTCAGGAGTTTTTTCCGGACCTCGTCGACGAGAGCAAGATTCACGAGCACCTCGACCACCACGCCAAGCGTTTCGAGGTGACGAAGCTGCAGGATGTCGAGCTGCGGCACATTGTCCGCGGGCGAGTCCTCCGCCCAAGGAACTCCGCTGCCGTCCAGGCAGCTGTAAGCTCACTGGCCGAGCGTCATCAGAAGGTCCTCCCTGCCCTCCTGGCTGGCGGCGACATCGACTATCTGCGCGACGTGTATCCGTTTCACCCAGCGCTCATCGAGATGCTCGTAGACGTGACGTCGCTGATGCAACGCGAGCGCTCTGCGCTGCGGCTGCTCTACGAGCTCCTCGTTGTGCACTACCCGAAGCTGCCGCTCGGCGAGTTCCTGCCGGTGGGGTCGGCGTTCGCCGCCATCTTCCCGGAGGCCGGTGTCGAAGCCAGCAAAAAGGTAGAGCTGATGCAGGACATCCACCACCAGTACTACTCGCGCCTCGCACCCGGGATGGCGAAGCTGGGCGAGGAGCTGGGCTCGGAGTTCAACGAGGAGCGCCGTCGCGCACTCGATCAACTCGTCAGGACGGTGCTCCTGGCCGAGGTCTCGCCGCGGCTCAAACAGGGCGGTCTGACGATCGAGCGCCTCGTGCAGCTCAACGCAGTAGATGTCGAGGGAGAGACCTTCCGTGGGCAGGTGCGCGTGGCCGAGACCGATCTGCTCGCCCTTTCACAGCGAGTACCCGACCTACAGGTCGCGGGACAGGGCAAGACCGCGCTCATTCGCTACGTGCTCGGACGAGTCAGTCTTGGTGAGATCCTCGGGCGCGCACGATCGAAGGTTGACAATCCCGCGCAACGCTTCAAGGTGTTCTGGGGCGCACTCAGGCAGGCGCTCGGCCTCACTGGCAACAAGGGTTTCGAGGACGGCGGCCCGAACGAGGGCGACTGGGACCTCAGCTGGCGACGCACCAAGCGCCGTGGCCGCATCAAGCTGGGCAACGTGCGCGAAATGTCCTACGAAGATTTCACGCCGCCGGAGGGTGCCTTCAAGGTTCTCGTCGACTACCCTTGGGACGAGCCAGGGCACGCCGTCGACGAGGATCGCCTCCGCGCGACCAACGTCAGGAAGAAGCAGGGGCTGCTTCACACAGTGTGCTGGCTGCCCCGCCACATGAGCCCCACCGAACTCGGCGTGCTGACGGAACTCGCGGCCGTCCGGTACCTCCTCTCCGACGCTGGGCAGGAGGACCTCCTTGAGACGCATGGGCCGCAGGACCGGAGCAAGCTGCTCGACCAGGCCGGGATCAGACAGAAGACGCTCGAGGGGCGGCTCGAAGACCTCCTTTGCGAGGTGTATGTCCGCCACGGCGAGTTTTTCGCGGTAATCTCTGATATTGACAGCAGTCGGCCGCGCGAAACGCTGAGCGAGAACCTCGAGCACATCGCCACGCTGTTGATGGACCGTCGCTATCCGCAGCACCCGAACTTTCTCGCCGAACCAAAGAAGCCGGACCTCGAAGCTCTCCTCCGGTGGATGGTCGACGCTGGTGAGGGAAACTTATCCGTCGCGTACGACGAGGCGGTTGGCAAGATATTGAAGACGTTGGGTCAGCCTCTCGAACTGGTGAACCTCGGGCAAACGAAGGCATCGCTCCGGCTCGACTCCCGCTACATTAAAGACGTGCTCCAGCGCGCCGACCAGGACTCAGTCGGCTGGACGCCGATCGCCGATCATCTGCGCGAAACCTACGGGTTCCAGCCGCTACTCATCGATCTATTCCTTTGCTTCCTCTGCCAGCGAGACCATCGCGCGCTCCAGGAGATTCACGGCGAGGCGATCGAGGTCCGAATCGGCATGCCCCAGACGACTCTGATTCGGCTGCAGCGAGGCAGCCTTGTGAGCGCAGCGGACTGGCACCGACTACGTGATCTCGGCAATCAGCTCTTGGAGGAACCGCGCCCCCCGGCACACCGCTCGCTGCAAGGGCAGGATCGCTTCACGTCATCCCTTCGTACGAAGGGGCAGGCGAAGCGCACCGTGCTCCAAGGTCTTCACTCTCGCCTCGTGCACCTCGGCGCGGATCAGGGTGAGCGCCTGAAGGAGCTTTCAACCGCTAATTCGAGGCTCGCTCCTCTAGCGCAGACGACGACGGACAGCTACAAAGTGATGATCGAGCTTCTGGCCGCGTGGCCTGACGATGCGTCCGACCAACTCCGGACACTCGTGCAGCAGGCCGAGAGCATTCGCGACGCGCTAGGCGAGGTGAACGAGCACGCACGTAACAACCTTAAGGCGGGCATCAACCACGTGGCCATCGGCACGGAGGTAAGTGGCCATCTGAGCGCTCTTGATGGGAGGCTCGGAGCCGCACAGGCGGAGCAACCGCTCACCAAGGACTGGGTGTCCACGTGGAACAAGAAGGCGCAGGAGCTGATCAAGCGTCTCATCGAGCTGCCCCAAGTGCCGCGGCCTCCCGTTCCGCCGGAACCGCCGGTACCGCCGCCTCCTATTCCGCCGAGAAAGGTGATCCTAAAAGCGCGCTTAGACCCACAGGATGCCGACGCCATCTCCTCTTTCCTCGCGCAGGCTCGGAAGGCGCTGGCGGAACAGGGGGCGAAGCCCATCAGCGTGGTCCTCGTTCGTGAGGAGGACGGTGCGTGAGCGCCGCCCAGCTACTTCTGCGCCGCCTTCTCGACCAAGCTGGCGGGGCCAGCGAGACGGGCTACTTGCTCGTCATCGACAGCGAGGGTCTCGAGAGCCTTCCCGATCAGATGCCCACGCCGAAGGGCTCGTACGGCGTGCACCGCATCTCGTCGGAGCTCGGCCTTCGGCACTTGCTGTGGAAGGCCAAAGGAGCCCCACTCATCGCCGTCATGCCTGAGAACGTGGCCAGACGCATTCAGCACGCGCCCGACTTGCTCAGGCGCGCCCGAAATCAGCGGGTCCACGCGCTCTCGGTGAACGACGTCCTCGAGGTCGTTCTCGGCGTGCGCGTGGTGGGTGCTGACGCGCCCTACATGCAGCAGCTCGCGCTCGAGAACGTCGACCGACTCGGCTTCGCCCTGAGCCATCGGACGCTCCCCACGGTGGTCGACCGACGCCTCCTCACTGAACTGCTCGTCGACATAAGCGTCGGCGAGCAGGTGCGCAAGCGTAGTCCAGCCCAGCTCCTGGCAACCTGGGTGCAAGAGCCGCCCCATTGGCCGCCGAACATTAGCCAGCTCGTTCGCGACTCGATGCCTGCGCTGCACGGCGACGAGGGGCGACTGCTGGCATGGGCGCTCGCTGAGCCCGAGTCGCGGTTGCGCGACCTCGTGGTCCATGGAGCCGTCCTCACAGTGGAGGCCGCGGAGCTTCCGAAACCTGCGTGGGGACCTCTCTGGAAGGCGGCGACCGAACCGCCGATCGAAATGGACCGCCGCATCCTTCGCCGCACGGTTGCACAGCTCGCAGAGGAGACGCTTACTGCCCTTGGTGACGGCGCCGTCACCTTGCTCTCAGCTGCGGACCGGATCGGTCGCGAGTGCCTCACCCCGAGCCAGCTGCAGACGAGCCGGGTGCTGCCCCTTGCGTTTTCAGATCGTTGCCACGCTCTTGCGCAGCAGGCAGCGGCCGGAAAAGCGATTAGCGCGGCGGACATCGCGTGGCTGTCGACCCACCGAGCAGCGCGAATGAACCGCGCAGATCTTGCGGTGCTGGAAGCGATCACGCGCATGTCGCGCTATCTCGATCAGCCATTCACTCCAAGGAGTGACCTGCTCGAGCAGGTACGAGAGTACCAACGCGGAGGAGCGTTCGCCGATCTCGCGATGCTGCAGTTGCGTCGGGCACTCGCGAGCAGCGCACACTACCATGTCGAGTCCGGGAAGGTGCTGGCGGCGTGTCGGGAGCGGCGCGACCGAGAGAACCGGCACTTCGCCGAAAGCCTTGCGAATGGCTATGAGGCTGCGCTCCACCAAGAGGGTCTCACGCCACTGCATCGCTTATGGAAGCGGACGGTCGCCCCGGCCTGGCAGAGCGAGCCGGACACACGGCTCTTCCTGGTCGTCCTCGACGGGTGCAGCTACCCGGTCTTCCTGGAGCTGCTCCATTCGCTCTCGCAGGACAGCGCGTTTCCTATGGGCATCACGCCGGACAGCGACGGGCGCGTGCAGGGTCTTCCCGCCCTATCCCCGCTGCCTACCATCACGAGTCACGCCCGGGGCGCCATCTTCCTTGGTGAGCTGCCAAACGATCCGCTGGTAGCCGAGACGGTATTCCGCGACCAGGAGGAGGCGAAGACGGACAAGGCCCGCTTCAACCAGAACGCTGCTCTGGGCTCGCGAACGCGTCGGCTGTTCTTGAAGGCGGATCTCGCCGATGGCGGCCAGGCGCTTCTCGCGGCGCTCGAGGATAACTCCCTTTCGGTGGTGGGCGCAGTCTTCAACGCCGTCGACGACCAGATCGGCTCCGCCAACACCGGTGCACCGGTGAAGCTCGCGCCCGAGGACATCACAGCTTTCAAGCCCGCGCTGCGCGTTGCGCTCAAGGCGCACCGCCGCGTGCTACTGACGGCCGACCACGGACACAGTCCGTACATTGACAAGTCCCTCCGCGCCGGCAATGGGAAAACGCCGAGATACCTCGCGCTCGGAGGGCACGACCCTGTCCCGGAGGGCTTCGCCGAGATCGACGTGGCTGGCCTCGGTGGCCCACCGGAGAGGCGCGCGTTTGCTTGGCGCACTGGGGTGTACCTGGGAGGGCCCCAGGTCGGCTTCCACGGTGGTTGTGGACTCGAGGAGGTAGTGGTCCCGCTCGCATGGATTGAGCGAGACGGCCTTCACGCCGATGAGCCGTCCTGGTGGTACGGTCACGGAGCGCTTGCGGAGATCATTCCCGAGCCGAGGCCTGTCCAGCCTCCGATCGTCACGCCGCTACCCTCAGACGCGATCCCGCTGAAGTTCCCGGCCCAGCCCTCGCTCTTTGATCCGGCGGACCGGGCGGACTCACTTCCGCTCCCGGCGACACTCATCGACAGACTTAGTGGTGACGAGAGGTCAGTCTTGGTGTTGCTCCGTGACAACGGAACTGCTCGTGCGAGTGAACTAGCTGAGATGCTGAAGAAGAATCCCGGTCGGTTGAACGGCCTTATGCGGGCCTTGCGAAGGACTCTTTACGAGAAGGGGCATATCCTCTTCTCCGACGAGGTGCTGCCAAGCGGTGAGACTATGTACCGCTATGAGCCAAAGGATGGACGCTGATGGCCGTCGTTGCCGAGTCCGCGACAATCATGAACGCCCTCCGCAGCGGGCTAGTGCCCAAAGATGGACTCGAGCACTTCGCAACGGGGCTCGATACCCTGATCGAAGCCGTGAACCAAGAGCTCGACTTCGTTTCGAGCGGCAAGGGGCTCTCGAAGTGGATTCGAGGTGAGTACGGCACCGGGAAGACGTTTGCGGCCCGGCACCTCTGCGCCATGGCGCGACAGCGCAAGTTCGCCACTTCAGAGGTGCAGATCTCGGTCAACGATACACCGCTCCATCACTTGGAGACGGTGTATCGACGGCTGATCGAACGTCTGGAGACTGCCGCGGACGGACCAAACGCGTTCCAAGCCATCGTTGAAGGTTGGCTGTACCAGATCGGAGACGAGGTGACACGGCTACGGGGTATCAACGAAGACGACCCCGGCTTCGCCGACGCGACCGAGCAGCGGCTCGAAGACAAGCTTGCCGACCTCTGCAAGCGCAACCCAGCTTTCGCTCAGGTGCTGCGCGCGTACCACCGCGCGACGCACGAGGGTGACTTCGCGACGGCGCAAGGGCTGCTCGCCTGGCTCGCCGGACAGCCCCACACCGATCGCTCCGTCCTTAAGGCAGCGGGCACCAAGGGCAGGGTCGATGGGCAGGCCTCGCTTACGTTCTTGGCCGGGCTCCTCCAGCTCCTTCGTCAGTCCGGTTACGCGGGCCTCGTCGTCGTGCTCGACGAAGTCGAAACCGTGCAGCGGATGAACGCGCAGACTAGGGAGAAGGCCCTGAACGCGTTGCGCCAGTTGATGGACATGCTTGCCAAGGAGGAGTTGCCTGGGCTTTATCTCATCGTCACTGGCACGCGGGACTTCTTCGAAGGGTACAAGGGCCTCAAAGCACTGGCCCCTCTCTACCAGCGCGTGCAGGTGAATTTCGGCGAGGACGACCGCTTCGACAACCTACGGGCGCCGCAGGTTCGCCTGATGCCGTTCACCGATGAAAGGCTCCTGGCCGTCGGAACACGCATCCGCGATCTGTACCCCGCCAAGAACCCTGATCGCCTCCTTCGCCGCCTTGATGACAATTTCCTTCGCGCCCTCGTGAGGCAGGTCACTGCGGGATTTGGCGGAAAGGTCGCACGGGCCCCGCGTCTCGTCCTCCGCGAGCTGATCGACGTCATGGATCGTGTCGATATCCACGTGGAGTACGACCCGCAGGCGCACTACAAGCTCGAACTCGACGACGGCAAGCTCACCGCCGAGGAACTCGCTGCCAAGCACGGCCACACCGTTGAGGCATCGTACGAGAAAGAACAGGACGAGGAGCCCTCGGCAGAGAAGCCGATACGGCTGGACGGCTAGCCATGGCCGGAATCGAACGCCTTCATCCGCATCTGCAGCACGCGATCGTCCACGACCTAGGATGGCGGTCGCTTCGCCCTGTCCAAGAACTCACGATTGACGCCGTTCTTGACGGGTGCAACTCTGTCGTTCTAGCCCCTACGGCAGGCGGGAAGACGGAGGCATCGATTTTCCCGCTTCTCTCCCGCATTCTCACGGAGAACCTGAGACCCATCGCCGTGCTATACGTCTGTCCCATCCGCGCCCTCCTGAATAATCAAGAGGAACGCCTACGGTCGTATACCCGCATGGTTGGACTGGAGCTCTTCAAGTGGCACGGCGATGTCGCCGACTCACGGAAGCAGAAGTTTCGACAGGCGCCAGCGCACTTACTGATGACGACACCGGAATCGCTCGAGGTCATGATGATCAGCGAGCGCACTGATGCGCGGGCGCTTTTCGAGGGCCTCGCTGCCGTCGTCATCGACGAGGTACACGCGTTCGCGGCGGACGATCGCGGCGCCCACCTTGCGAGCCTGCTTGAGCGTCTGGTCTCGTTCTGCGGCCGAGATATCCAGCGCATCGGGCTCTCAGCTACAGTGGGCAACCCCGTCGTCATAGGCGAATGGTTGCAAGGCTCGAGCCGCAGAACGTTTCGCCTCGTCGATCCACCGCGACCGAAGGCAGAGCGCGACCTGCGCCTCGATGTCTGTGAGGACATTGGCGAAGCGGCTACTGGCATCGGGCAGCTTGCGCGCGGCAAGAAGAGTCTCATCTTCGTGGAGAGCCGGTCCAAGGCGGAGAAGGTCGCGCACGCACTGGGTGGAAGTCACGTCGAAGTCTTCATCCACCACAGCTCCGTCAGTCGCGCGGACCGAACGCTGGCCGAGGAACAGTTTGCCAAGGGCCAGAACACGGCGATAGTCTGCACCTCAACGATGGAACTGGGAATCGACGTCGGAGACCTCGACCAAGTCATCCAGATCGATGCGCCTGCGTCCGTCGCTTCCTTTCTGCAGCGCCTCGGCCGAACGGGACGTCGTCCGAATATGCGCTCGAACTGCACGTTCTTCTGCCTGAGCCCCGAGTCCCTGCTGCAGTCGATCGCGCTCCTCCGTCTCGCCGAGGCTGGATGGGTTGAAGACGTGCAACCCGCTGCCCACGCGATGCACGTGCTCGCGCACCAGGTGATGGCTCTCATACTCCAGGAGGGCGGCATTTCCCGGCACAAGCTAATGCCTTGGGTCGAGGCCGCATATCCGTTCTCGTCGGTCCGTCAAGAGCGCTTCCAAGAGCTCCTCGACACTATGCTCGAGCGCGAAATCCTGTACGAGGCCGATGGTCTGCTCTCATTGGGCCAGCGCGGCGAGAGGCTCTATGGCCGCAAAAACTTCTTCGAGCTCTACGCCGTGTTCACCGCGCCTCCGGTCATTCGAGTGCAGCACGGCAAAGAAGAAATCGGGTACATCCAGGCCCTGTTCGTCTCGATGCATGATCGTAACAAGGGGCCCTTGTGCTTCCGCCTCTCGGGTCGTGCATGGGAGGTGGGTCAGATCGACTGGTCGAAGGGCGTCCTCCACGTGCGCCCTGCGGAGCACGGGCGCGTGCCCAGTTGGCTCGGGCCACCAGGCGTCTTGTCGACCACGCTATGCCAAGCCATGATGGACGTACTTCTGTACGAGCGGCGAGAGGCTGGATGGCTCACCCGTGCCGCCGCCGCTGCGCTAGGGTCCATGCGCGACAGCTATGGCGGGCTGCTGGCGGAAGGCACAGCGCCTCTCGAAAATCACCCGGACGGCGTGCAATGGCACACGTTCGCGGGCGGCGCGGTGAACCGCCTGCTCGCAGCCGGTCTGGAGCAAGAGTCCGGCAAGAAGTGGGTCGCCGGCAATCTTTCGCTTCGCTGCAAGGACCTGCCGGTGACCGCCGCTGGAGACGCGATCCGTTCGCTGGCCGACCTCAACTGGGAGCGAGTCGCGGCCGGCACCGCACGCGACATGGCCCGCGGAATGGTTAGCAAGTTCCAGCCGTGTCTGCCCGAGGAAGCCGAGAACCGTTTGCTCGCCGAACGCCTGCTCGACCGTCCAGGGACGCTTCGTTTCCTGGCAACCGTGAAGGTGAACGGCGTACGGGTCGCGGCGAGGCCAAGCGGCATGCGCCTCGCCGACGTCGAGGCAACCGGGCCAATGCCGCTCGAATTCGTACTCCGGTCTGCTCCTGGTGCGCTGGCCGGTCCGCACAATGAGGTGCAGTGGGTGGACACGCCCGCTGCCCTCCGCGCCGTCAGTGAGGAATTGCGCACCGCCGATGTTGTCGGACTCGATGTCGAGACTGCCCTCGATTTCGGGACGCTGTGCCTCCTCCAGATCGCGACCCGCGAACGGACCTACTTGGTCGACCCGTTCGCAGTCGGCGATTTGAGGCCAATCGTCGACATGTTAAGCGGCACGCGGCCGGTCAAGGTGATCCACAACGCACGCTTCGAGCGCCGCGTACTGGCTGCAATTGGCATCGCGCTCGACGGAGTCTTCGATACGCTGGAAGCCTCTCGTCGGTCTCGCGGCACTGAGGCACTCGGCGGCCACAGCCTGGCCATGGTCTGCGAGCGCGAGCTTGGCACCTCCCTCGACAAATCATCACAGACGTCGAACTGGAGCCGGAGACCTCTCACTGCGGATCAGCTGAGGTACGCTGCACTCGACGCGGAAGTGCTGCTCGTGCTCTATGACCGCTTCTCAAAGGCGCCGGACAGCCAACACCAAGACGAGCAAGTAACGACTGACTAAACGGAGGCGGAGACGGCCGCTGCGCATGCTCGGATGCGCGGGATTGCCGCGATGGGTCGACGGAATCGGACCTCGACACGCAGATCACCGCCACATTCAATGCCTCCGATGTCCCGAACATCTCTCCTCCAGCCGGTACTCCCAAATATCCAGGTCATCGCCAGTCGTGATCCGGTAACCCTACGGCGCTGGCTACGTGCCGCCATAAAAGCTCTATACGACCAGACTGGAGCTCTATACGACCAGACTGGACCCGAAGTTGGCATCTTGCTGACGTGGAGGACCGCTCTACCGAATTGCGCGGTCCGCATTGGCCGCCGCTCGCGAAGCGGACGGCGGGGGGCTTGAGGCTGGCAGAGCAGGGGGAAAGTCCCCTTAGAAGGGGATCTCCACCTCCGCGAGAGGGGAAGATGCTTCCCACGCGGCGCGAGTGCTGGAGCCGTGGATCCTTTCTTGTTCTTCGACCCACAGCCAGTATTTTTCATCTTCTTCAGCGGCTCGGTTGAGTTGGTGGAGGAGGAACGCTTCGACCGCGATGAGGCTGCGGGGGCTGCGTAACCGGCATTCAGTGAGAGCGGTCCGAATTTCTTCTACGTCAACGTTGATGGACATGGTGATTTTCTCCTTACCCCTCTAAAGAGCGGGCGAAGCAGTAGCAGCGGCCGGCTCCGCAGCGGGTCCAAGTGGCGGCAGTTGCCGCGTTTTTGGCTCCGCAAAAAACCTGCGTACTGAGCAGCACTTGAGGCGCTGGGGTGGCCGCTACGCTTGGAAGACCGCGAAGGAGAGAGCCCACGGGGCGCGGGTTCGGACAGGAGTTGATGGAGCTGGGCCAAGGCCGTGCGTTTGATGAGCGGAAGTTGCCGGCGTCAAAAGTCCGAAAGGGGCGAGGGGGAAGGCGACAGGTATGGGCCGGGAGGCGGTTTTCCGTGGACCGGCCGTGACGTCGAACGGGCGGGCGCCTGTGGTGGCACAGGCGAAGAGGTGAGAGTGTGAGAGAGGAGAGGCGGTCTACTCTCTCACCCGCCGGCGGAGGCCGGCGGACGATTTTTTAGTGAGGAGGGTTGCGGCCTTCCGGTCCGGTTGGTGTGGCTGGCAGGAGAGCGTTTCAAGGGGGTAGACGTGTGATCGGCGAACGGCGCGGCGATCATGCCGCCATGGCCCTTGCGTCAAGATGGAACTGTGCTCGCACAAGTACTTCGGCTGCGAGGGGAACTACAGAATTTCCGCACGTTCGGACTTTGGGCTTTTTTGCTGAGCGGGAGCGTCTGATGTGTCCCGGGGTCGAGGCCGTGATCGATGATGTAGGTGTCGGGGAAGCCTTGCGTGCGAAACAGTTCGCGGGGCGTTAGCATTCGCATGCCGATGTCGGCGACAAGATACGGGTGTCCTTTCACGATGACGACGGCTATCCGGTCCTTGGTGGTGACGGTGTGCATGGGCTCGGTGAGCTTCGGGGCTTGGTTGGTCCCATAGTACTTCATGAGGAAAGCGCGTACTTCTGCGATGTGTGTACCTTGCGCGCTGACGGTGGCCAAGGGCGCGTCAATTGGTTGACCGTCGCGGCAGGTGCCGCGGAGTTTCACGAGGCTGGTTGCGATGAGACTTTGATGCGCGCGGTGTCCGGTGACGGTAGAGAGCGGATCTCCCGCGTCGCGGGCTATTGATTGGGTATTGTATTGCGCGAGGAAGGCGGTAACCATGGCGAAGCGAGCGGCGCCGGCCATGACCGTGTCGATTGGCTCGGTAACTTGTTGTCCAAGGCCGTTCTCGTTTGAAGCGCGAGATAAACGCGGTGACGATGGCTGTATCGGCTTTGGCGATCGGCTGGCGATCGCGGCGCGCGACGACGAAGAGTCGCTTGCGGATGGTGGGGGCTCCGTAATCACAAGCGCGCAGTTCGCGCCATTCGACGACGTAGGAAAGTTTGCGGAGTTGCCGTATGTAACTTAAACCATATCTTTGCCGCGAATAAACCATAATCTTGCCGCGGGCGCCTTAGCAACTCGTTTGATTGCGTGTCGCGATCAGAGGATCGTCCGACGCGGGTAAAGCATAATGTTGCCGGAAGTGCAGATTTTCAGAAGTATGCCGTGCTGTCACTTTACCCATAGGTTTGCAGAGTTGGAACCATAGCTTTGCAAAAGCGGCTTCGATGAAGGGGTCTACAGGCCCAGTTCCTGCCGAACCGCGCGTAGGGCGGCCCTTCCCTCTTCCAGATTCAGGTAATCGGAACTGGTCAACAGGGGGCGCATGTGCCGGCGGGCGAGGTCAATCCCGTTGGCATGCAGTTCGTAGGCGATTCGTTTCACCTCTTCGCCAGCCTGAGCTTTCCTTTCGATCGCACGCTTAACGCGGTATTCAGCATAGAGCTTTGCGATGTCACGGCAGAGGTCCGGAAAATGGCGACGAACTGTTACCTCTGAATGGCTGATCCGCTTCATGACTTGCCTGACGGAGGGTGGTGGGTTCTCGTTAAGCGCCGATTGGAGTGTTCGAAATACTTGAGGGTCGTTCATCCGACGCCCGTGCTGGAGCGACGTTCGTCGAGGGCTGCGGTCCGGCTCGACCAGTGCGGACCTGAGAAATCCTTGCGAAGAAACACAGGCTGGAGATCCGAGCAGAAAGTCCATCAATGATGCTCCCGCGCGAAAGGCCATATCCAAGAGCAACGGCAACCGCGGTAACGCCTTGCCTCGTCGCCATCTGCTGACATCTCCTCTACCCGCCTGCATAATTCTGGCGAATGCAGAAGCATTGCCGGAACTCGTGCGCTCAATGCATCTTCCAATCGTTTGTGCGAGACGTTCTTTTGTTGGAGGAGATGCAATGCGTGGAGCGGCGGAAATGAGGTCCCCAAAAGCGGTTGCTACCCACGTAGCCCACATCAATTCACCACCGGCGAGTTCTTCGGAACTTGATGCCTGCTCAGTGCCGACAAGCGCTCTCTCGCACTGGGAGCAGTAACCGGGCCGCGAGCGCCAATCCAGCGGGCCGATGCGGCGCGCACAATACGGACACGTGTCGCGCAGTTTGCACCGATGGTACGGGCAGATGTTCACGGCGTGCATCGTCCAAAGGAGAGGCTCGTAGATTGGTTGCTTCGCCTGTAGCCACGCCTGAAAGCAGCGCTCGCACCAAGCACGCCAGCGGCGCAACAGCGAACGCCCCGGCAAAACCTGCGCCCAGGTGAGCAACGTCAAATAGCGGAGATCCCGACGGCCGGTGAGTACCTCCATGACCCTGACAAAGTCCGCTGCCGGTGAACCGTGGCCATTGATGGTGTGCGTGGAATAGCCGCCATCACCTGTCACCCGGAAGCTGAAGATGTTGCCTTTGCCCGCCAATGCCTTGATCTCTTTCCAATAGAGAAGACCACTTGATACGCAATGCGCCTCGGCAAGCCGTGCGATATAGCCGGTAAGACTCTCGACCATCGGTGTGCCAACCCCAATTGGAGACAGGCTGTACAGCCGGGTGGCGGGAGGCAGCACCGGCGAACTCAACTCCCACGGTTCGTACTCGTGAATCGTATCCATATGCGAGACTGTGTGGCGGAAACCACAAACCAGCGAACGCACCTTCAGCCCGTTCCGCGTATGCCGACCTTATCGCGCACGGGTTTGCGTGAGCCAACACGCCGGGATCCCGAGTTTCGGCGCTGATCAGGCACGGGTGGCGCTTGCGCCATATTCTGGATACCGACCGGACGCTGGGCTTCTGCTTTTGCACCCAATCCCAAGAGGCTTCTGAGACGATCAAATGCTTCCGGCTTTTCAGCAAGTACCGCTTCGCCGTCCAGGGCTTCCTGCACCATCTTTTCGCACTGATCGAGCGACCACGCATGCCGTTCCAGATCTGTTCGTGTCACCGTTGGCGCACCATGTTCCAAGACTTCTGCCAGCGTGCGAGTGAACCAATCTTTCAGGATGCCGACACACCCCATCGAATGCGCGTAGCAATATTCCCAATCCCGCCAAAGCGCTGGTTCTTCCGCCACTGGGAGATGTCGCTGAAAACTGAAGATGACGCGCTGAAAGGCAACAACATCCTCCGGATTGTCTGCCTGATACCGGCGGAAATGGATGTCGATGCTGCGGCGGCTCAGTTGCGCGCTGAGATTCCGGCACGGCAGCAAATCATAGGTGCCGATGAGCACGTGGACACACCCGGTCAGACTGGCCAAGGACTTGAGACAGTCCAGTTGGTCTCCGAGCCGGCGGCCGCTGGCAATCTTGGTGAGGTGCTGGGCCTCGTCAATGAGAAGGGCTGCCGGCCGGCGCTGCCGAAGAGCCTGCTCCATAGCTTGGCGTAATTCGGGACTTCCTACTCTGTTCGCGATCGCCAGTTCACCGTTTTGATTCCGGCAGACGTGCCGTGTAGCGTAATCGATTTTGTGGTCGATGAGGGGCTCTTCGAGCGCACGCAAGGCTCGGCGGTAATAATCTTTCCAACTGAAATTACCCGAGTCTGGCGCGACCGCTTCGAGCCCGACCACCGGAATCCGACCGGGATTTGGCTCGCCAGCCGCCAGAAATCGCGCCTTCAACTCCTGTTCAATCCGCAGACGCAACGTCGTCTTGCCGACGCCTGTCGGTCCGATGACTAGGATCAACGAACGGCCGGCGGGTTCCTGGATGGCGCGCCGGAGAGCATCGCTTACAGCTTGCAGCCGCGGGTGGGCGATCGTATAGGAGCGGAAATATGCGAGACGGTCGCTCGGGGGGCGATCCAATAGCTCGCGAGGGAATCCCGCCGGCGCCATTCTCAATACTCCTCGTAGACAGCGAGTTCATCGAGGCGCAGGATTTTCGGTAATTCCTCCGATGGCATCGGTGAGTTCACCTCAGGATCGCCCGGCCCAACGACGGTCGTATTGCGACACTCGTCAGCCAAGCCTCCGCCAATCTGTGTCAGGATGCCTTTCGCCTCCCGGTCTCTTGTGCGTTGGGCGCCTAAAACGTGACCGCCTTCGGCACTGGCCAGGAAATCAGCCAGCTTCTTTGCTGTCAGCGTGAACTGTCCAGTATGCTTCTGCGCGCGTCTTCGCAACTCGGCCGTCGCCAACATCAACTCGCGTTCGGATTTTCCACGTAGGGTGCTGTAGCACTCGGAGATGCACGGAACCCACCGTTTGCGCACATAGGCATAGGCAGTTCCGGCATCGTAAGGATCGTAACGAACCGGAACTTGACTCCTCTCCATATCCGGCTCCCGCAACGCAGAAGCCCAGTAGAAAATGTGGTTAATCTTAACGCCCTTGCCGGGCACGACTCGCGCCGTACCGCGAGCCGTTGTCGGAAGGGTCCACAATCGGAACTCTTCGTCATAGGCGATTATGCGGTGAGCCCGGCTCCCGCTCTGTGCAAACCCGCTCGCGAAGGCTTCTCGGGGGCTCTGCCCAAGCGCAGGGTGTGGGATCGTGTCGTACACCTCGTAGGCCCACTCAGACAAGCACTCGTGAAGCCCGCCAAGCGTCCATTCGGCATGGTGCTTCGGGTTCACGCTCTTGGTGACCTGTCGAACATTTTTCGTGATCTGCGTGTTCCCCGCCAGGTTGTGAACAAACTGGGTGTTGGAAGTGCCGAACAGTCTTTCGCAAATGGAGCCAAACCGTGCTTTGGCTGGGGGCCGGGTCTTCTTGGTGCACTCGAATCGCGCCAGGAGGGTGTCGAAATAGATGCTTTCAAACTCTTTGCCGCCATCGACGACGAGGCACTGAGGAAACCGGCCATGACGGCGGACGCACTCCCGCAAGACCATCATGCACGAACGATAGCTGGGCGGGTCGAAGGAGAGAAAGATCGCCAACAGCCGTCTGGAAAATGCATCGGTCATGATCGTGTACCAGGGGCGCCCCAGATTCTGGCCCGTGCGCGAGCAGACCAGTTCGATATCGAGTTCGGTATGGTCGATGTGGCAAATGTGAAACGGGCGATCGCCGTGGCGAGGTGTGCCGCATTCCAGTTCCAGGTAACAGGGCTCATGCGGGTAGGCGGCTCTGGGTCCCTTCCTTTTCAACATCTGTTCATACTGCGGCCGACGGCCGATCTCTTGCGCAAAAGTCTTGTAGCTTGGCGCCGGCGTGTCCTGCATTTCGCAGGCGCGAACCAATGCGCCGTAAACCTGGGAGCGGGGCTTTTGCCTGAATGTTTCGTACTGGTTCTCGATGAAGTCCCGCATGAGCACCCGGGACGGTTCCGGGAGTTTTCTCGTGTAGTTTCCGCTCGCATCTGTTCTCGGCAGCAGCCCCAGGAGACCGTTGCCATAGGAGTCTTCGGCAACCCGGTACTTTCTTAACCAGTCATAGATCGTCCGCGGTGGGACGGCGTTGCCCCTGATGGGCTCTCCTTCCAGATGGGGCCGGATAATCCCGTACCGGCGGTTGGCCTCTTGAAGCTGGCGAGGGCTGGCGCTCTCGATCCTATCCCGTGTTCTTGTGTCCAGACCAGCGGGCGCTTGCACGATCCCGGTGATCCCTCCAGCCCGCGCCAGTTCTTCGAACGTCGAATGCGGCATCTCGACAAGAGACCCATCGCTCGCCAAAAGACCTGTCTTGCTGGCTCCGACGTTGACGATCTCCCATCGATTTCCGTCCCAAGAGACCGCTTGCCCGGCCGCTACCGAAACGAAAGGCTTCCGATCCGTCGTGACCGGTGGCGACAATCTCGTCACCGCGGAGTGAGCCTGCGCCTCCTCCTTGCTGCAGAAGACTGGAACTCGTGCTGCGTCTGTCAAGGGGGCAGCACGCAAATCTACGTGCAGATCCGCGGCGGCGATCAAACCATAGATGTCGTCCGGTCCAAACGGATCCGTGACCCGCATCAGTTCAGCCACCGTTATGGCCGAATTCGCTTTAACCGCCGCGAGGATGGTTGTGCGCGCCGCACCCGAGACGATCAAGGCGCTGCGCAGATAATCTTCCAGGAACTCCAGGTTGCGCCGGTAAACCAAATCCGTTTCTCGGGATGACCGGAGGTGATAACGAAGCCCGAATCGGCTCGCGTAATCTTCTCCCGGCGGGCAATGCCATGTACCATCCTCGGCCCTTCGAAAGCGCTCCGGGCTTTGTTCGGCCAGGGCCGCGAGATCGTGCTCTGTTTTGCATTCCACCCAGCCCGCTGATGCAGTCCGCAAAACAAAAAAGTCCGCGGTGTGCAAAACCTGAAGTCGTCTACCATTCTTCGCCACGTACTCCAGCGGGATGGACGGGTGAGGCTGGTCATAGAACTCCAGGCAATCGGGATCGTTCTCATACTCGAGAACAGCGGCAAGTTCGTTGGAGTGGCTCTCGAACTGGATGGTCACTCCCATCTTGCGACTCGGGTACCTCCCGGCCACATTCTTCTTGCCTCCACCGACCCGGCGTGCGGGCGGCGAGGAACGAATCCGGTCGAGAAGTTCCTTGGTCTCCTGCTTGAAACCGAGACTTCGACACCAACTCTGGTACCGCTGTTCGTCGAGCATCCCATCCCTCTTCGATCCAACACCCAGGGGGGCCAGCGTTCCAAAACATTTTAACTCAAAAATGTTTTTGCAAAACTATGCTTCCAAACGGAACTTCGTGCAAACCTATGCTTCCAAGCGTGGCCCAAGGACAGCGGTGCGGCATCCGAAATCGGGCGCATTTGCTGCAAACCTATGCTTCCAGCCGTGCAAACCTATGGGTGAAGTGACACGTGCCACGGGCATGCCTCCATCGACGAGACATCGGCGTCCGCATCGGCCACCTCCGACACGCCGGCTTGATGTGCGTTGTAGGATCGGCAAACACTACGCCGTTTAGGTTGATGTTGGCGCTGGCTATGCTAGCGGTCTTGCGAGGACGATCTAAAGATCTAAATCTGAAAGCTCAGACACGGCTCGACACTTCCGAGTAAACTGGTCGGATGGAGATAACGAACTGAGTACGATGCGCCGTGCTTTGGTTCTGGCAGGAGGCGGATACGTTGCGAGCTCATGGGAGATTGGGCTCATCACAGGCATGGCCGACGTGGGTCTTGACGTCCGGAACGCTGACCTGTTCGTGGGCACCTCCGCAGGCGCAAGAGTCGCGCTGGACCTTACGAGCGGGAAGGCGCTCGATGAGATCTATCAGCGGCGAGCAGGACCAGACGTGCCGGCTCTCGAGCCGGCTGCCATGGTCGACTGGGCCCGGCTTAGGGTGGGTGTGGACGATGCGAAGCAGACGGGCGGCAGTACCGCTGAAATTCTCCGGCGATACGGAGCGTTGGCGCTGACGGCCGCGGTAGGGAAGGGATCTGATCGGCGGAAAGTCGTCGCCACCCAACTTCCCCTGCCGGCGTGGCCAAAGCAAAGAGTGCTTATCACTGCTGTAAATGCGGAAACCGGGGAGAGGCGCGCCTTCGACCGCGATAGTGGCATCGATCTGGTCGATGCTGTTATTGCCACCACCGCTTCTTTCGGCGCGCCTCCTACGCTCTTTGACGGCCACCATTACATCGATGGTGGATACTACTCAGGTGACAACGCGGATTTGGCAATCGGCTTCGAACGCGTGCTGATCCTCTCGCTTCGCCCGCCTCCTAACGCCATGCGCCTGGTGCCCCTCGACCCCGCAGTAGAAGCACTACGAGCCGCCGGTGCGAAGGTGGAGGTCATCCATCCGGATAAAGATACGCTCGCGGCACTAGTCTCAACTGGCGGTGTGATGAACCCAGCCTCTGGGAGGCCCGCGGCAATTGCGGGGCGCTTGCAAGGTCAGCGGTCCGCAAACGAACGTATTACGTCATTTTGGCGATAGAGGCGCGCCAAAACGACGAGTCCGGTTCCACGCCGAGTTCGCGGATGGGTCCGAACCTCCGGAGGAAAGCGCGAGGGAATCGCGCCTTGTCGCAAAACCTGGACCCTCGAGCGTGCCTCCCAGGTGCCCAGGAACTCTTTTGCCACCACCGGGCTGGCCTTCGCCGCCTCAACCTTTGGGTCGCCGGTGCGGCTGAAGGGTTTAGGAATCGCTCCTGATGGTGCTCTCCGTTACGGGACCGAGGCCAGATAGAGTCCAAATAAACCATAACCTTGCCAAACGGCAAAGTTATTGTTTAAGTCACACCGTACCCAGCGTTTGAATGTTTCGCCTTTAAACCGGGGGTTGGGCTTGCCGTTTTCGAGACGGGACCACTCGCGGAATTCCTCGACGTTTTTAGGTATGATGACGCGCGGTTTGACAAGTCCAGCCCATTTTGAGAGCTACCCAAGCTAGGCCGCGAATCTTCTTACTGACGGGCTTGCCGCCTTTGGCTTTGGAAAAATGTTTGCAGTCTGGGGAAAACCAAACTAGGCCTACGGGGCGGTCGGCGACTTCTGCTTTGATGTCAATTTTCCATACGCTTTCGCAGAGGTGGCGGGTGTTGGGATGATTGACGGCGTGCATGGCGATAGCTTCCGGGTCGTGATTGATGGCAATGTCGATTCGCCGTCCAAGAGCCTGCTCGATGCCTGTGCTCGCGCCGCCTCCGCCGGCAAAATTATCGACGATGAATTCTTCTGGTGCGAGACCTACAAGGGTGCTCGAAGTGAACGGGTGGGCGGTGGCTGCAAGCATTTAGCGATGCCTCTTGGGGCGTGCAATATCGATGGAGCGCCAAACCATTACGTGTGGATCGCGTTTGCGGTCGGCGCTGCGGCAGGTAAGGAAAAGGGGTGTGTTGCAGAACGGCCCGCAGCGGTCAAGGGCGCGCCGGTGTGTGGCGCGGCGTAGCGAACCCTTGATGGCGAGGACCGTTCTGAGAGAGTCAGGTATGAGGGAAAGGAAGAGCGGAACTCGTTGTGGAGCCGGGGTGGCCCGAATGGCGACTGTCGAGGAGCCTTAGTGCAGTGTTGGTGTCGGGGCGGGTGGAAGGAAGGCCAGGTGGTGTGTGGTGGTGAAGGGGAGTGGGAACAGCGGAGGGGGCGGGCCTTTTGGCCCGGCCCCCGTTAGGACGTGGCCTCCTTGCGCTTGCGGGTGGTCTTCGGCGCAGGAGGTGGCTGGGGCGTGGGAGCGGGCTGTGGTGCCGGCTCGGGCTCGGGCTGCTGGGGCGCCGGTACTGCTTCCTCGCGGGCAACGATGGCGATCTTGCTGGCGACGATGTCGTAAGTCTGCACCTTGCCGCCGGCGGTGGTGTACTCGCGGCTGCGCAGCTCGCCGATGACGTTGACGTGCGCGCCTTTGGCGAGGTGTCCGGTCGAGCCGGCGAGTTTGTCCCAAACAGTGATGCGGTGCCATTCGGTGAATTGCTCGCGGGCCTCGCCTTCACCCCGGAAGCGGCTGGTAGCTACGGAGAAGTTCAGGACGATCTTTCCGCCGTCCAGTTCCTTGGAGTGCGCGTCGGCTCCTATGAAGCCCTGCACCGTTACCGAGTTGATATAAGTCTTATTTGCCATCGTCTTAGTTATCCTTTGTCGCCCGTTTTCTCGGGCACTTAAAAGAATGAGAGGTGGCCGCTC
>Ga0210402_10001852_pt1 | contig 21234 bp, 19 predicted proteins | sample IncBWC7MmetaG_FD_161055 | JGI IMG/M metagenome (GOLD analysis project Ga0210402, IMG submission 161055) | Forest soil microbial communities from Barre Woods Harvard Forest LTER site, Petersham, Massachusetts, United States - Inc-BW-C-7-M | ecosystem: Environmental > Terrestrial > Soil >... | reverse complement strand
CCCGTAGGGGCACGGCATGCCGTGCCCGTTCTTCGCGACGGTCTCGGGTTCGGGCTCCACTTGGAGCCCGCACTGATCAAAGCCCGGCGCTTTTGACTTTTCCTGGCAGTTGTAGCGGCCGCCTTCCAAGGCGGGCGATTTTCTTGTTCGCACCATTTCCGCCAGCCGCCCTACTTCGCCGCCGCCGTCAGCCCCTTCAAACGCTCTTTGTTGATCTTCAACGCGATCCCCGCGTTGCGGTCCGCCACCTCTGCCACTTTGTATTCCGCAGAGCTTCCCAACACCTGTGCCACTTCCGACGGCGTCAATTTATATTCGTCGGTCAGCCACGAAGCCATGTTCGCGGTGGCCGCCCTAAATGCGTCATCGATCGATCCGTCGTATCCCAGCGCCATCAAATGCGTCGCCGATTCCACTCGCGGCCCCGGAATATGCTTGCGTGCAATCACGTCCACCGTGAACTCTACATCCATTGACGTTTCCAGAGCGTTTCCGTTCAGTTCTCCGTCGCCCTGCGCCGCGTGCCCATCGCCCACATACAACAGTGCGCCAGGCACGTTCACCGACAAATACACCGTCGAGCCTTCAATAATTTCATTGAAGTCCATGTTCCCGCCGTAGCGCCCGGAATCACCCGAGCCCGGAGGTGCTTGCGCCGAACCCGCCGCCACCGCTACGCAACCCAGCATCGGCCGCACCGGAACCGAGTAGTGCGTCAAATGCTCCGCCGGCGTTTCCGGCGATGCTGTGCCATTCGCCAAATCCAGATGCCAGCGCACATTCTTGAACGTATCTTTCATTTTCTCGGCCCAGTCGGTATCCAGCCCGCGGCCCACGATTCCGTCATCGCTGATCGCCCAATCGCGATTCGGCCGCACGCGCGTAAAATGGATCGCAAGCGTATCCCCGGGCACTGCCGTCTCCACATAAAACGGCCCGGTTTCCGGATTTCCGCCCAGCACCCGCGTCACTCCTTTTTCGTCCGTACCGCCCGCATCCACCGTAGTGGTGTGAATCGTGTCGCCTGGCGAAACCGCCAGCACCGGTTTATTCTCCGCGGAGAATCGCCGGTAAAAAGTGGTCGGCACAAACTCATGCCGCTGCGGCGCGCCCGCGCGTTTTTCTGGAACACGCGACGCCATAAATGGATGCGTCTCCGGATGCTTAGGATCGCTGCCGTCCGTAAAAATCACGCTTCCAGAAAATCCCGCACCGCTGGTGGTCGCGCTAACTTCCTCGGTTCCTCCATGTTCATCCTTCGCAACAAAATGAATCGCGTTTCCAGTGAGCGTGCCTTCCAGCTTGTCGCCATCAAAATTCCCGGTCAGCTTGTTGTCTTTCTGTTCCAGCTCCAATCCAAAATAAAGCGTGGTTCCATAAAAGTCTGAGTTGACGATCCATCGCCCGGTTAGTCCGGAATTCGTAGCCTGTGTAGGCTTTGCAGAATCTTGCGCGGCAACCGCGCCGCAAAAAACGAATGACGCTACAAAAAGCAGCAGGGACACCAATGTACGCATGGAACTCTCCTCGATTCGCGAAGCGATGCGCCAGTTTAGACGAAATCCTTCGTACCCGGTTAGCCCCGATTTCTCGTTGCAAGGAATTTTAGCTTCTGCAACCTTCAAGATAAGTTGTCATTCTGAGCCCGCCAAAGGCGGGCGAAGAATCTCAACTTCCAACCTCGCGCGGCCTGTAATCGCGAAGGCGCTTTTGCACAAGGCGAACTCCGACGTTAGACTGTCATGCTCATGGACCATCCAACGCAATGGACAAGCTGACAGGCATTCACGCGGTGAAAGAAGCGCTCGAAGCGGGCCGCCCGCTCGAGTACGTGCTGGTCGCCAAAGGCCGCCAGGACACGCGCGCCGAAGAAATCGTGCAACTCGCACGGCGCAACGGGATTCCCGTTCGGTTCGAAGAACGCGCGCAACTCGATCGCAGCGCCGGAACCCGCGATCACCAGGGAGTTGTCGCACTTGGCGCAGCGCGCGCCGCCGCAACCTTCGAAGACATTCTGAAAAGCGCCAACAAAGAACACGGCAAGCCGGGCTTGATCGTTCTACTCGATGGCGTCGAAGACCCGCACAACCTCGGCGCCATCATTCGAACCGCGCTGGCTGCCGGCGCGCACGGCGTAATCATTCCAGAGCGCCGCGCCGCAGGCCTCACTGACACCGTCGCTCGCGCCTCAGCGGGCGCTCTCGCGCATCTGCCCGTCGCCAAAGTCACTAACCTCGCGCGCACCATGGAAGAACTGAAAGAAGCAGGTTACTGGCTAGTGGGGCTCGAAGAGCGCGCCGACAAAAGTTACACCGAAGTGGACTATACTTCGCCAACCGGAATTGTGCTGGGCGGCGAAGGCGGCGGCTTGCATGAACTCACCCGCAAACGCTGCGATTTCGTGGTCTCTCTTCCTACAACTGGTCCCGTAAAATCACTCAACGTTTCCGTCGCCAGCGGCGTCGTCCTCTTCGAAGCCCTCCGCCAGCGCCACCTCAAGAAGTAAAGGAGCGTCCCTGCATGGCCGACCCATCCGAATCCAGTCTACGTCGATGGCCGATTGATTTTCACTTCGGCTGGATGGCGGTGAGAGCATTGCAATCGTTTTATGTAATAGCATTTCTAAAGTTTGTCTACATTGACCAAGAGTCGGGCGATTGGCTGAGCCTGGTTTCGAGCCTCATAATTCTCGGCCTCATATTGGCGTTCTTTCACCGATTTGCAACCGGTGCCTGCGACTCCGAAGGGATTTTCTATCGCCGTTATTTCTATGAGAATAGAGTCCCTTGGAGCGACGTAAGAGAAGTTCAATGGCACGGCGGCAAGCTGAGATTTGTGCTAGCTAAGAGGAATTTTCTTAATCGGAATCTCGATTTCATCTTGAACCCATTCACGACCTTGCCTTCCTACTGGAGCCAAGCATTGGGAGGTCACTCACCAACGCCCGCGATCCTCGAACGAATCAAAGCGTTTGCAATGGAGACTTCCGTAGGGGTACGTGCTCCAAAGCAGTCCGGATCACTTTTGCGATTTGTTGCGATCTCGTTGATTTTGTTTCATCGCACTCTTAGTCATGGGTATCATTCGACTCAGATATTAGAACGCACAGTAGCTCCATCCGCGTTATTTGTCGTACTGGATGAGGGAAAAGACATCGAGGCCGGGAAGTTTTGCGCGGCCGTTTAGAAAGGTAAGTTCGACGGCGAAGGCGGTGCCTTCGACTTTGCCGCCGAGTTTTTGGATGAGTTTGGCGGTAGCGGCGGCGGTGCCGCCGGTGGCGAGCAGGTCGTCGCAGATGATCACGCGCTGGCCGGACTTGATGGCGTCTTCGTGGATTTCAAGAGTGTCGGTGCCGTATTCGAGCGCGTAGGAGATCGCGGCGGTCTTGGCGGGGAGCTTTTTCGGTTTGCGCACTGGAACGAAGCCTGCGCCGAGGCGATAGGCCAGCGCGGGAGCAAAGATGAAGCCGCGCGCTTCAATTCCAGCGACGAGATCGATGGTGTGATCGCGGAAGTGATCGCAGAGCCGGTCGATCAGCGTGTGAAATCCCTGCGGATCTTTCAGCAGCGTGGTCAAGTCGTAGAACAGAATTCCCGGTTTCGGATAGTCCGGAACTTCGCGGATCAACTTCTTCAGGTCATCCATTTCCTGCGGTCTCCTGTAGGTATCGCGATCACAACAGTCAAAACACACAGACTGAAGTCTGTGCCACTGATTTCGCCAACATTGTCGCCGCTAATGATCGTACGTGATGCTGAACTCCTGCGCGAACTTTGGATTGATGTCGGCGGGCTCTTCAGCAACATGCTGGACCATGGCGCCGCGCGGGCCGCGTTCGAGCAGCGTGCGGAGACGCGCGAGATTCTCCTGCGAGCCGATGGCGTAGACTTCGACGCGTCCGTCGCGCAGATTGCGAACGGAGCCCGACAGATGCAAGCGTTCGGCTTCGTCCTGAGTGAAATAACGGAAGCCGACGCCTTGCACGATTCCGGAAACGAAATAGCGGCGTGCGATTTGTGCGGTGGTCATCGAATTTCAGATTGTAACATTTCCGTTTCTGATTCCATTTGCAAAGCAGAAATTGCTTGCGCCCTTTTTGCGCTGATTCGCGGCGAGCAGTAGACTGAAATACGTCTATTCCGCGGGGATTGGTGATGTTTTGCCAAGCTGCCATTGCGGGATTTCGCGCATCTCAGGAAATGATGAAAGCAGAGAAATATAAACGCTTCATGAAAGTCTTTCGCGTGAGCGTCCTGCAAAAAACCGCACTATTGGCTGCGATTTCGATCTGCAGCGCTGCGGCGATCCACGCGCAGGATTCCAACGGGCCGCTGACTCCGCCGCCGGAGCACGATGTACACCGGGTGACCACCACGCAGCCGGTGGAGGCGCCGCCGGCGATGCCGCCCGCGGAAATTATCAAGGCCTTCGCGGAGAAAGAGGAACAGTACGCGAAGGCGCGCGGGAATTACGGCTACAAAAAAACGATCAAGCTGACCGAATTTGGAAACGACGGCCAGCCGAGCGGCGAATTCCAATTGACGGTGGCGGCGGCGATCGATTCCGAAGGCCGGGTCTTCGAAAAAGTGATTGACCAGCCGACGCCGACGTTACGCGCGATCAATATCTCGCCGGGAGATTTGAAGGCGATTGCGCGGATTCCGGCGTACCCACTGGTGCGGGCTCAGCTTGCGAAATACGAGTTGCGCTTCGTGGGCTCGGAAAAAGTAGATGAAATTGACTGCTACATTTTCGACGCCAAACCCAAATTGCTGGAGCGCGCCAACGCCTTGTTCCAGGGAGTGGTGTGGGTGGACAAGCAGTACCTGGAAGTCGTCAAGACTTACGGCAAGTGGGTGACGGACCTGGGCGACATGAAGGCGGCGGAGTTGCCGTTCGTCAATTTCGAGACCTACCGGGAAAACGTGGAGGGGAAATATTGGTTCCCGGATTACGCGCGGTCGGATGGGTCTCTGCACTTTAAGGATACCGGTGAGATTCCGGTGCGGCTGGTGATCAAGTGGACGGAGTTTAAGGCGCTGGCGACGGGGACTGCACCGGCGGCAACCGCGCCGGATTCCGGTACGCCAACGCCGTAAGAGGTTCAAAGTCGAAAGTTCATGGTCGAAGGAACCACGGCAACCTGAGAGTGATCGTCCCGGATAGCCGAAAATCTAGTTAACAATAAGTCCTACCCCCCTACCTTTTTTTTGTAACTGCAGATTCTAAAGGAGTTAGGAAAGCGGTTTTCGTAACTGCAGATGATAAAGGACTTAGCGCAGATCGCCTTAGCCAGCACAGAAAACAAAGGACTTACGGGAAGTGACTGGTGATTCGTGACTGGAGACTCGATGAGGACGAGCGCCGGGTCGGCACGGCGGAAGAGCCGCCTTCCGTCTGATGGATTCGATTGTCAAAGAGCGTCGGGAACCAGTCCAGCTGGCCCGTACTTCAGAAGAGGATTATATCGCGGGCCGATAAAATTGTCAAGAGATATTATTGGCGAGAAAGTACCGTTCGAACGGATTAGAGAGACGTCCGGTCTGTTCCCCGGTCAGAAGATGGGTTTACAATGACGCCGTCCTCGAGGCTGCGCAGGGGATTTCGGTTTGCTCGCTGTTGGTTGGGAGAATGCAGATTCGAAAAGCAATTTTAACTCTTCACTTATGTGCCGGGCTGCTAGCCTCGGTGTTTTTGTTGGTGCTTGGGCTTACCGGCAGCTTGCTGGTGTTTGGCGACGAAATTGATCGTGCGCTAAACGCAAAGCTCACATGGATTCAACCTGGCGTGCAACGCCTTTCGCTGGCGGAGATTAGGACCCGTCTGGAGAAGGTTTATCCGGGTTACAAGGTTTTAGGAATTGGAATTCCACCGCGGCCCAATATGGCGTGGTCGACGTTCCTGTCGAATGAGTCTTTGCACAAACAAATGGGATTGGCTTTCGATCCTTACACTGGGGCGGTGGTTGGGAACCAGTCTGACCGGAACGATTTCATGGGCAAAGTGCATCAGCTTCACTTGCGGCTAATGGCTGGAGAAACTGGAGCGACCATTGTCAGTTGGGCTGCTGTCTTTCTGTTTTTCTTAGCGCTCTCCGGAGTGGTGCTATGGTGGCCGCGCAAGATTCTATGGGTCAACTGGCGAAATCCCGCGAAGCTGATTAACTGGGAACTTCACCAAACGCTTGGAATTTACTTGTCGATTTTCCTGCTGATTTTTTCGCTGACGGCAATGGTGATCCATTGGGATGACGCTGCGATGAAAGTGGTTAATCGGGCGACTGCATCTGCCGAGGTACCTGACTTTCCGGAATCGCAGCAGGCGCCAACAGGTGCTGTGCCCGTGAGCCCAGACCAGTTGCTGGCGACCGCCGAAGCGGCAGCGCCAGGAGCGCGTGCGACGGCGGTGCAATTCATGGGAAATCTGGTTCGGATTTGGATGATGTATCCGGAAGATCGCACGCCTTCCGGGCGAACAAACGTTTTCGTGGATCAGTACACCGGAAAGATCGTGTATCTGGTGGATTCGCGCACCGCGCCTTTAGGATATCGCGTGGTTAAGATGTGGAATCGCGAAATCCACACTGGAGACATTGGGGGAATGCCGACACGAATTCTGGCGTGTCTGATGAGCTTACTGCTGCCGATTTCGGCGTTAACGGGGCCGCTGATCTGGCTGCTGCGGTTAGGGAAAAATAAAGCGGCGATATCAGATAAGTTGTGAACTTGGCGTGCGGGCGAATTCGATGGTGGAAGCCTGCGCGGAGCCAGTCAAAAGCCAGAGCGGCCTGTTCTTTTCCTGGTGAGAAAAGAACAGACCGCTCGAATGCTAGCGGTGGTGGAGGCTAGCGGTCAGCAGGGGTCCGGCGGGTAATGGACGGTTCGCAGGCTGACAGTCTTCGAAGGACGTAGAACTTTGCCTTGGGATTTTTGGGATAGGGTGCCGGCCTTTTGATGCGATTTGTTCGCCGCCGGCTTTGGCTTCTTTTGACTGGCCATGATCATTTCCTCCTGGTTGAGATTGCGAGTTTATGAAGAAGCGGAAAGTGCTGACCGGGTTCAGCAAGGATCCGGGGGCCACTGGTTGACTTTAAGGCTGACGGTCTTCGATGGCTGAAGAGGCTTGTTGTGGGATTTCTTTGCGAGCGGGCTGGGCTTCTGGGTCGGCTTGGTGCTTGTAGATTGAATGTTCTTTTTCTGAATGGCCATGTTGGCGTCCTCCTGTCCGAGAGCTAATGCAAAATACAAAACCAGGGGGAGCACTTGGTGTGCCAGAAACTGCCAGGGCGCGGCATTCGGCTGAAGCGCAGAAAAGAAATGGGTTAGCAGGAGAAGGCGACTGAGCACACGATGACGCGGGTCGATATTTAACCGCCCGGGTAAAAAACTAAACTTGAATGGGTTAAAGATTCACCTCAGCGACAGAATCGAAATACGCTTGCCGACTTCTGCAGGCGTATAAGCCAGGGCAAACCCAAGACCAACCCTCAAAAAACGAGGGCGGGCACGCTCCGTGTATCCAGCCGGTTGTTAGCGCGGGATAGTGATTTGCGGTGGCTAAAGGTTGAGATCCTTCGGTCCGCTTCGCGGACCTCAGGATGACAAGTCTTGGGTGCTTCGGGGGCGTTTGGTGCCTGTGGTGACGGCCTTTGAGCTAGAAGCGGAGCAGGGCGGTGGGGAGTTCAGAGATGGAATCGAGGAGGAGGTCGGGTTTGGCGGCGCGGAGGCGTTGCTCGGTGGGGAAAGGGCCGAGGATGGCGATTGCGGCGCGGACTCCGGCGCTGCGGGCCATTTGGAGGTCTTCTGGGGAGTCACCGACGTAGACGGTTTCCGCGGGGCGAAGGCCCATGTGGCGAAGGGCGAGGCGGAGCGGGGCGGGGTGAGGTTTGCGGAGGCGAGTGTCGCCGCTGCAGACGCGAGCGGCGAAGCGGTCCCACAACTCAAATTCCCGTAGCTGGCGATGGACGCGGTCGCGATCGCCGCTGGTGACGAGTCCCAGCGCGTGACGGCGTGCCAGCTGAGAGAGTACGCGACGAGCGCCCGGAAGGAGTTTTGGATGATGGTGAGTGTACTGTTCGCGCCAGACTTTGTCAGCGGCATCCCATTTGTTGCGCGGGAGATTCGCGGCGCGATAGACGTTGTACCAGTTGGGGGAATAGTGCAGTTCGAGTTCGGCGACGCCCCAGGGGATTTGCATTTCGCGGAACATGGCAAGGTAGGCAGCGGTGTCTGCGGCGTAGGAGTTGAGGAGGGTACCGTCCCAGTCGAAAAGGACGCCGCGGAGTTGCGAGGAAGTGGATTTAGATTTCATTGGAAAAGGATAGAAATTATTTTACAGGAAACTAGAGGCGCCAAGGGGAACGCTCGGACCAGTGGCGAATGGCTTCGGTGGCCCAGTCCGACGACTTGTCGGCATGACAGGAATTGCAGGGATTGGGAATTTTGTACTTCGCCGTCGAGGATGGAGAAATAAATTTGAAAGTGTGGGAGCGCACGAAGGTGTTGGGCGGGCCTTCAGATTCGATTTGCGGCATGTGGCAAGCGATGCATTCGCTGCCGGCGCTGCCTTGCTTGTGGTGAGTGTGTTCTTCAAGGGTCGCTGTGCGCGGGCCGTTGGGCGAAAGCGGGCCATGGCAATCGAGACAGAGTTGCTGAGCGGGCTTGCGCAGTTGCGCGTAGTTTCCGGTGCCGTGGACGTCGTGGCAATCAAAGCAGGTGATGCCGCGGGTGTACATCACGCTCTGCACGAAGTCGTTGCCTTGCATACGATTCTTGTGAGCAGTGCCTTCGGCGAAGTAATAGAAATCTTGAGTACCGAGCGAAGGCCGTTCGAGTTTCCAAAAGCTGCTGAGATTTGAGCCGACGTTGTAGCCGACCGGCCAGTCGTAATGTTTGTCGCCGATCGGATCGGTGAGCGGACGGCCTTGGGAATGGCACTGAATGCAGGTGTCGCTCGCTGCGACGTAATTCAGTGCGGATGGATTGATGGTATTCGCGCGGGTGGGATGCGCGACGTGTTCGCTGCCCGGGCCGTGGCAGCGTTCGCAGCCGACGTTCCATTCGGCGACTTGTTTGGTGTGGATGTCGTATCCGACAGAATGGCAGCCATCGCAGAGCGGGCCGGTGGGGCGGCCGGAATTGTCGGAGGGATAGTAAGGGACCCACCAGTCAGCGCCATCGGCTACGTGGTATTTGCTCCACTTGTGATTTTTGACCTCCCATTGGGCGCCGAGGGGGAAATAGTCGTCGCCAACTTTGGTGAAGTAGCGCTGCTTCCATAGGCTGCCGTAAACGAAAGCGACCTGATCTTTGGTGAACGGAGCGACGTTGTTGGTGGCCAGGTCGGGAGTGATAGCGTCGGGATACTGGCGAGGATCACGGACCACGTTGGCCATGGGAGTTTTCTTCCAGCGGTCGTAGATTTGCTGGTGGCATTTTTGGCAGGCTTGCGAGCCGACGTAATCTGCGGAAGACAGTACGCTGGCCTGCTGAGCTAATTGAGTTTTGTTGAGAGGGCCGAGACTGCGAACGAAGAGGACCAGCAGCCAGGCACCCCGCGTGGAGTCCTGGCGAAAATCGTTGAAGGCAGGCATGCCAGTGAGTTGGACACCATTTTGGATGATGTAATGCAGTTCGCCGTCGGTGAGACTTTGAGTTTGCGGAGCGCGCAGATCCGGAACACGTGGATAGAGATTGCCGCCGAATTGAGTGCGGGCGCTGCCGTCGATGCCATGGCAGGAAGCGCAATGGCCGAGGAAAAGGGTGCGGGCGTCCTGCAGATTGTCGGGAGCAGGGTCGATCGCGTTCTTGGCGATGCGCTCGGAATGAGGGATGGCGAAATTGCGAATATTACGGGCGAGGAAGGCTTCAGCGGCGGTGGGGGTTGAATTGGCGCGAAAGCCGCGATGAACTAAAAGGGTCCCGAGAATCACGGCGAGAATGCCGAGTGACAGAAGCGCAAAAAGAAGGTTTTTGCGGTAGTTCATCAGGAACCAGTCTAACAAAAGAAGAGGGGCGCCGAAGCGCCCCTCTGGTTGAAACAGCAAACGTCACAATGAGCGGAGGAAATTCCGCGACTAGAATTCGAAGCGGATGGAGAGTTGTGCCTGACGTGGGTCGCCGACGCCAACGCGTTCGAAGCCGTTGAAGTCGAAGAGGGCCGGTGTCGAGAGCGAGTTGACGTTGTTCTTGTTGTTGAAGGTGTTGAACATTTCGATCTTCGGAACGAGGGCATAGCGTTCGCCGAAGTGAATCGGGCGAGCGAGACCAAAGTCGAAGGTGAAGAAGGCATTGTCCTTGCGCAGCGAGTTGCGCGCCAGCACGTCGAAAGCGGAAATGCGCGGCTCCGGAGAAATAGGCTGCGCCGAGTGGGCTTGCATGCGGACGTTGGCGTCGAAGCCCCAAGGCAGATTGGCGACGGAGTAGAAGTTGAACTTATGGCGTTCGTCGCGGTCGGAGTATCCGTATTCCTCCTTGAGGTTAAAAAGATTGACGTAACGGAAGGTAAAGGGATCGCGTTCGTTGGAGTCATCATCACGATCGACGGAGTAGGTGTAGTTGGCGTCGAAGAGGAAGCGATGGCTCATGCGCTTGCGCAAGCCGAGGGTGAAACCTCGGTAGAGAGACTTGGCGGAGCTGGCGGTGTCGGTGATGGCGCCGAGGTTCGGAAATGGAGCCGCAACACCGGAACCGAAGACGTCGCTGGGATAGGTCACGGTGTCTCCGCTGCTGGGCACGCAAATACCGGGATTGACGTTGTTGTAGGTCACACCATTGGCATTGAGCGAGGAGCAGTTAAAGGTGGTAGAGACGCCTTCGTTCGGATTGATGAAGCGTGTAAGGTGGACGCCCTTGGACCAGGTGAAGTCGGTATAAGCGGCGTAGTCGCCGAAGAGTTGCTGCTCATACCCGGCATTCATGGTGTAGATGCGTGGGTTGGCGTAATCCTTGCTGAAAACGGTAACGGCGACACCAGTTGGAATAGTGCCGGCGGGTGGAGGATTGGCGATCGGTCCGGCGTCGGTACCAAAAACCGGCGGCGTGCCAAAGGCAGATCCTGCGGCAAAGGATTGCTGCTGAATGCCGTTGGTGGTGATGGCGCCAACCTGAGTGAGCATGTTCTGGCGTGCGTTGTAGATTCCACCATTCACGCGTACCGCCGATTTGCCGTTGCCGAAAATGTCCCATGCGACGCCGACGCGCGGCTGGAACATTTTGTTCTGATTGTGAATGGTGCCGTCAGACGGGAAGTTGGGATTGCTGAGATCCGACTGGTAAGCGGTTTTCGATGGTGCAAGCACCGGATTGGGGAAATGCTGGGCTTCCCAGCGCAGGCCGTAGTTGAGGGTGAGATTGCGAGTGAGCTTCCAGGTGTCTTGCGCGAAAAGCGCGAATTCGTTGTTGGTGATGGACGAAAAGCCGGATTGATCGAAGGATTCGCCCTGGACTGCGGGACCGTGCTGAAGGAAGAGCAGCAGAGGTCCACCGGTAAAGGTGCCGGCAGGGCAGCCAGCGGTGGTGAATGTGGTCACGCCGCCGCTGGAGCATTCGGCGACGGTGGGGCCATCGGCGACATAGTGCATGAAGCCGATGGGGCTATCAAAGAGATAGCGTCCGGTGAAGAAGCCACGGAAGATCTGGGTGTTGCGGGTATGCAGATACTCGCCGCCGAACTTGAAAGTGTGCTTGCCGTGAACGACGGAGAAATTGTCGCGAATCTGAGTACGCCAGAGCAGTTCGCTGACTCCCGGCTCGAGGAAGAAGGGTTCGCCGAAACGGAAGGTTGTGCCGAAACCCATCGCGGTGTCCGGAATGGCGCTGGTGTTGATGTCGCCCCGCGGACGGTTTTCGCGAGAATAAGTGAAATGTGCTTCGTTCAGCATGTTGTTAGAGAGCGTGCTGAACCAGCTGGTATTGAAGACTTGAATCTTGCTGGGGCCTTCGATGCCGTTGGCGGTGGTACCGTAAGTCGGAACGTCGAAAGTCTGGTTGGGATTCTTGGACCAGTCATAGCTGTAGGAGCCGAAGATCTGGTTCTTGGGATTGAAGTTGTAGTCGACGCGGCCGAAAACGGAAGCATTGCGGACCTGGTGATTGATTGGAGCTCCGTCGTTCTCGTTGAACTTGGAGGTCAGGAAATGGAGGAGAGCCTGACGCTGGCAGTCCGGAGTAGACATGATTAAGGTGTCAGTGGCGACGGTGTCGTCAAAAACCGGAGTGGAGGTGCAAGGAGTGCCAATCGGAGTGCTGAGGTTGGTGCGGGTAAGATTTTCGCGAATGCCTTCGGAGGAGCCGAAGAAGAACAGCTTGTCTTTCTTGATGGGGCCGCCGATGCTGCCGCCAAATTGGTTGCGGCGAAAGTTATCGAGCGGCTTGCCGTCGGAAGTGGCGGCGGTCAATGATTCGGTGCGGAAGTATTCGAAGGCGCTGCCGTGGACGTTGTTGGTTCCGGACTTGGTGACGACGTTGACCACGCCACCAGCGGAGCGGCCATATTCGGCGTTGGCGCCGCTAGCCACGATCTGGAATTCCTTGACTGCTTCCAGGGTGATATCGATGGCGGCGCGCTGTCCGCCCATCTGTTCGCCGAAGAAACCGTTGTTGTAGTCGCCGCCGTCGAGGGAAATGTTGTTGAAGATGCCGCGCTGGCCGTTGATGTTGATTTCGTCGCCGTCGGGGCCCTGGGAGATGCTGACGCCGGGAGTGAGTGTAAGGAGGTCTTCAAACTTGCGGCCGAGAACCGGAGTGGTGGCAATGGCGGATTCTTCGAGTGTGGAAGATGATTCGGTCTTGGTGACTTCAATGACTGGAACATCGGTGACCACAATTTGTTGGGCGACCGAGGAAACTTTAACGGTGACCGGAATGGAGAGAGCTTGACCAACGGTGAGGTTGATATTTTGCTGAACGATAGTGGTGAAACCGCTTTTGGAGATGGTGAGAGTGTAGCGACCAGGCGCCAAGCTCAGAAACTGAAAATGTCCGTTGGCGTCGGTGGTCTCGGTTTGGACATAGTTTGTGTCGAGATTCTTGGCTTCGACCGAAGCTCCGGGCACGCTGCCGCCCCTTTCATCGAGGACGTCGCCCTGAACGCTGGCGGTGGTAAATTGCGCCTGGCCAAAGACATTTGCAGAAAAGAACACAGCTAACGCCAACACTACGGCGCAACAGAATATATTTTTCACTTTCCCCCCAGTTCAAACCCCGTCGCCACAGGCAAGAAAGGTCTCCGATGCGAGTTCGGGATTACGAGTATGAATCCTGAAACCTTGAGGTCGGAGCAGCCTGCAGCTTGTGTATGGAAGGATTTTAGCTGTGGAGTCGAAAGGAGCGCAAGTAGCGGCTGTGGAAAGTCTACGGCGAGCGATTGGGGATGGGCGGTTGTGTTTAGCAAATAACGAGAAAGCTGATCGCGCCCCCAAATGGAAGGGCCGCAAATCGTGGGGCGTCAAATAGTGAATTGATACGGCGGAACGTTGTCGTCGCGGTCGAATTCGAGATCGTCGAAGGATGCGGCAATTCCGAACCAGCCGGGCATGGAGGCAGGTTCGATGCGGGAAACGCGGGCGTGGCTAACGATGACCACGTTACCGCGGCCCATGGGCCGGCTGACCAGAACGACTTCGAGTTCAATGGGAGTTTGCGGATCGAGCTTGCGAGGGCAGAGGAAAAAGACGCCGGTGGAGCTGATGTCGCGAGTGACCAGGGTAATCGGAAAATCTTCGGCGCGACCGTTCACGGAGCGAAGGCGCAAGGGAAGCCGGAGGGAGGCTCTGGGATATTCGCGCTGCTCTGGAAAGACGCCGACGGCGTGAGTCGGCACGCGAGCGAAGCGGCGCATGGGATTGACTGGCTGGAGCGGCACCACGCGGAGCGATGGCACGCGGGGAACCAAGGTCGCGGAAGCGGCAACGGCGTTGGCCAGACTGGGAACCGCGACCGGGCCGAGCGTGGCAGGCTGCGCAGCCAGCTTCTCGGGTTCTTTCCGCAAAGCATTATTATGTGAGTTCATCTCGCCCTCAGAGACAGAAAACTGATTGTTGCCGTGATGATTGGCCCACAGCCTTACCAAGCGCGAGCTGCGAACTCGCATGTTACGGGAAACGGTGTTCCAAATCGGATTGCGAGGATGCCACTTTGGTAGTGCAGTCGTCAACCTGTGGAAATCATGAGAAGTGTCTTATCTTCAAACACTTAGTTTTAGTACCGGGTAGCGTCACGAGGTGTGGTGGATTGTCAAGAACGGGTAAAGCCGAGGGCTGTGGCTGCTCCCAAATTGGCGCTCGACGCATGTGCGAGCCGGGATTTAGAGTCATAAGGACGTGAACCAGAACAGCGACAACCAACAGATTAGAAGCTCCCCTGGGAACGCGGTTTCGACGACTGGCAAAGAATCCACCTGGACTGCATTTCTGCTGCTGAATTTTGCGGCGGTGTATTTCTTGTGGGGTGGCACATTTTTTGCGATGAAGCTGGGGGTGGAGTCGTTTCCGCCACTGATTCTGGCGGGGATGCGACACTTTTCAGTAGGGCTGGCTCTGTACCCCATATTGCGGTGGCGGACCGGCATCCGGCCAACGATTGTGCAATGGAAGACGGCGGCAATTTCGGGCGTGCTGCTGCTTTGCGTTGGGAATGGCGGAGTTTGCTGGGCGGAGCAGACGGTGCCGTCCGGGGTTGCGGCGCTGTTGGTGGCAACGGTGACGCTGTGGATGGTGATTGTGGACTGGGCGAGGCCGGGAGGGCATAAGCCGTCGCGGCGGATATTGTTTGGGATTGTGATGGGCTTCGCTGGAATGGTGATTCTGGTTGGTCCTGCGGGGCTGGGGCTCTCTGGCCGGATGGATCCGGTTGGGGCCGGGGTGCTGATTGTGGCTTCGCTGGCGTGGGCGTGCGGGTCGCTCTATTCAAAGCATGGGGAGTTGCCAAGTTCGCCGATGCTGGGTGTGGCGATGCAGGGGCTGTGCGGGGGCACCGCAGTGTGGATTTTGGCGCTGCTGAACGGCGAGTGGTCCAAGTTCCATCCGCTGGCGGCGCCGATGCGGGCATGGCTGGCGGTCGGCTATCTATTCATTTTCGGGTCGTGCGTCGGGTTCACCGCGTATCTATATATTTTGAAAAAGAGCACCGCGGCGCGGGTGGGGACTTACGCATTCGTGAATCCGATTGTGGCGTTGGGGATTGGATGGCTGCTGGGCGGAGAAACCCTGTCGCAGCGGACGGTGCTTGCTGGTGCGGTAATCCTGACCGCGGTAGTGCTGGTAATCACCGCGCCCCATCGCGATCCTCGCGAGGCGGAAGATGCTTTGCCGGCTCCCGGCGAAGCGTAGAAATTTCCTCAAACTATTTTGTTTGACGGCAGATTCCGGATAGCCAGGCTGCGCGCGCTGCGGTAAGTTTTCCCATCATGAGAGCAGAAACAACTTCAGTGATGACTAGCGTCCCGTCGCAAACGGCGGCGCGGTATTGGAATGCCACACTGGCACGCGATGCGCGAGCAGACGGCGCATTCTATTTTGGCGTGAAGTCCACGCAGATTTATTGTCGGCCAAGCTGCCCGGCGCGGCGGCCGCTGCGCAAGAATACTTTGTTCTTTCAAACCAGCAGGGACGCGGAGCGCGAAGGATTTCGTCCGTGCCGGCGGTGCAAGCCGGATGAGATTCCTGCCGCGGTTCGAATCGTGCAGCGAGCCGCGCAAGTGCTGCAGAGCGATGTGGACGAGCCGGTGAATATCGGAACGCTGGCGCGGCAAGTGGGAGTCGCCAGCGACGCGCTGCGGCGAGCCTTCCGTCAACAAGCGGGACTAACGCCGAAGGAACTGGCAGCGGCGTTGCGATTGAAGAAATTCAAGAAACTGTTGCGGAAAGGCAGCAGCATCACAGACGCAATTTATGCGACTGGTTATGGATCGGCGAGCAGAGTTTACGAGCGGAGCGACGCGCAGTTGGGGATGACGCCCGCGACGTATCAAAAAGGGGGAAAGGGAATGAAGATTCGATATACGACGGCGAAATCATCACTGGGAGAAGTGCTGGTGGCGGCGACGGAGCGGGGAGTGTCCGCGGTATATCTGGGGGATGCGGCGGGGAAACTGGTGAACGAGTTGCGCGAAGAGTATCCGCGGGCGGAGATTGCGGCGGAGAAAGGCGCGTTTTCGCAGTGGGTGGAAGAGATTGTCGCGCGCACGGAAGGCAGCGCACCGCGGCAGGAATTGCCGTTGGATTTGCAGGCGACGGCATTTCAACGAAGAGTGTGGCAGGAATTGCAGCGGATTCCACGAGGCACGACGAGAACTTACAGCCAGATTGCGCGGGCGGTGGGTAAGCCTCGCGCGGTGCGGGCAGTGGCGCGGGCTTGTGCCACGAATCCGGTTTCAATCGTGGTGCCGTGCCACCGGGTGGTGCGCGCGGATGGAAATCTGGCGGGGTACCGGTGGGGACTTTCACGGAAAGAGAAGTTGCTGGAGCGCGAGCGAATTCGATAGGAAATAAAGACGGGCACGGCATGCCGTGCCCCTACGGGAAAAAGATTACAGAAACTACGCGGCAATCAGCCGCGGGGTTTGATTTTGGTGGCGTTTTTGGGCCAGTCTTGCTTGAACCGCGACTCTTCGATTTTAAGATTCTTGCGGATGTCGCTGTAATGAAAAATCAGGTAGTCGGCCGAACCAGCCTCGAAAAATTTCTGCTGTACCGGCAGCCATGAAGACTCTTCAATCCAGATCTGAACTTTGCTGATCTGCGCGCGGATTTCATCGGACTTCGGAGTCAATTCCAACTGCACGGTTTTCTTCCCGTCCAGATCCTGTTCACCGTTGAACGCGACCAGGTAACTTTTCTTGATGCTTTCACTACGCGAGCCGAAGCCGAGGAGCACGTACTGATCCACCATCGACCGATTCTTGCCGAGATTGTATTCCTCGACGCGGTTTATCTTGGGGGTGTAAATGAAGAATGATTCCCCGGAACGCAAAATGGTGCGAGCATCGGGCTTGGTGAATTCAATGCGCATCCGTTCATCTTTTCGTTGCAGCCACATCTGGCCGGATTCGGTGGAAGTGTCCTTTACGACGTCGGTGTACTTGATGTGGTCAATGTTCGCGGTGAGGGAGTGGAAGTCACGCGCGGCGGCGTCCATCATGCCGAGCACCGAGTCGGCGGTCCATTTAGGAGAGGACTGGGGGAACGCTGCCGGGGTCAGGCAGAGAAGAATCGCCAGAAAAGTCACAAAAAAAGAGCCAGACCTATGGAGCAAAGAGCATCCCATCCATTGCGATTTGATATGAAAAGCGGGCTGAATTGATCGTAGCACAGATAGTAAGATGCGCAGGCGGCGAAGCGGGTTTCTGGGACTATTTCTTGTGCAGCGTGACTTGGTAGGCGATGACCGCGCCTTGCGCGTCGCGCACCGCTGCAACGTCGGTGATTTCGAACCGGCCGTTTTGCAGGGATGATTCGGTTTTTTGCAGCGCGCGATGCAGTTCGCTCTGCAATTGCGGCATTCGTTCGGGCGGAGTCAGGATGCCTGCGTCGACTCGGTAGGTCTGCAGATTACCAGTTTCCTTCAAGAGTTCGACTTGTGCCGAGGGAGTCGGCACTTCGCGGGTGGGTTGATCGTGGAACCAGCGGCCGGGGGTGAGCAGCACGAACACGAGGATAGCGATCACCGCGAGGTCGTACTGCCAGGAGCCGCGCTCGTAGGACCAGAAGAAAATCCGAGACAAAATTTGACTCGCAGAAGCCATGTCAGTCCGCCGGAATCCCGTCCACAATAACACCGTCGCGCATGTGAACGACGCGGTCGAAGTAAGTGGTGGCTTCGGGGTTGTGGGTGATCATGACGATGGTCTGGCCAAGATCTTTGTTCAAGCGGCGAAGCATTTCGAGGACGATATCGGAGTTTTTGGTGTCGAGATTGCCGGTCGGTTCATCGGCTAGCAGGATTTTCGGTTCGTTGATGATGGCGCGTGCGATGGCAACACGTTGTTGTTCGCCGCCGGACATTTCGGACGGCTTGTGAGCGAGGCGGCCGTCGAGGCCGAGCATTTTGGTGACAACGTCGAAACGGTGCGGATCGAAGCCGTCGCCATGAATATATTGCGCGATTGCAATGTTGCCCTTGGCGGTGAGCGTCGGAAGCAGATTAAAGCGCTGAAAGACGAATCCGATTTTGCTACGCCGAAGTTTGGTGCGTTCGGAATCGCGCATTTCAGTCAAATCGTTGCCATCCACCAGCACTTTGCCTTTGGAAGCCTGTGCCAGCCCGCCGATGACATATAGAAGAGAAGATTTGCCGCAGCCCGAAGGACCCATCACTGCGACCGATTCACCGGGCTGCACCTCAAAATTAACCCCGCGCAGCGCGGGCACTTCAACTTTACCGGCGTGGTAGAGCTTCCAAAGATTTTCGGTTTTGAGTATGGGCTCCACGCTTCGTTGTTCTGGCTCCTGTCGTTCTATGCGCTGAAGACTGGTGTGCGGCGCTGGTATTGTAGCTGTGATTCGCACTTGCGCCTAGCAGACCGAACTCAGACGCAAAAATGTCCAGAGGGCTGGATAAATGTCCTCAGGGGCTAAAGCCCCGAAAACCGCAGGCGCTTTACGGCGCGGCTGCCGTGCCCTCCCAAAAACAATTTGCAAAGAGCTTCTAGTCAAAAGTCAAAGCCTCGACCGCATCTTTTCGGCTGGCAACCCATGCGGGATAACTAGCGCCGACCACGGTGCCGAGCAGCGCGATCAGCCCGGCGCGAACGATCCAACCGGGCGTGATGAGGATTGAAAGGGTCGGAAATCCCGCGATGAATGCCGCGCGCACGCCGTAACTGAGCGCAACGCCTCCGGCAATTCCACACAAGCAAAGCAGCGCCGATTCCATCAGCAGTGCGCGAATGATAAACGGGGGATTGGCGCCGAGCGATTTCAAAACGCCGATATCGCGAGTGCGCTCGATCACCGTGGTGTACATGGTCAGAAAAATCACCAGCAGGCCAATGGAGACGGCCAGCGCGATCATGGCGTCAATAAAGACTTGAAGGCCGGGTATGTTGGTGGAGGTCATCAGGGAGAGCAAATCTTTCAGCGGGCGAATGGTATAGCCGGGAAAGTTTTCCGGCTTGCGCATGTCTTCCATGACGTCTTCGGTGTGTTCAGGGCGGGTGCATTTGACGAAAAAGATGGATGCTTTGTCGTGGGCGCCGACAAGATCTTGCAGGGTCGCGATGGGAACGAAGACGCGCGAACCTTTTCCGTGCTCGACGATGCCTGCGACGTGCCAGTCGTTGTTGAAGAGGTTGTAAGTGTCGCCGACTTTCAAATGCTTTGCGCGGGCCGCCCAATCGTCGACGAGCAGGTCGTTGGGAGCTTCCATGTCGTGGCCGGAAAGAAAAACAAATCCACCGGTAACTTCGCCGAAGGAATCGCGGTCGATGCCGTAGACGACTTCCACGCCGCCGGTGGAATTGAATTGCAAGAGCGCGGGCGCGACCGACTGCACGTATTTCAATTGCTTCAATTTGTCGGCGATCTTGATGGGCATGGGCGAGCCGCTGAAGCCAAGAAAAATAGAAGCGGCTGGAGGCTGCAACATGATGTCCGCGCCGATGCCTTCGATGCGCTTGGCGGTTTCCGTGAGCAGGCCGGAGGTAAGGCCGACGATGAGCACGACGAGAGCGACTTCCACTGAGATCGCGAGGATGCCGATCATGGTTCGAACCGGCCGATGCCACAGATTGCGGAAGATGAGTTCGCCCATCATGGGTGGGGATCCTTGGCGGGCGATTTCGAATCGTTGGGGGTGACGCGGACCAACTCTGAGTTGGCAGGCTGCGTTAATTGAAAACGATCGGCGCCAAGATCTACGTTCAACTCGATTTTTGCGACTTGGAGGTCGAGGCGGTAGTCGTCGTGCGGACGATCGATACGCAGGGTCCGCGGAAAGGATTGTGGAGTATTTGCGACGGCGGTCGAGCCCACGGCGGCATCGGCTAGTGGCTGCCAATCGAAGTAGCGCACGTCGGAGAGTAAGGCCCCCTTGGGGCCGTAGGACTGTAAGCGCGCGAAGTTGAGGTCCGCTCGATCGAACCAGATTTTGCGGAAGATTTCGGTGCTGTAGCCGCCGCGCAATTCGGTGAGTACATAGAAGCGAGCGTTGTCGTCATTGAATTCCTCGAACAGCACGGTTTCCTCTTTACGGATTTCCGGCCATAGCAGGGCATCGAGCAAATGCTGGGGACGAAGATTCTCCAAGGGCTTTTCGCTGTTGCGTTCTAGCGCAACTTCGCCAACCAGAAATTTATTCTTGGTGGGGAGCCATACGTGAAATTCCTTGCCGTCACTGGTCATATCAAAAATTGTTTTGCCGATCACCGGAGCCTGTCCGACCATGCGCACATTCGCGGGCCGTGCCGCCAGCAAGAACGCTTTTACTTCGTGATACTCCTGAATCAAGCCGGAATATTTCGAACCGGCGGTGGTTTTTAGCTCGACCGTCGCGTTGATCGATTTCACGCTCGCTGCAAACGCATTGTATTTGTCGAGCAGTTCCTCGCGTGTGGCGTCCTTTGCCACCGGACGTTGTGCCTGCGGCAGCTTCTCGATATGCGAAGTGGCGCCGCCGCAGCCGCCGGAAAATGCCACCAGTGTCGCCAATGTCATCCATAGATATGCATGTTTTGTCAGCAATTTCGGCACACGCGAGTTCAAATATAGCAATCTAACAACCACATTCTGACGCGTCAATCGAGCTGAAAAATGCGGCAAGATCACTGCGGCCGCGCAATATAAACGTCAAACGACTGGGCAGCGGGGCGCACTCGGCGAATCACTTCGCTGGTCCAGAGAGTTTGGCTGAGCAAAGTGACCCAGCCATCTTCAAATTCGCAAACCGCACAAAAGGCGTAGCGCTGATAGGCGGATTGATACGCATCGAGCCCGCGCTGGGAGAGTTCCCTGGTGAGCGGCGCGTCATCTTCTTTTACGCGTTCACCGGCGCGAAGCCCGAAGATCTCCGCTTCGAAGCGCTCGAAGAGTTGCAACAACTGTTCCTGCGCGGGCTGGGGAATCACGATGCAACGCGGGCCAGCACCGCAAAACGCGATTTGCTTCGACGCGCAAAATTCTTGGACCCGATCGAGGTGACTGAAAAAATCGAGCACGAACGGCTCGCCGGCGGCGAGTAGCGGAAAAATCGCTGCCCAAAACTCGGTGGCCTGCTTGCCGCGCACCGGTTCGCGGCTCTC
>Ga0210402_10001851_pt1 | contig 21235 bp, 19 predicted proteins | sample IncBWC7MmetaG_FD_161055 | JGI IMG/M metagenome (GOLD analysis project Ga0210402, IMG submission 161055) | Forest soil microbial communities from Barre Woods Harvard Forest LTER site, Petersham, Massachusetts, United States - Inc-BW-C-7-M | ecosystem: Environmental > Terrestrial > Soil >... | reverse complement strand
GTTTCCCCGAATCAGATGGCGCAGCGAATCACACCTCGGGCAACAAAAACAACCAGCAGTTCCCACCGCTTACCTCAAAAATCCCCCGATTCAAGCCGTTATGGAGGTGGTATAAGGCTTGAACCGCTCAGTGCTTCGCCCAGCCTTCCTTCATCAGCCGAAACGCGCCTGCGTAAACATCCTCGGGCATCACAAAGAGCGGCCGCCAGACCTTGGTGGCCGCCGCGAGGTCGGGCAGCGCTTGGCCGAATGCTTCGACGGTCATCCAGTCGTCGTATCCGGATTTTTTAAGCGCGCCGAACACGCCCGCGAAATCCACGTGGCCGGTGCCGGGCGTTCCGCGGTCATTTTCCGAGATGTGGACGTGGTTGATTGCCGGCGCGGTCGCGCGGATGGCGTCGGTAAGCCTCTTCTCCTCGATGTTGAAGTGGAAAGTGTCATACAGGTAGCCGTAGTTCGGCTCCGCGACGCGCTCGACCAGTGCATGGGCGTCGCGGGCGGTGTTGAGGAAATAGCATTCGAAACGATTGAGCGGCTCGACCGACAGTTTGATGCCGCTCTTGGCCGCGTATTGCGCCGCCTGCTTGTGGACCTCGACACAATGGGATTTTTCCGCCTCGGTCGGTCCGACACCGGAGAACTCGCCTAGAGGCTGGTGGAATGGTCCGCACAGCACGTCACCTCCGAGCGCCGCGGTGCAATCGATCGCCCATTTTAGATGATCGAGCGCTTGCATGCGTTCGGCCGCATCGGCGGTGATGGCGCTCTTGCCAGACGGCATCACCGTCACCGCGGTCGCGGCGAGCCCGGCGTCCTTAAGATTTCGAGAAAGCCGCGAGTAGTGGCGCACCTCGCCTTCGAACAAGGGGATTTCCACCCCGTCATAGCCGACTGCCTTGAGGCGATCGAAAAGCGGAACATGCTCGTCAACCACGTGGGTCGTCCAGAGCAGAAGATTGAAACCGAGCTTCATACCAAAGCACTCCTTTTGGATCGGGGAGCCGCGGAAAATGCTTAAGCCGCGAGCTTTTCCTGCAACGCTTTGAACCCACCGACGAACACGCCGTCGCCGATCTGCGCCACCATCGCGTCTTCGCTGCTCGAAGTCACGTCGAAGTCCGCCCACCATTCGGTAAAAGTGCCGTTCCCGACCGTAACCGGGGTCAGGCGAAACGTTGCAACGTAATTCTTCACCGGCATGGGCGATACCAGGATGCTGTAGCTGAACGAATGGTCGACGTCAGAGAGCGCCAACAACTGTTCGCGCAAATGTCCGCCATCCTTCAACGAGAAACTACGCACGCAGCCAATGGCGTCGCTTGCCCGTCCGCCCTCGATTTCACTCTTGGCAATCGCTGGATGCCATGAAGGCAGGGCGTTGAAGTCCCGAATAGTCGCCCAAACCTTTTGGACCGGCGCATTGATAACGGCGCTGCGATAGGCTCTGACCATGGTCGTTTCCTTGATTTCGTTGGGAAGATTTCGATCCGGCGTCAACTCGCGATCTCCAGAAAGCTTTCAACCAGGGAATGCGAAAACTCGGGATCATTGATATGGCACGCGATCCTTTCGATCCGACGGTCGCGTGTCCGATGAAGCGTGTGCTCGATCGCGTCGAACAGCGCGGCGTCGGCAGTCGGATCATGAAACGGTTGGCCCGGCGCGTCCAGCATCGACACCCCTTTCTCGGGAATTAGGAAGCGGACAGGACCGCTGCACCGATTGAGTTTCTCGGCGATCCACACGCCGATTTGGCGATTCTCCTCAGCCGTCGTACGCATGAGCGTCACTTGCGGGTTATGGCGATAGAGATTGCGGTGTGAATAGTGCGCCGGTACCGTCTCGATCGCCCGAAAATTGACCATGTCAAGTGCACCAACCGAGCCGACGTAGGGCACGCGCGTGCGCGCGATCGCGCCGAGCCGATCAGCGCCAGCACTGAGCACGCCGCCGAAGAGGTGATCGCACACCTCAGTCGTCGTTACATCGATGACGCCGCTCACGAGGCCGCTGTCGACCAATTTCTCCATCACGCGTCCCCCAGTCCCGGTGGCATGAAACACAACGCAATCGAAACGGTCCCGGAGCTGCTCGGATGCAATAGTGACGCAAGGGGTCGTGACGCCGAACATGGTCAGCGCGATCGCCGGCTTCTCGGTGCCCGCGGGAGGGCCAGCAGCGGCCATGCCTACGATGCCAAACGCCGCGTTGCGAAGCACAGCGCTGCTGATGTTGTTCAGGCCGGCCAAATCAGTGACCGACGGCATCATGGTTATGTCCGCGATGTCCACATAAGCTCCGACCTCGCCGGAGGCGAGAGTCGAAACCATCAGCTTGGGCAGGCCGACCTTAAGTGCCTGCATGCCCTTCGTCACAATGAAGGTGCCGCCTCCGCCGCCGATACCCAGCATGGCGTCGATGTCGCGGCGGGTCGCGACGAATCGGGCGAACGCCTCTGCCATGGCGGTGATGGCCTCGCCCCGATCAGTCCCGCGCAGAAAATGCATTCCGTCCGGATGGTGGGCGGCGATCTCGCTCCGCGCAATATCGACATCGCAACGCGCCGAGCCGATGCCGACGTCGACCACTATCGGCGTGCCGCCTGCGTCGGCGACCATGCGCCGCAGATAGGCGAGCTCCTCGCCTTTTGTGTCAGCCGTGCCGACAACGAAGATGCGCCTCATTGTAAAATCAGCAAACGCGCCGGCGCGTCGGCTGTCCAGACCCCAAAAGTTTGAGAGGCGCGGGGCCCTGGTTCATTTTTACCCTCCCGGGCGAGCACCATGTCCGCTGCCGCATCACCCGCTCGCCTGCTTGCCTTTCTGATGAGAGAACTATAGCGTGTTGTCAAACTAGGTCGATCCTTGTGTGGGGACCAGTCTGAACTCGTAGTGGGTCAGTCAGGGAAGCCGCCAATGAACACTGCTTGGAACAACGTGTTACGGAGGTTCCGCATGCAGTGACTATGAAGCAATCGGATAGTCGCGCGCTGCGATGCGGCGTCCGAACTGACACTAACTCCAGGGAAAACTTATAGGGAGGAAAACCATGAAGAGAAGTATTACCGCGCTGCTCGCGGCAGGAGGCTTGGCATTCGTGCTGGCCAATACGGCTCGCGCCGAGGAATTGACCATCTTCTGGGCGGAATGGGATCCGGCCAACTATCTTCAGGAACTGGTCAACGACTACACGAAGGAGACGGGGGTCAAGGTCACGGTGGAGACCACGCCGTGGAGCGACTTCCAAACGAAGACGTTCCGCGAATTCGCGGCGAAGGGCACCGCCTACGACATGGTCGTCGGCGACTCGCAGTGGCTGGGCGCGGGCTCGACCCAAGGCCACTACGTAGACCTCACCGACTTCTTTCAGAAGCACAATCTGGAGAAGGCATTCCTGCCGGCTACCGTTGCCGGCTACGCCGAGTATCCGATCGGCAGCCACAAATACTGGGCGATTCCGCTAGAAGGCGACGCCAACGGCTGGGCCTACCGCAAGGACTGGTTCGAGGATCCCAAGGAAAAGACTGCGTTCAAGGCCAAATACGGCTACGAACTCGGCGTGCCCAAAGACTACAAGCAGATGCGTGACATCGCCGAGTTCTTCCATCGACCCAATGAAAAGCGCTACGGCATCGCGATCTACACCGACAATTCCTATGACGCGATCGCTATGGGGGTCGAGCAGACGATCTTCAGCTATGGTGGCGAACTGGGCCACTACGCCACCTACAAGGTGAATGGCATCATCAATTCCAAGGAAGCCGTACAGGGCCTTGAGGCATACCACGAACTCTACAAATTCACGCCTCCCGGATGGGGCAAGGCGTTTTTCCTCGAGGACAACCAGGCAATCACTGAGGGCCTGGCCGCAATGAGCATGAACTTCTTCGCGTTTTTCCCGGCCCTCGCCAATCCGACGACGAACCCGCATGCCAGTGGCACCGGCTTCTTCGCCAATCCGGCCGGGCCAACAGGCGCGCACTTCGCCGCCCTGGGCGGGCAGGGAATCTCCATCGTGTCGTACTCAAAAAAGCGCGACGCTGCGATGAAGTTCCTCGAGTGGTTCGTCAAGGACTCGACCCAAAAGAAGTGGGGCGAACTCGGCGGTTACACCTGCAGCAAGGCGATCCTTGAATCGCAGGAATTCCGCAAGGCGACGCCGTACAATGAGGCCTTTTACCAGTCGATGCTGATGGTGAAGGATTTCTGGGCTACCCCCGAGTATGCCGAACTCCTCGACCAGCTCAATCGGCATCTCTATCCATACATCGTCGACGGCAAGGGCACGGCCAAGGAGGCTTTGGACGGCGTCGATGCCGATTGGACTACCACCTTCAAGAAGTATAAGCGCTACGCGCAGTAGTACGCTGCTAACGCCCGGAGGTGGCGAAGGTCCCTCCGGGCGTGCTGCGGTAAGTAAGTGAGCGTCGCGACGTGATCACGAAGCTAGACGCGAAGTCCGCGGCCATGGCCCGCGGCCTAAGTGACCTCTCCATTCGTAACCTCTTTATCATTCCGACCATCGCCTTTTTGATCATCTTCAATATCTTTCCGCTGATCTATTCTCTTGGATATTCGTTTTACGACTACAGCGCCGCCGGAAGCGCGCCGCCGGTTTTCGTCGGCCTGGGCAACTACAGGGAGCTCCTGGCTAGCCCCTACATCTGGAGCAATTTCTGGATTACTGCCAAATATGTGATCGTCTCGGTCGGCGGCCAGATGCTCGTCGGCTTTGGCATCGCCGTTCTGCTTAACCGTGCAATCCCATTCAAGGGCCTGATCACCACGCTGCTGCTGCTGCCGATGATGATGTCGGCGGCCGTAGTCGGACTGTTCTGGCAACTCCTGTACAGTCCGTCATGGGGACCTATCAACTACATCTTCGGCCTCGGTGATTTTCCCTGGCTGTCGGATCCGGTGGCCGCGCTCTACGCCGTGGCGATTACCGACATTTGGATGTGGTCGCCTTTCGTCATGCTGCTTTCGCTGGCCGGTTTGTCTGCAGTGCCGAAACATCTGTACGAGGCCGCGGCAATCGATCGTGCCAGCGGCTGGTTTACGTTCAGTCGAATCACGCTGCCGCTGGTGGCGCCACTCTTACTGATCGCGCTCATCTTCCGGACCATGGAGGCGTTCAAGACATTCGACATCGCTTACGTCATGAGCGTGCAGCCGACGACGGAGCTGATCGCCATCAGGCTCTACAAGCTGGCTTTCCAGGAATGGCAGACTGGCCGTTCCTGCGCACTAGCTTACATCGTGCTCATCATGGTGCTGGCGATCACCAACATTTACGTCAAGTACCTCAACCAAGTGAAGGCACGGTGACATGGCTGTTGTGCGCACGCCCGCCGAGCGAATACGGGACCGGCTCGCGGTCGCGGCCGTGATCGCGATCACCATCGTGATGCTTGCGCCGATCTACTGGATCGCGTCGACCGCATTCAAGCCGCGCAGCTTGGCGACGACCGTTCCGCCGACCGTGTTCTTCAAGCCGGAGATAACGCCGTTTATCAAGCTGTTCACCAAACGCGTGCAGCTCCTGCGGCCGGTTGACAAGGCGACCTACGACGCGGCGCCGTGGTGGGAGCGGCTGATTTACGACGGCGGCGAGCGCGTGCTGAAAGTTGGTGGCGACCCGCAGCTATCTGCCTATCCCAATCGTTTTCTCAACAGCCTGATTGTCGCAATCTCCAGTACGTTCCTCGCCGTGGCGATGGGCACCATCACGGCTTACGGCTTCTCGCGATTCCGGATAGCCGGCGAGCCCGACCTGTTGTTCTTTATTCTGTCGACGCGGATGCTGCCGCCGGTCGTCGTGGCGATCCCGATGTTTCTGATGTACCGCCAGGTAGGGCTGGTCGACACCCATCTCGGGCTGATTATCCTCTATACCGCCTTCAACCTATCGTTTTCGGTGTGGTTGATGAAAGGCTTCATCGACGAGATACCGAAGGAATACGAGGAGGCCGCACTGGTGGACGGCTACACGCGATTGCAGGCGTTTCTGAAAATCGTAATCCCCGAGTCGTCGACCGGAATTGCGGCGACCGCAGTCTTCTGCTTTATCACCGCCTGGAACGAGTACGCCTTTGCGCTGATGATGACTAATCGCAATGCGCAGACGGCGCCTCCGTTCATCCCGGCGCAGCTTGGTTCCGGCCTGACTGACTGGACGACGATCGCGGCCGGGAGCGCACTGTTTCTGCTTCCCGTCGCGCTGTTTACTTTCTTCCTGCGTAACAATCTGCTGCGCGGCGTCACTTTCGGTGCAATCCGCAAGTGACGACCTGGAGATCGATGTCCATGCGCCGCGAATATCGGCAGTTCATCGGCAAATACGTAGTGCCATCGGCGATGCTGTTGATGATTCTAGGTTTCGTTTTCCTGTGCCAGCCGTGGAGCGAGTTTTTGCACACCTACAGCGTCGCTATCACGCTTCTCGGCTTGATTCTGTTCAGCATCTTCGCCCGACTTGCTCCGCAGCCAGGAAAGAACTGACGGATCGGCCATGGCGAACATCAATCTGCAGGACATCGAGAAGTACTTCGGCCAGAACTATGTCGTCCGCAAACTCAATCTAAACATCCACGACGGTGAGTTCGTGGTTCTGCTTGGGCCTTCGGGTTGCGGCAAGACCACGACGTTGCGTGCCATAGCCGGGCTCGAGGAGATTGACCGCGGCGATATCCTCATCGACGGCAAGGCGGTACAACGGCTGCGCGCCGCAGAACGCGACATCGCCTTTGTGTTCCAGTTTTTCGCGCTTTATCCGCACCTGAGTGCCTACGACAACATTGCCTTTCCGCTTCGTGCGAGTGGCCAGGGCCGAAGCGTCATCGACACGCGGGTCCGTGAGGTGGCGAGGGCGATCGGTATCGAACAGCTTCTCGGTCGCATGCCTTCAGCGTTGTCCGGAGGGGACATGCAGCGGGTCGCCATCGGCCGCGCACTGGTGCGCCGACCCAAGGCGATGCTTATGGACGAGCCGATTGGGGCGCTCGACGCCAAGATGCGCGAGAGCATGCGCACCGAGCTGAGGCGTCTACATCTGGAGAACGCCTCGACGACCATCTACGTGACGCACGATCAGGTCGAGGCGATGTCGCTCGCCGATCGCATCGCGGTCATGGATGAAGGCGTGCTCCAGCAGGTGGGCACGCCGACCGACGTCTACCGGCGCCCGAAGAATCTATTCGTGGCTCAATTCATCGGTAGCCCGGTGATGAACGTCCTGCCTGGCCGGCTGCTAGCCGAAGGCGGACGGACGAGGCTGTTTTTAGCTGACTCTGACGACGCCTTTGAGTTTGACGGCCCGGTGCCACCGCAAGGGGTTGACCCGGACGACAGTCTTATGGTCGGGGTTCGTCCCGAGGCGGTGCAGGTTGCGCGCGACAAGCGGTCCGGATACGTCCCCATTGAAGCTCATCTCATCGAACCGCTGGGCGCCTACGATATCGTCGATCTCAAGCTTGGCAGTCAGTTTCTGCGGGCGCGAACGGCGAGCGGCTTCGTGGCGGGCCCTGGACAGACCGTTTGGGCTCACATCGAGGAGTCGCAGACTCATTTCTTCAGCTCGCGGTCCGGCAGCGTGTTGGAGTCGCCCGGTAGCTGACATGGCGCACGTCAGACTTGAAGGAATTACCAAGTCGTTCGGCGGCCATGCCGCCGTGTCCGATCTCGACCTCGAGATCGAAGATGGGCAATTCTTTGTGCTCCTTGGCCCGACCGGTGCCGGCAAGACAACGACGCTGCGTCTGATTGCCGGCCTCGAACGACCGGATTCCGGAGCTATTTTCCTCGATCGCCAGAACGTAAACGGCTGGAGTCCGGCGCAGCGCGATGTCGCCCTCGTGCTGCAGCAATTCTCGCTTTATCCCCGCTATACGGTGCGGGAAAATCTGGAATTTCCCCTCAGGTCACGCACGCGCCGATTTGCTCAGGCGCAGATCGCCGAAAGGGTCGCCCGCGCAGCGGCCATCGTGCGCGTGGAACATCTCCTCGATCGAAAGACCGACCGTTTGTCCGGCGGCGAGATGCAGCGAGTCTCGATCGGCCGGGCAATCGTGCGTCAGCCGCGCATCTTCCTGATGGACGAACCGCTGTCCAACCTCGACGCAAAGCTGCGCGAAGCGCTTCGCGCCGAACTCAAGGACCTCAAGGTCAAGCTCGGCGCCACGTTCCTGTTCGTAACCCACGACCAGATCGAGGCCATGTCGATGGGAGATCGCATCGCCGTTCTCGACGCTGGGCGAATTGCGCAGGTCGGCACGCCCTATGAAATGTACAACGAGCCGAATGACGTATTCGTCGCCGGCTTCGTCGGGACGCCGACGATGAATCTCCTCGATGCGGAAGTCGGGAACGGCACCGCACGAGCGATCACCGGCCGCTTTGATTTCAGCCTCGGCGATGCTGCGACGGCCCGTCTCGCCGCAAGCGGCGGTCAGGTGACGTTGGGCATCCGCGCCGAAGACATCCGCCTCGGTCCGGGCGAGGCGATCGAGGCGGTGGCGCATGGCGTGGAAAATCATGGCATGGAGAAGATCGTTACGTTGCGCGTCAACGATTGCCTGTTGCGAGCAACCATTCCGGCAGCTTACCCGATTGCGATCGAGGAGCGGGTGCGATTCTCATTTGTTCAGGAGCGGCTGCACGGATTCGACCCCAAGACCGGCCTGAACCTCAGGCGCAAGCAGCGATAGACCACGGGAGGACTTCATGGCCGGGATCAAGGGGCCGGCTGTATTTTTGGCCCAATTTCTTCGCGACACACCGCCGTTCAATTCGCTTGAGAATATCTGCAAATGGTTTGCCGACCTCGGCTACGCGGGCGTTCAGATTCCAGGCTGGGACAGGCGCGTCATCGATATTGATCTCGCCGCAACCTCGGCCGCCTATTGCGACGAGCTGAAAGGAAAACTCGCCGCACTTGGACTTTCCATCACCGAGATTCCTGCGTACCTGGCGGGCCAGGTGCTGGCGATTCATCCCGCTTACGAGGTAGGCTTCGCCGGGTTCCATCCGCCCGGGCTGCGCGGCGCGGCGCGCACGGAGTGGGCGGCTGCGGAGGTGCGCAAATGCATCGACGCTTCCGCCAAGCTCGGCTTACGCAACGTACCCGCGCTGTCGGGCGGATTTGCCTGGCACCTGATCTACCCTTGGCCGCAGCGTCCCCCGGGCCTCGTCGACGAAGCCTTCAAGGAACTCGCTCGCCGCTGGCGACCGCTTCTCGACTATGCACATGACCATGGCTGCGCCGTCGGCTTCGAACTTCATCCCGGCTCCGACATTTACGACGGCGCAACGTTCGAGATGTTTCTCGATCACACCGATCAGCATCCGGCCGCGTGCATAAACTACGATCCGAGCCATTTCCTCTTGCAGCAACTTGACTACTGCGCCTTCATCGAGCTTTACGGCGAACGGATCAGCGGCTTTCACGTCAAGGACGCCGAGTTTCGGCCAAGCGGTCGCGTCGGAGTCTACGGCGGCTACCAGCCGTGGGACAAGCGAGCCGGCCGCTTCCGTTCGCTCGGCGACGGCCAAGTCGACTTCAGCCGCGTGTTTTCGCTCATGACCAGCATCGGCTTCGAAGGCTGGGCCGTACTCGAATGGGAGTGCTGCGTGAAGAGCCCCGAGCAGGGAGCACGCGAGGGCGCGCCGTTCATCCGGAAGCACCTTATCGAGCCGACGACCGTCGCGTTTGACGATTTTGCCGGCGCGGGCAGCGATGCCGAAGCAAACCGCGCGATGCTGGGATTGGCCTGAGGGGACGCGTCATGGAGAGCTGGAAGCGGAAGCTTAGAATGGGAATGGTCGGCGGCGGGCAAGGCGCCTTCATCGGCGGCGTTCACCGTATCGCTGCCACGCTCGATCAGCAGGTCGAGGTCGTCGCTGGCTGTTTTTCGCAATCATACGACAACACCAAACTGACAGGCGCGCAGCTCTATCTCGATCCGGCCCGCTGCTACCCCACCTACGAGGCCATGGCGGCGGCGGAAGCGAAGCTGTCTGCTGACAAGCGGATTGATTTCGTCAGCATCGTCACGCCCAACGTTTCGCATTTCCCGATCGCGAAGACATTCCTCAATGCCGGTTTTCACGTCGTCTGCGACAAGCCGATGACCTACAGCTTGGCCGAGGCGGAGGAACTGGTGAAGCTGGTGGAGAAGGCGGGTCTCGTTTTCGCCGTCACCCACAATTATACCGGCCATCCGCTCGTGCGCCACGCGCGCGAACTCTTCCGATCTGGCGCAATGGGCACGGTGCGCAAGGTGATCGTTGAGTACCTGCAGGATTTTCTCATGGTGCCGCACGAGAAGCTCGGCCAGAAGCAGGCCGAGTGGCGGCTCGATCCGGCGCGTTCAGGCCTCGGTGCCACCATTGGCGACGTCGGCACCCATTGCGTCAACTTGCTGGAATATGTGACGGGCGATCCGATCGCCTCGGTGTGCGCCGACAAGAGCACCTTTCTTCCCGATCGCAAACTAGACGAGGACGTGAACGCGCTTCTGCGCCTCAAAGGCGGAGGCAAGGGCGTACTCACGATCAGTCAAGTCGCTACCGGCGAGGAGAATGGGCTGACGCTACGCGTCTACGCGTCCGAAGGCGCGATCAAGTGGAACCAAGAAAACCCGAACTACCTCGAGCTTTATCGCTACGGCGAGCCGCGCCAGATGCTGACGCGCGGGCAAGGCTATCTCTCAGACGCCGCCAAGAATGCGACGCGCATACCGACCGGCCACCCCGAGGGCTACCTGGAAGCGTTCGCCACCATTTATGTCGGCGTCGTGCAGGCGGTTCGTGCGCACGCAGACGGCAGGCCGCTGAAAACGGCCGAATACCAATTCCCCACCGTGTACGATGGTCTTCGCGGCATGCAGTTCATCACCCGGGCGATCGAATCTTGCAACGCGGGCTCGCGCTGGGTAGCGCTGGCCTGAGAGCTGGACCTCGCCCGGGCATGCGGTCGGCACGCACTTGGGCCTCAATTGACCAAGTGCTGCGACTGAAGCGCTCGCTCGTAGTCGGCGCGCGCCCGCTTGACCTCGTCGCGGGGGCTTACCTGCGGCACCGGCACGTCCCACCAATGGCCGCCCAACTTGGTCGGTGTTTGCGGATCGGTTTCGATGACCAGAACGGTGGTGCGATCGTTCGCCTTAGCGGCGGAAACCGTGCGCTCAAGCTCGGCGATCGAGGCGACCTTGTGTGCGATCGCGCCGAGGCTCGCGGCGTGCGCCGCGAAGTCGATTACCGGTAGCGTCTCATGGCGGGCATCTTTCAGCAGGTTGTTGAAGCTGGCGCCGCCGGTCGCGGTCTGCAGGCGATCGATGCAGCCGAAGCCGGAATTGTCGAATATGATGATCGTCAGCTTGAGTCCGAGCATGACTGACGTCGCGATCTCCGAGTTCATCATCAAATAGGAGCCGTCGCCGACCATTACGACCACTTCTTTGTCCGGCTTGGCCATCTTGACGCCGAGACCACCGGCTATCTCGTAGCCCATACAGGAATAGCCGTATTCGAGGTGGTAGGTCCCCGGCGCACCGGCTTGCCAGAGTTTGAGCAGTTCGCCCGGCAGTCCGCCCGCGGCACAGACCACAGTGGCACCGGGATCACACGTGCGATGCACCGCGCCGATCACCTGAGCCTCGGACGGATGTTCGGCGTTGCTGGCGGCGGTCACTCGCGCAGCGTCGGCGAACCATTTTGCCCGACTGCCGTTGGCCCGCTCTACCCAATTGTCGGGCGCGCGGTAGGCGCCGATGTCGGCGGCGATCATCTTCAAGCAAGCGTCGGCGTCGCCCAGAAGCGGAAGCGCGCAATGCTTGGTCGCATCGAAGAGCTGCGTGTTGAGCGCAATGATCGTCTTGCGGTCGTTCTGGAACAGAGCCCAGGAGCCGGTCGTGAAATCCTGCAGGCGCGTTCCTACGGCGAGAATGACATCCGCCTGTTGGGCCAAAGTGTTTGCGGCTGAGGAGCCGTTGACCCCGATCGCGCCCATGTTCAGCGAATGGTCGGCTGGGAGCGACGACTTGCCCGCCTGCGTCTCGGCGACCGGAATGCGATGGGCTTCGGCGAAATGCGTCAATGTCGCGCTAGCGCCGGAATAGAGTACCCCGCCGCCGGCGATGATCAGCGGCTTATTGGCCTGGCGCAGCGCCGCGATCGCGGCGTCGAGTTCGTCCTCCGACGGACGGCTGCGCCGCAAAGTCCAAACGCGCTCCGCGAAGAAGCCTTCGGGATAATCGAAAGCTTCCGCTTGAACATCCTGGCACAGCGCCAGCGTAACCGGCCCGCACTCGGCCGGATCGGTAAGCACTGCCATGGCGCGTTGCAGCGCGTTGATGATCTGCTCGGGTCGGGTGATGCGGTCGAAGTAGCGCGAAACGGGGCGAAAGCAATCGTTTGCGGAAACGGTGCCGTCCCCGAAATCCTCGATCTGCTGCAGCACGGGATCGGGCCGGCGATTGGCAAAGACATCACCTGGCAGCAGAAGAAGCGGCAGACGGTTTACATGCGCAACCGCGGCCGCCGTAACCATGTTTGTTGCTCCCGGTCCGATCGAACTCGTCACCGCCATCATCCGGCGGCGAAAGCTTGCCTTGGCGAAAGCGATCGCGGAGTGCGCCATCGCCTGCTCGTTATGTGCGCGGTAGGTCGGCAACTCATCCCGCACCTGATAGAGCGCCTCGCCGATGGCCGCCACGTTGCCGTGGCCGAAGATCGCCCAAACGCCGAAGAAAACTGGGACCTTCTTGCCTTCGACCTCCGTCATCTGCCGCGCAAGATAACGCGTCAGTGCTTGCGCCATAGTCAGGCGGATGGTCTTCATGGTCATCTCCCTCCCTGCAGGCCGATGTGCGCCGGAGCGGGCTGGCCGTTTAGTCCGGGCTCCGACCTTGCTTCGGTATCGTGGCGCCAAGCGTGCCAGAGTTCGTTGGAAAAGTCATAGGACTCTGCGTTCGGACCACGGTTGGTCGGGACTAAACCAGCTCAACACTGATACGGTTCGACGCGAACCAGTCGCGGGCGTGCGCCGGCATAGCGTTGTCACTGATGACGTGCTTCACCGCGGTGAGCGGCGAGATGAGAACGGGGCCTGCGTTGCCGAATTTGCTGGAGTCGCAGACGAGGGTGGTTGCTCGCGCCGACGCGATCAGCGCTCGCTTGGTCTCGGCGACTTCAAAGCTGCGTTCGGCGAGGCCTTTCTCAAAATGGACACCATAGGTCGCGAGAAACAGCCGGTCGGCGAAAACTCCGGAGAGCTGCCCGAGCGTCTGCTGGCTTGCGGTCGAAAGCGTCCGGGGGTTCAGCGTGCCGCCGCACACCACAACCGTCACGCCCGCCCGGCTGCCGGCCTCGAGTGCAACATTTAGGGCGCAGGTCACTACAGTGATCTCGGCGTTCTCCCGCAAGTGCCTCGCAATCTCGATCGTGGTCGAGCCGGAATCGAGAAGGATCGTCTCGCCTGGGCGGACGGCGGCGGCGGCTGCACGACCGATCCGGCGCTTGGCGTCAGCATGCTCCGCAGAACGAGCGGCGAATGACGTATCCTGGATCGCATCGGGCGCCACGACCGCCCCGCCATAGGTCCGTTGGATCAGCCCTCGCGCCGACAGCGCGTCAATGTCCTGACGGATCGTGACCGTCGACACGCCAAAACGGTCTGAGAGTTCCGAATTGCGTACGAAGCCGGTTTGCCGGACCAGTTGGGCAATGGATTCGCGGCGGTTCGTGTCGACACGTCTAGCCAATAGTGCCCCTCCAATTGCCATGATTCTAGTTCACGGCAATTGACTTTTCAATTCGCAACTAATTTACTTTGAAGTTCGAAAGCAAATTGGCGGCCAAGCCCTTTAAAATCGGGGAGGAGTGCAATGGCAAGAACCGTGGCGCTTCTGGCAACCCTCGATACCAAGGGCATCGAGATCGCCTATATGCGCGACTGCATCGTTGCGCGGGGTCACCGGACGCTGGTCATCGACAGCGGTCTTATGGGGGAGGCGGCAACGGCCGCCGACATTACCACCGCGCAGGTGGCCGAGGCCGGCGGATCTTCGCTGCAGACGCTCCGGCGCAACGCTGATCGCGAAGAGTCGGCACCGATCCTGGCTGCCGGAGCAACCAAGCTGGTGGGCGAACTGGTGGCGCGGGGCGAGATCCATGCGCTCGTCGCGCTCGGCGGCACCCAGGGGACAACACTGTCAACCGCAGTTATGCGGGCGCTTCCGTACGGCTTTCCGAAAATCATGGTCTCGACGATGGCGTCAGGGAACGTTGCTCCCTGGGTCGGCACGCGGGACATCACCATGATGTACTCGGTGACCGACATCATGGGGCTAAATCCGTTCATGCGGCGCGTACTTGCCAATGCTGCCGGAGCGGCTTGCGGTATGGCAGAGGTGGAGCTTCCGGACTCAGCGGCGAAGCCGCTTGTTGCCGTCACTACCGTCGGCATTACGACCCAGGGAGCAATGAAGGCGGCCGAGGTGCTGCAGGCCGCCGGCTATGAGACCATCGTCTTCCACGCCGTCGGTACTGGCGGCCGCGCGATGGAGGAGATGATGCGCCAGCGCCTGATCGGCGCTGTCCTCGACTATTCGACCATCGAAGTGTCGAATGAAATGTTTCATGCCCTCCTTGCAGGCGGGCCTGATCGGCTGACTACGGCCGGCACTCTTGGACTGCCGCAAGTGCTTTGCCCCGGGGCTATCGAAGTGCTGGTGTTCAACGAGCCGGAAACGGTACCGGAGCGTTACCGTGATCGGCGTCTAGTTCGCCACAGTCCGCAGATAACAGATCTCCGCTTAAATCGCGACGAGATGGCGGACGTCGGCCGCGAGGTCGGCCGCAGGCTTGCATCGACGAAAACTGATGCGGTCTTCCTCATTCCGAAAGCAGGCTATGATAGCTACGCCACAGAGGGTGAGGCGTTCTTCGATCCCCACGCCGACGCAGCGTTCGTCGAAGCGCTCCGCGCCAGCGCTCCCGAGCGCGTCGCGGTCGTCGAGCGGGACCTCGATATCAATGACCCGGCCTTCGCGACCGAGGCGGCCATGACGCTGATCGGTCTCATGCAGGCCAACGCGAAGGCCAGCTGACAAATGGCGTTGCGCCATTCCCGGCAAGCCTGCCTCATGCGCTTGCGTGCTGAAATCGCGACCGGCCGTGCCGTGGTCATGACGGGAGCTGGCAACGGCCTCGCCGCAAAATTCATCGAGCGTGGCGGAGTCGATCTGATCGGCGTGTACAACACCGGCTATTTCCGCATGCAGGGCTACGGGTCGCTCGCCGGAATGCTTCCCATCCTCGACGCCAACGAACTGGTGTTCCGCACTGCGGACCGTGAGGTGTTACCCCAGGTGAAGACGACCCCCGTCATCGCCGGCGTCAACGCAGTCGATCCGCTGCGCGATATGCCGCGCTTTCTTTCAGACCTTGCTCGGATTGGCATCTCGGGGGTCCATAACTTCCCGACCGTTGCTTGGTTCGACGGCAATTTTCGCCGCTCGCTCGAGGCCACAGGCCTTGGCTACGTGCATGAGCTTGCGATGCTCCGAATGGCCCGCGACCTCGATCTTCTCACGATCGGCTATGCCTTCAACGCCGAGGATACGGTTCGGCTGATGGAGGAGGCTGCGCCGGATATTTTCATATTCCACGCCGGAATTACCGCCGGCGGCACGACCGGGGACTCCGGCGCGGCCTCCCTCGCCGAAACCGCCGCGCGAAGCGAGCGGCACTTCGCCCTTGCGCGAAAAATACGGCCGGATGTGATCCTGCTTGCTCACGGTGCGGCGATCGTCGACCCCGAGCACGCGCAGCACATGCTCGACCAGACCGGCTGCCACGGCATCCAGCTTGGCTCAAGCGTCGAGCGACTTGCGATCGAGGGACCGCTGGAGGCACGGGCCGCGGCGTTCAAAGCTACGCGGCTTGGTGACGGACGCGGCTAGGGCTTGCGGAGATGCCGCTCGTTGCTTTCCAAGACCTCATGGCGGATGCGGCGCGCCACCGCTATGCGGTCGGCTATTTCGAGAGCTTCAGCCTTGAGTCGCTGCTCGCCGTTACCGACGCGGCGGCAGCGGAACGCTCTCCGGTGATCCTCGGTTTCAGCGGTATCTATCTGCCGCATCCGGCCCGCCGGGTGCGCGACCGTCTCGCCCCGTACGCCGCGATGGGTTTGGCCATCTGCCGAGATCTTACCGTTCCTGCCTGCTTGCTCTTCAACGAGTGCCCGCATGCCGAGTGGGTCGAGGCGGCGATCGGGCTGGGCTTCAGCCTAGTGATGTTTAGTGACGATGCGCTCGACGACAGCGGCGCGGTCGCAATAATCACCCGCCTAGTCGAGCTTGCCCACGCACGCGGCGCCGCAATCGAAGCAGAGCTTGCCCCCCTTCCCGGCGTCGGCGGCGACCTCGATCCCTCCAAAGAACTGGACACCCGACCGACTGATCCTGAATCGGCGGGGAGCTTCGTTGCGGCAACTGGTGTTGACGCGCTTGCGGTCAATATTGGGCAGATGCACCTTCACGGACGGCGCGTTGTGCGCTTGGACCTCGATAGACTCCGCGCGCTTGCCACTCTGCCCGTGCCGCTCGTTCTTCACGGCGCAACGTCGATCGCACCGAGCGATCTGCAGGCGGCGATCGAAATCGGCGTGCGCAAAGTCAATGTCGGCAGCCGGTTGAAACGGGCCTTCCTGAATGCGTTGCGCGAAGCGTGCCGCTCGGTGCCCGAGAACGCGAATCCGTACGAGTGCATCGGCTCCGGCCTCGACAACGACGTGTTGGTAGCCGGCCGCCGGGCTATGGCGGCCGAGGTCGCCCAGATGATGCGTCTGTTCGGCAGCAGCGGCCGCGCCGAGCATTGGAGACCGAAATGAAGCATCCCGTGGTGATGCCGCATCTCGGAGCGACCGGCGGTGACGTAAAGATCGTCGAGTGGCGGATCGCAGAACGCGACGTTGTCGCTACTGGCGCGGCGCTCCTCACCGTCGAGACTGATAAGTCGGTGGTCGAGGTGGAGGCCTTTCGCGGAGGTCGGCTGACCGGACCACTCGCGCCCCCCGGAAGCTCGGTCGCGCCGGGGGCGATCATCGGCTATCTGAGCGACGATGTAGAAGGCGCAATTCCGGTCGCCCACGTGCCGCCGGCACCGAACGCGGGCCGCGCCGCAGCACCGCCTATCTCTACGCCGCCGGCACCGGCGCCCCTCAGCCAGGAGGTTCGGGCCGCACGAATAATGGTGAGGTTGTCGCGCGTTCGAGACAGCAAAGATGCCGCGGGTTTCGTAGAACGTTTGCTCGAAGCCTTCGCCACAATGGTGCTGATCCGTCGCTACGAGGAGCACCTCTACCAGCTCTTTCTCCAGGGGCTGGTCCCGGGGACGCTTCATCAATGCCAGGGTCAGGAGGCCGTCGCTGTGGGCGTGTGCTCGGCCCTCCGCCGCGACGACCTCGTCTACTCGACCCACCGGCCGGTCGGACATCTGATCGCCAAAGGTGCTTCGCTCGAAGCAATCACCGCTGAAATCTGGGGGAAAGCGACCGGTTGCGTTGGCGGCAAAGGCGGCCAGATGCATCTGGCGGACTTCGCCGTCGGCGCAATGGTGTCCAACGCCATCGTCGGCGCCAACATCCCAATAGCGACTGGCAGCGCGATGTCCTTTCGGCTGCAAGGCCTCGATCGCGTCGCCGTCAGCTTCTTCGGCGATGGCGCCTCGAACATTGGCGCCTTTCACGAAGGGCTAAACCTTGCCGCCGTGCAGGACGCGCCGGCAATATTTGTCTGCGAGAACAATCTGTACGCCGCATCGACCAATTTCGCCTTGACGGCACGTATTACCGACATTGCTGCACGTGCGGCCGCCTATGGCATGCCCGGCGTAGTGGTGGATGGTATGGATGTCGAGGCGGTCTATGCGGCAGCAAGAACGGCGGTGGCGCGTGCTCGGGCCGGGCGGGGTCCGACGCTGATCGAGGCCAAGACCTATCGGTATCGCGGTCACTCGCGCGGCGATCCCGGTGGTTATCGAGCGCGCGACGAGCACCGGCCTGGATGGCCCGCGATCCGATCGAACGGCTCAAACAGCGACTGGTCGGCGACTTCGCCCTCCCTGCGGCGAAAATCGACGAGATCGAGGCAAAGGCACAGGCCAAGGTCGAGGCCGCGGTTGAGTTCGCCCAACAAAGCCCCGAGCCTTCGCCGGACTCGGCTCTGGAGCATGTCTTCGTATGAACGATGCCGGCGCGCCTACCCGACCGATGGGCATGGCAGAGGCCTTGCGAGACGCCATGCGTATTGCGATGCGGACCGATCCGACCGTATTCCTGCTTGGCGAGGACATCGGCGTGTCCGGCGGATTCGGCGGCGGCTTCACCGTTACGCTCGGCCTTGCTGAGGAATTCGGCCGCGAGCGGGTCATCGACACGCCGATCTCGGAGGGCGCGATCGTCGGTGCCGCAGTCGGCGCCGCGATGGCCGGAAGCCGGCCAGTTGCCGAGATGCAGTACGGCGACTTCGTCTTCTGCGCCATGGACCAGGTGGTCAACCAGGCGGCCAAGATGCGTTACATGAGCAATGGCAGCGTGCGGGTGCCGATGGTGCTCCGGCTACCGGTCGGGGCTTCTCAGCGCGGCGCGCAGCACGGGCAGTCGAGCGAAGCTTGGTTCATGCATACGCCGGGCCTGAAGGTAGCGTGTCCTGCGACCCCTTATGATGCGAAGGGAATGCTGATCGCGGCGATCCGGGACGACAACCCCGTCATCTTCCTGGAGCACAAGCTCCTCTACGGCGGCAAGGGAACACGCAAGGAAACCGCGCAAATCTCGCTCGGCACTGAGGTTCCCGATGGTGATTATGAAATCCAGCTCGGTACAGTGGCAGTCCGCCGTGCGGGACGTGACCTCACTATGCTGGCCAATATGTTGATGGTGCACCGCGCGCTAGCCGCGGCGGAGAGGTTGGCGGAGTCGGGAATTGACGCCGAGGTCATTGACGTTCGCTGCCTCGTACCGCTTGATATGGCTACCATCGAAGACTCGGTCAGAAGAACCGGTCGGGCGCTTATCGTCGAGGAGGACCATCTCACCGGCGGATGGGGCGCCGAGATCGCAGCTAGAATTGCCGACGCGGCATTTTCCAATCTCCGCGCCCCAATCCGACGAGTCGCGGGGCCTGACACGCCAATACCCTGCGCACCCGCCTTGGAGCGCGCCTGGGTGCCGGATGTCGACCGTATCACTGCCGCCGCTGTAGCACTTCTGGGCGCGGCCTCACGTCACCTCACCGTCGCCTCTGAATGAGTTTCGATCCGAGCGGATTTGAGAAAATCGGCCGCCGATTCAAGACGGGAATGTTCGCGGAGGTCGAGAACTTCCCCCGCTCGCTCCGTCCTACTCCGCCGCCTGTCGGTTCTCGAGGTGCTGACGAAGCTTGGGCATGACTTTCTCGGCAAGCAGCACCATGGAGTGCTTGTGGAGTTCCGGTTTGTCCCAGTCTTTGTGCGTGAGCAAGAGGGTCCCAAAAGGACCGACCTCGTCGACGATTGCGACGAGCTGGTCCAATACCCGCTGTGGGCTGCCGTGCAGCACCATCCAGTCAAAGCACTGCTGAACCGTCACTGCATCATCGGGGATTGTTTCGCTTGGTTTGAATATCTTGAGCAGTTTGTAGTTCGAAAGATTGTCGCGCAGATAAGCGTAGTACCAGCCGTAGCTGCTGCGATCGTCGCTCAGATAGTCCGCGGCCTCCTGGTCAGTCTCAGTGACGAGGATGCTGCGTGCCAAGCGCCATTCCGTGCGGTCAGGGTGCCGCCCCGCGGCCGCGGCGCCGGCGCAGTATTGATGCCAATGCGATTTGGCATGGCCGACGGGCGTGAAATTCGCCGAGATAAGGCCCCAGCCGCGCTCACCGGCGAAGCGGGCCGTTGGAGAAGAGGGACTCATCGCCGAGACCGCGATCGGTGGGTATGGCTTTTGATAAGGCTTTCGCATCCGCCCAACGCCAAGGCGCGGCTGATACGAGCTGTCGATCGTGATGTCCCAGTACTTGCCGGCGATGTGGTAGGGCGGGTCCGACGCCCAGATCTTGTGTATGATCTCGATCGATTCCGCCATCATCTCCGAGCGGTCTTTGTCGGTGACCTTGAACAACTCGAAGTCAGAGCCTAGCCCGCCGGGCCCTATACCCATAATGAAGCGGCCCGCACTGAGATGGTCGAACATTGCACAGTTTCCGGCAACCTGCGCCGGATGGTGCTGCGGCAGGTTGAGCACGCTAGTACCGAACTTGATCGACGTGGTGAGCGGGATCAGCGTCGCCATGAACTGTAACGGATCGGGGATGGGTTCGGTCGCGGCGCTATAATGCTCGCCGACCCATGCTTCCTCGTAGCCGAGTTTCTCCGCCAGCAGAATGGCTTCACGGTCTTGCTGCAAGATCTTGGTGTAGTCGCCTTCGGGGTCGTGCAGCGGCATCATGAATAAGCCAAGCTTCATCGCGTCTCTCCCTTCGAAGAACCAGGTCGGATGTTTGCGAGGTTAGCGGTGGATGCTGGCCGGCAGTGTCTAAAGATTGCTGCTCCGCGCTCCAACCTCGTCCGTCTTTGAATTGCCCTCCCGAAGAGATTCGTCATATGACTCTCCCTGGGAGGTTTCGTGCGAGTAGCGATGATAAACGGGGTCTCCGTGACCGTACAGCCGGCTTTGTGAAGCTCGACGCGCCCGTAAGAAAAACCAACCTTGGGTCTTCAGCGCTGCCAACAAATGGGTAGACAGCGATCCGCTGTCGCTGTTACTAGGCAATACTGTCAAACTAAGTCGTTGTGATACGCACAAGGCATGAAACCAAACGATGGCAATGCAACCATCAAGCACCGACAAGTGGAAACCGGATACGGTTGGATTGCGTCACGACTTTTTTGCACTTGGACAATGCCCCAGAGCCGCGCGCGACGCAGGCAAAAATGAAAAGATTGGCGTGGTCGGCGCCGGAGACGTATGGAGCAAGTTTATCTTGCCGGCGCTCGCTCAGCGTGGTTCGCAGGTATACGTTTGTGACAAGAAATTCGACTCATACAGCCGCCTCGAGATCCAAGCCAAGGAACAAGATGCCTTCTTGCGCTTGGTCAAAGAAATCGGCGCTCAAGATCGAATTGAAGTCGTCGTTGGGGGGATTGGCGCTCTGCGGGATGATCTCGACTACGTCTTAGTGCTCACCCCGCCGTCA
>Ga0210402_10001850_pt1 | contig 21239 bp, 15 predicted proteins | sample IncBWC7MmetaG_FD_161055 | JGI IMG/M metagenome (GOLD analysis project Ga0210402, IMG submission 161055) | Forest soil microbial communities from Barre Woods Harvard Forest LTER site, Petersham, Massachusetts, United States - Inc-BW-C-7-M | ecosystem: Environmental > Terrestrial > Soil >... | reverse complement strand
GGTTGACCATCCTGGGACCATTGCGGCTGCATCTCCCGCTACAAAGACGTTGGGCGCCTCGGGTATGCCCATGAAAGCGCCAACCAATGCGCGCCCGGCGCGGTCTGTCGTCGTCCCCAGCATTTTCACGACCGGTGAGGCGCTAACGCCCGCCGTCCAAAGCACGGTAGCGCAGGGAATCCGGGCGCCACCCGCGATCACGCCCTGATCATCAACCCGCTCGACCTTTACGCCCGTCGAAATCTCAACCCCGAGCTTGGTCAGCCGTCTGGCGGCCTTTCGTGACAGCGCCTCCGCAAAGGTCGGAAGGATGCGAGCGCCGCCGTCCAGTAACAAAACCCGGCTCTTGGCAGGATCAATCCTTCGGAAATTGTTGCGCAAGGTCACCGAGACCAGTTGGGCGATCGAAGCGGCAAGCTCGACGCCGGTCGGACCGGCGCCCACCAACACGAAGGTCATTTGCCGGGCACGTTCCTTCTCGTCATCGGTAGACTCCGCCAACTCAAACGCGCTGAGGATCTTGGTTCGGATCGCTTCAGCGTCGTTGAGGCTCTTGAGGCCCGGCGCGAACTGCGCGAACTCGTCATGACCGAAATAGCTCGGACGCATGCCGGTCGCGACCACTAGGAAGTCATACCTGAGTTTTCGACTGCCAATCCCCGGGCAAATGGCTTCGACGGTCCGAGCTCCGAGGTTGATGCCCTTGACCTCGGCCAGCAACACACTCAGGTTTTTCTGTCTCGCCTCGAGCTGCCGGATCGGCGCTGCTATCTCGGCCGGCGACAAAACTGCGGTGGCAACCTGGTAAAGGAGCGGCTGAAAAATATGGTGATTGCGCCGATCGATCAGCGTGATGTCGACATCGGCTCGTTTCAGTGCCCGCGCTGCTGCAATACCGGCAAAGCCACCCCCGACGATCAAGACGCGCTTCTTGTCCGGGACAGCCCTTGCTAAGGGTTGCTGTTCTTGCGGGAACGACTTGGTGAGGACTGAAGTCATGGATGTACCGACGCTCTCCAGGGCCAGCCGCCGGGTTAGCATCGGGCTTCGGCCTATTCTTGGACGCCGCTGCGGTGCATTGAACGACCGTGCCTCATCGTGCGGCGGAGGGCGGCATTCGCTCGAACATAAAATTGATCAATTGCGCTGCGCGGTCCAGTAGCCCGAGCATCGCGCACTCCCCGTGTGGCCGCTCCATCTTCCGCGACCGGTCGTCCCGAAAAGCCTGCCGGTGCCCGATGCGAATTTTTCGTGAACCGTCACCGACGCATGAACCGAACCGGATTTTGCGACGTACCCTCTGAATTTAACGAGATTGGGATGAGTCACGACACCGTCTGAAATATTGATGGTGAAATTGTAGCTGGCATCGCATGCGCCACTTTGCGTGACGAAAACGAGATCCCAGGAACCATCATAAGCGGAATGTGCTCGCGCGACAGGTACCGGGGCAATAAGGCAGACGGCTGCAATCATCCAGCGTGAAGGCGACTTCATCGATGCTTCTCCGTTAGGCCAGGCGGCAGCTTCCGAGCAAAAAGCAGCGGACCTCGCCGATGTTCGAAGCTTGGAGCGGCCGTTTCGGATATCCGAACACTGATCCCTAGGAAATGCTGGCCTGGTGTGCTTGTCGAAACGTGCTTGGATCATCCCAATTCATGCGATCGCGGCACGTGTCTGAATCTGAATTTGTCAGCCACCAGTTTTGAGCATGATTGGCCCCAATGGAGCAGCCGCGTTCAATAGCGGCCCGAGGTGAGAACGCATATTGAATGCGTGCATTGACAAGCTGTTCGGGCTGAACACGACAGCTCTCACTTTGAATGAACTTGGAGCAGCGAGATGAACGTCAAATCCATCGCCGGTCAATTCGGGGAAGGGCGAGTTGCGTTGTCGTCTCACTCCGCTCACCCGCTGGGCCGCCGCCGGAGCTTGTCTGAATTTGTCGCACTGACAAAGCCGCGTGTGATGATGCTTGCCGTCTTCACGGCGGTCGTCGGACTGAGCATCGCACCAGGTCGACTTGATCCGCCAACCACGCTCGTCACGGTTCTTGCCATCGCCGCCGGAGCTGGAGCCGCCGGCGTGCTCAACATGTGGTACGACGCAGATATCGATGCAATCATGAGCCGCACCGCGATGCGGCCAATTCCGCGGGGCAAGGTCTCCCGGTTCGAGGCGCTTGTCCTTGGACTCGTTCTTGGCAGCGTCGCAGTGCTGGTCCTCGCTTTGGCGACGAACCTCCCGGCGGCCGCATTGCTGGCCGGCACGATTGCCTTCTATGTTCTCGTGTATACGGCGTGGCTGAAGCGGTCTACGCCGCATAACATCGTCATCGGCGGCGTCGCAGGAGCGCTGCCGCCCGTGATCGGATGGGCCGCGGCGACTGGCGAAATCGGGTTCGAGCCGCTTGCGCTTTTCCTCATCATCTTCCTCTGGACGCCGCCCCATTTCTGGGCTCTGGCGCTCAATCGCACCGATGATTATGCCCGCGCCGGTGTTCCGATGTTGCCGGTTGTCGCGGGGAGGACCGCAACGACGCGACAGATCCTGATCTACAGCGGCCTGCTGGTTCTCGCCGCGGAGCTGCCGTGGCTGCTCGGACTGGCCGGTGTGGTCTATGACGCGATCGCTGCGATCTGTGGAGCGCTTTTCCTTTTGCTCGCGCTCCAACTGAACAAAAGCGCTGGGACGGATCGCCGGGCTGCTCACAGGCTGTTCGTATTCTCGATCTTCTATCTATTCGCGCTGTTCGCGGTTCTCTTGATCGACCGCGGCGGCAGTTCATTCCTGTGAGCGAGGTCTAACATGCGATACAGTTTTCGGGCATTTGCCCTGACGAGTGCCGCAACACTCGGTGGCTGCACGGAAGGCGTGCTCGATCCGCAAGGACCCATTGCTCTCGCCGAGCGACAGATTCTGCTCAACTCGCTCGGCATCATGCTGGCGATCGTGATTCCGGTGATCCTTGCGACGCTTGGCGTCGCCTTCTGGTTTCGTGCTTCGAATGAGCGTGCGCGTTATCGGCCAAATTTCAGCTATTCCGGCCGTCTCGAGATGCTGGTCTGGTCGATCCCGGCGATGACCGTGTTCCTGGTTGGCGGCGTGGCGTGGATTGGCTCGCACGATGTGAGCCCACGCAAGCCGATCGCATCCACCGCGAAACCCCTGCGAGTCCAGGTTGCCTCACTCGATTGGAAATGGCTCTTCATCTATCCCGATCAGGGGATTGCAAGCGTCAATCGACTGATTATTCCCGTCGGCACGCCGGTCAGTCTGGAGCTGACTTCCTCGGGTGTGATGAACAGCTTCTTCGTGCCGCAGCTTGGCAGCCAGATCTACACCATGGCGGGAATGATCACCCGCCTCCATTTGCAGGCCGACCATCCCGGAACATACCGCGGATTTTCCGCTCAGTTCAGCGGCGATGGCTTTTCCGACATGCATTTCGACACGGATGCGGTGTCGGAGGAAAAATTCGCACAGTGGATCGAAACGGCGCGCAGCGCCGGCCAGCAGCTCAATGCGGAGACTTATGCCGATCTGGCGAAGCCCAGCGCTGCGATGGCGCCATTCACCTATCGCTCGGTCGCGCCTGGTCTATTCGGCAGCATCCTAGTCTCCGAAATGCAGTCCGACGACGCGATGTGCCGCGCATATCCGAGATCAATGAGGGCGGAAAAATGACTCTACTTGGCAAGCTGGACTGGAGCGCGATTCCCTTCGACCAGCCGATTATCATGGGCGCGTCGGGGGGCATGGTCCTGGTTATCGTGTCCGTCCTTTCATGGGTCACGCTCAAGGGTTACGTGCCCTATTTGTGGCGCGAGTGGCTGACCTCCGTCGACCACAAGCGCATCGGCATCATGTACATCATCTTGGCGCTGATCATGCTGTTGCGCGGCTTTGCCGACGCCATCATGATGCGGGCGCAACAGGCGGTCGCAGCAGGCGGCGCGCAGGGGTACCTGCCGCCTGAGCACTTCGATCAGATCTTTTCGGCGCATGGCACGATCATGATCTTCTTCATGGCGATGCCGTTCGTGATCGGAATGATGAATTTCGTTGTGCCGCTGCAGCTCGGCGTCCGCGACATGGCGTTTCCGACGCTGAACTCGGTCGCCCTGGGGCTGACTGCGTCGGGCATTCTCCTGACGAACATCTCGCTTGCGGTCGGCGAGTACGCAAAAACCGGCTGGGTCGCCTATCCACCGCTGAGCGAGCTGCAATTCTCGCCCGGCGTCGGCGTCGACTACTATCTCTCGGCCCTGCAAATCTCCGGCGTCGGCACGTTGATGACAGGAATAAATTTCGTTGCGACAATCCTGAAAACGCGGGCGCCTGGGATGAGCTATATGCGCATGCCCGTCTTTTGCTGGACGGCGCTCGCTTCGAACCTGCTCATCGTCGCCGCATTTCCGGGCTTGACGGCGACTTTCACGATGCTGCTGCTCGATCGCTATCTCGGCTTTCATTTCTTTACGATCGAGGGCCAGGGCAATGCGATGATGTACGTCAACCTGTTCTGGGTCTGGGGTCACCCGGAGGTCTACATCCTGGTCTTGCCGGCGTTCGGCATCTTCTCCGAGGTTGTCGCGACCTTCTCTGGCAAGCCGCTGTTTGGCTATCGCTCCATGGTCGCTGCGACGATGGTGATCTGCGTGCTGTCGTTCATCGTGTGGCTGCATCACTTCTTCACCATGGGAGCGAGCGCGAACGTCAACGGCTTCTTCGGCGTCATGACGATGATCATTGCGGTGCCGACGGGTGTGAAAATCTTCAACTGGCTCTTCACCATGTATGGCGGCCGCATCCGGTTCAATGTCCCGATCCTGTGGTCGATCGGCTTCATGGTGACTTTCGTGATCGGCGGCATGACCGGTGTTCTGATGGCTGTCCCGCCTGCGGATTTCCAGCTGCACAACAGCCTGTTTCTTGTCGCCCACTTCCACAACGTCATCATCGGTGGTGTCGTGTTCGGTCTGCTGGCGGGCTACAATTACTGGTTTCCCAAGGCGTTCGGCTTCAGGCTCGACGAACGATGGGGCGCGGCCTCGTTCTGGTGCTGGTTTATCGGCTTCTATCTCGCTTTCATGCCGCTTTACGTGCTGGGTCTCATGGGCATGACTCGCCGGATGCAGCACTACGATGTTGCGAGCTGGCAGCCGTGGTTGTTGGTTGCCGCGGTTGGCGTCGTTGTGATTCTCGCTGGCGTCGTCTGCCAGGTCATCCAGCTCGTGGTCTCGATTCGTGACCGCGAGCAACTCAGGGCGACGGCGGACCCATGGGACGGTCGGACGCTGGAGTGGGCGACGGCCTCGCCGCCACCCGCGTGGAACTTTGCCGTGCTGCCGCAAGTCACGGACGTCGACGCCTTCTGGAAAATGAAGCAGCGCGAGCGCAAGCAGCAGGTCCAACCGATGAAAGAGCACAAATTCGAGCCGATCGAGCTGCCGAAGAGCAGCGCCACCGGATTCGTCACGGCATTTTTTGCCGTCGTTTCCGGCTTCGCCTTGATCTGGCACATCTGGTGGATGGCGGGTGTCGGGTTGATCGGCGTGTTTCTGACGGTGCTTGCCTTCGCGTTTCGCAGCGAGGAGGAAGTCAAAGTCCCGGCCGATCAGATTGCTCGGTTCGAGCAGGCGAACCAGGCGGAGATTGCAGCATGAACGTCGCTGTTGCAATTGATGATGAGGTTCCGCACGAGGCGGCGCCAAGCACGAGTGAGGCCGGTCCGGCTCCGAAGCGGATCGTGGTCGGTTTTGGCTTCTGGGTATTTCTGCTGAGCGACATCGTCATGTTTGCGTCGCTCTTTGCTGCTTACGCGGTGCTTGCGCAGGCAACCGCAGGCGGCCCGAGCGGCCTGCAACTGTTCAACCAGGTCAGTGTTGCGATCGAGACCGCTTGCCTTCTTGCCTCAAGCTACACGTGCGGATTGATGTCCCTGGCCATCAGTGTGCGGCGTTATGCCACCGTTTATTTGGGCGCCCTCATCACCTTCGTGCTGGGAGCCGCGTTCCTCGCGCTGGAGGTGCGAGAGTTCGCCGGCATGATCGCTATCGGGGCTGGTCCGCAGCGTAGCGCCTTTCTCTCCGCTTTCTTTACGTTGGTTGGCTGTCACGGCCTGCACGTCACCGCCGGTCTCGCATGGCTGGTCGTGATGATGGCTCAAGTCGCAATCAAAGGCTTTCAAGCGGCCGTCGAGCGGCGTCTGCTTTGCTTTTCGCTGTTCTGGCATGCCTTGGACATCGTTTGGGTATGGCTGTTCACGGTGGTTTATCTGATGGGAGTCGTTTCATGACCGACACACAATACGATCGCGCCCCCGGTGACGCCTCAGCACTCCCCGACGTCGAACGCGGAACATCGTCCGGCGTGCTTGTCTACACGATCGGATTGGCTCTCGCCGTGGTCCTCACGGCCATGTCGTTCTGGGTCGCGAACACATCGCTGCTTTGGGCGGGCGGTATTGCTCTCGGTCTGACTGTCCTCGCGATCGCGCAAATGGGCGTCCACCTGGTGTTTTTCCTGCACGTCACCACAGGCCCGGACAATACCAATAACGTGATGGCTCTCGCCTTTGGCGTGCTCATCGTAACCCTGGTCGTCGTCGGATCGCTTCTGATCATGGCGGATCTGAACGACAACATGATGCCGACGGCAGAGATCATGAACCCGCATATGCAGCATTGAGCGGCCGCTCCACGATCCGCCAAGTCTGCAATGGGTCAAAGCGCGAAACTCTCAGCTGAACACAACGCGTCCGCAACTATTTTAGTCGCCGGCGCAAAGACGAAGCGGAGTTTCGTTGCTACGGTTTGCGGACATTGGGCAAGGCGTTAGCGCTGGGCCAAGTATCCGCATATCGCTGATGGGCACCGGGCCGTCGAAGCGCGGCAAGCCATTGCGCCCCATACACCAAAAACTGAAACGATGACTTTCAATTATTTCTGTTTCGCTGGTTGACCCTCCAAGCACATCATCGGAGCACATAGGAGTGTTCCCATGAGCCAACATGCCAGCGAGAATAGCGTCCCGCCGTCCGTGGGCACAGATGTGAGTGGTGTCGAGACGCTGCTCAATCGCAATCTTCCGGAAGTCTTCGGTGAAGGTGATCCGGCTCGCCGAACGGCCGCAATTCAGGAACTTTATACTGAGGACTGTGTGCTGTACGTGCCGCCCGGCACTTTCGTCGGACACGACGCACTGGACAAGTTCGCCGGCGATCTCCGCGCGACGCATCCGCATTTTGTTTATACGCCTCACGGCGCCCCTCAGGTTCTGCACAATTCGGGACGCCTGGCGTGGGGCTCGGGGCCAAAAGGCGAAACGCCCGTGTACACCGGTGTGGATTTCATCATCACGCGCGACGGCAAGATCGCGGCTCTCTATGTTTACCTCGACTCGCCGCCCACATGATGTGTGAAACGGAAGAGGACCGACTAACGGGTAGGACGGCGCAGTTCGCAGAGGTACGATCGATCTTGCTACTTGGCATCGGTTGCACATGAACCGGCAAGTCATCGCACGTTTGTCCAAGCGTCGAGGTCAACGCCAACGCTAGCCTTGCATGTTGAAATGATGCGGGGCTGACAAGCTGCTGGTGGCGGGGACGAGGAAATGCTGAAAGGTTTTACTGCCCCTCGCTCCCCTCTTGGCGTTGCCCCGCTTGTCCCGCCACCACCCTGGCACTTCGCAGGTGACGTGCTCGCGGTAGAGTTTTGGAATGATCCGGATGTATCAGTCCACATTCTTCCGGCTGGTGTCGAGGTGGATGAGAGATGTCCGGGGCACTCTGTTGCCCTCTTCGCCGACTACCAGTTCAGCGCGCAGGACAATGAGTATCTCGATCCGGCCAGATATCAATGTCGCCAATTTACTGTCCTTCTCGACGCGCTGTGGAAGGGGACACGAATAGCGTGGTGTCCGTATTGCTACGCCGACAACGATGCTGCCTTGATGAGAGGCTGGATACAAGGCTATCCAAGAAAATTCGGTACCGTGCACCAGACCCGGACCTTTTCCGCCGCGAGCGCCGCTTCGGCGCCACTCGCGCGGGATGGCAGGTTCGCCGCTTGCATGTCTGCGCATGGTAGAATGCTGGTGCAAGCCCGCGTCACTTTGCGCGAGAGGGCCGAGGGTCTTATGGGTTTGCTCGACCGCCGAATCGTGGGGCGGCGATATTTTCCTCGGCTCTCGGCCGGCCTGCACGAGAGGCCAGCCGTGGATGAACTCGTTGGATCCGTTTCGAACCACCTCATGATCACGAACATCTGGATCGGCGAGGGTGAGCTCAATTTTCCGGAAGCCTACGGCGAAGAGTTGGAGATGCTCGGGCCGCTGAAGGTGGGGCGCGGATATCGATTTTCGTTTTCCTATTCCGTCACCGGTGTCGAAATCCTGGCAGACCTGACCGCCTAACAGTCGTAGCAGATGCAGACAAGCGAGTTCCGCAGCAGGAATGAACAAGTCGACGCACGCCAATCAAATCAATTGTGGCCGCTTCCGCTAGCTTCTTCGCCGGCAGCGATGCATCAGGACATGGCAATGCTCAAGGGCTTTACAGTTCCGAAATCGCCATTCGGTCAGGCCGCTCTAACGCCGCCACCACCCTGGCACTATGCCGGCGATGTTGTTGGAGTTGAATTCTGGACGCATCCCGACGCAACGGCGGCAACATTGCCGCATGGCCTTTCCCGAGATCCGAAGTCGAATGGCCGCGCCGTCATGATGTTTCTGGATTGGCAATTCACAGCCCAGGATGACGAATATCTCGATCCGGCTCGTTATCAGTATCGCGAGGCATTTGTTCTGGTCGACGCGATGTATGGCGATGTGCCGGTCGTGTGGTGTCCGTACATTTATGTCGACAATGATGCAGCGCTTGCGCGCGGTTGGACGCAGGGTTTTCCAAAGAAGATCGGCAGCATCTTTCAGACGCGCTCCTTTGCGGCCGCAGGTCCCGCCGCGGCGCCGGTCGCGTCCGGCAGCCGATTTGGCGCGAGCCTCTCCGCACATGGACAGCGTCTTGCAGAAGCCTGCGTCACCTTGCACAAGCCGATCAAAAGCGGACCGTCCTTTCTCAACCGGCCCACGGTCTTGCTGCGATATTTCCCGAGCTTGGCGGCCGGTCACCAGGACAAGCCCGCGGTCAACGAGCTGGCGATGTCAATCACCGACAATCTCGCTGTCGTGGGTGCGTGGATCGGGAAGGGTGAGCTTAATTTTCCGGAAGCCAATGGTGAAGAACTCCACGCCCTCGCGCCGACGAGGATCGAGTGTGGGTTCCGTTACTCACTGTCCTACTCGGTCAGCGATCTCAAGATCCTCAAGGACCATGGCTCGTAACTGACTGAAATACGCCTGTCGAAACGGCGAAGCGTTAAGTCCCTTGCTCCGCCGAGAGGGTCTCCGCGGAAGCTCCGTTCCCGCGGAGATCCTCGGCGGGCGTTACTCCGAACGCCGGCCAAGAGCACCCCGAACAGTTCCGCGAATTGTCGTGACTATCGGCCGGAATCCGGCCATGCCCTTTCCCGTATGCGGCTGAAGATACGTGGTTTTTTCTACCCTGGGGCGTTTGCCCAACGATCGGGTATTTGCCCAAGATTAACGGTTCAGAACGTTACTTAACAAGCCAAACGGGGCTCCATGGACCATGCTCTTGCCGTGCTGGGATGCTCGTCGAGGGTTTGACATGGAAAGGTCTCAAAGCGCCGTGACGGATTCTTCCTCAGCCGGCCTCGAGTTCGGATATCTGGCGAACAGCCTAGCGACACTTCTTGAGACAGCGAGACGTGAGCTCGAGCGTGATCGTGAGGCGGCGAAAGCCTCGCTGGCTACCGCATCGACTATCCTGCAAGCGGAAATCGAGCGTCGCTCGGGCGCCAACGGGTCCACAAGGGGTGGTCTAGCCGCTTGGCAGATCGTTCGCGTGCAAGCTTACATTGACAGCAATCTGCACCGCACCATTCATATCCGGGATCTCAGTGCCGTGGCGCGCCGAAGCCCCGCGCACTTCTCACGGAAATTCAAACTGGCTGTTGGCGAGTCACCTCATGCCTACCTGGTGACAAGACGGCTTGAGAGAGCGTGCCACCTGATGAGGACCAGTGCAGAACCATTGAGTGAAATCGCCCTCAGCGTGGGCTTCTCGGATCAAGCCCATCTGTGCAGGCTCTTCAGGCAGGCTTTTGGTCAGAGCCCAGCCAGCTGGCGGCGCGAACGCGGCACCCCTGGCCGTGGCATCCCTGGCAAGGTCACCTCGAGAACCGGCTCGGGTGAGGATATTCCATGAGAGGTCACGAGGGGAAAGTCCTGAGCTTCGGCCCCTTCGAACTGTCGATTGGAAGCCGGCGTCTGACGAACGGCGCAAAGGTTGTCCCGCTCGGCGGGCGCGCCATGGATCTTCTCATCGTGCTTGTGGAGCACGCAAACAAGGTTGTCGGCAGGAGAACCCTGATCGAGCGCGTTTGGCCGAAGAGAGGAGCCGAACAAGTCAGCCTCCGCGTCCACATCTCGGCGCTGCGGAAGGCTCTCGAGAACAGTGACCCCGGCAGACGATATAATTGCGAACGTGCCTGGCCGGGGGTACAGCCTCGTCGTACCGGTAACGCCGCTTTCATCGCAGGCGTTCGAGGATATCAAGCCAGCCGTGCGTCCCCGACTGCCTGCGCGCTTGATGCGGATGCTCGGCCGAAATGACGCCTTGGCTGCGATCCAATCGAAGCTGATTGAGCAGAAATTTGTAACGATCGTCGGTCCCGGCGGCATCGGCAAGACTACGATAGCCATCGAAGTTGCTCATGAAATTAGCGTAATTCTCAACAACGAGGTTCACTTCGTAGACTTGGGCGCTCTTGGCGGCAGCTCGCTCGTCGCGTCGACCGTGGCAACCTCTGTCGGTCTTTCGGTCCAGACAAATGATGTCGTACCGGCCCTGATCGACCATCTGAGAGAAAAGCCAGCGCTCATCATTCTCGACTGTTGCGAACATCTTATTGATGAGACGTCCACGTTCGCGGAAGAGCTGGTTCGTCGCGTCCCTACATTGCATTTGCTCGCGACCAGCCGGGAAGCAATGCGTGTTGAAGGTGAACATGTCTATGAACTCAGCGCGCTTGCATACCCTCTGGGAGATAGCAGCTTGTCGGCACAAGACGCCCTGCAATATCCGGCTGTTCAACTGCTGATCGACCGCGTGCGCGCCGTGCGAGGTGACTTCGAGCTGGTCGATGCGGACGGAACGATTGCCGCGGGAATCTGCCGGCGGCTTGATGGAATTCCGTTGGCAATCGAACTCGCAGCCGGCAGGATTGACATATTTGGCCTCAGTAAGACCGCGAGCTTGCTCGACGACCGACTGAACCTGTCGTGGGTGGGGCGCAGAACCGCCTTGCCGCGGCATCAGACCTTAAACGCGACGCTGGAGTGGAGCTATGACCTGCTCGGGGAGGCGGAGAAGCTCGTATTGAGCCGGCTGAGCGTTTTTGCCGGCGGATTTACCTTTGAAGCCGGGGTCGCTGTTATCGCTGACGAGACAATAGACGAAGCAAATGTGTCCGACTGCATTTGGGAGCTTCGTTCGAAATCGATGATTGCCGCTCAGGGACAGGGAGCACGGCTGCGTTTGCTTGATACCACTCATGCCTTTGCTTCGGAGCGACTTGCCGAGAACGAGGAGGAGGGCCGCTGGCGCCGGCGTCACGCCCTCTATTTCAACGACCTGTTCAAACAGGGCGCTGCGATGGATATGCCTGAAAGGCGCAGGGCGCTTGGGGTTGAGGTCGCCAATCTCAGAGTCGCTCTGAACTGGGCTTTCTCGGTCGAAGGTGATGCGAAAATTGGGATCGAACTCGCGGCCGCCTCGGCAAGCACGTGGATGGCAATGGCCCTTCTTCCCGAATGCCGGGAGTGGATGGCAAAAGCCATCAGTCGACTAGACGATGCGACCGCCGGCTCCAGGCAGGAAATGATCATACAGTCCGCATTCGCCAGCTGCATGATGTTCACCGGTGGTATGACCGAAGAATCATATGCGAGTTGGACAAAGGCGCACTTTCTTGCCGAATGTCTCAACGATAGCGAATGCCAGCTCGATTCTCTGCTTGTGCTCTGGGCTCACCAGATACGGCTTCCACGCTATTTGGAGGCGACAGAATTGGCTGATCGGTGCGGCGATGTCGCCGAGCGGAGCGGCGATCGCGGTGCGATCGCAACGGCCAATTATATGCGTGGCGTAACCTACCACCATATCGGTCGTACATTGCAGGCCGAGGCTTGTTTCGAATTGTCCCTGCATCGCGACGATGAAGTGTCCCGACAAACTCTCATCAAGCGGTTCGGCTACGATCGGAAAGTCGACGCCCTGGCTGTCCTGGGCAATCTGGCCTGGCTCCGGGGCTGTCCCGATCAGGCGCGGCGCCTAAGTCTGACGTCGATCGCTGAGGCGCGCCAACTCGATCACGCCGTACCACTCTGCGTGGCGCTCGCCTGGGCAGGCTTCAATGCTTATCTGACAAGTCCGGACGATCCCGAAACCGAAGCCCTCGCCGACGAGCTGGTCGAACACGCCGCAAAATATGCCGTGGACAGCTATCACGGCTTCGGCCTCGGCATGCAGGCTCTCTGCAGAATCCGGCGCGGCGAGGGCGATACGGCTTCGGCGACGCTCTACCGTGGTCTGGAGAAGCTGTCAGCGGCGCGCTACGGGGTCTTCGATTGGATCCTGCAAGCAGAGTTTGCAAGATGTACAGCCGTCGCCGATCGGCCCCGACAAGGACTTGCAATCTTCGAACGAGCAAAGATCGATCTTGACAAGATCCAATGGTACGCACCCGAATTGCATCGCATAAGGGGCGAACTGGCTCTCAGCAATAACGAGGGGCTTGCGGTTGGCAGGCAGTATTTTCTCAATGCGCTCGAACTGTCGGCCAGACAAGCGAGCTTGTCATGGGCGCTCAGGGCCGCGACCAGCCTCGCTATCGCCGAAAAATCTCCCGGGCGAAGGGAGGCAGCGTGGCGGACCTTGCAAGCTACCCACACGAAATTTCGAGAAGGCCTTGATACGCTTGATCTACGGCTGGCCAAGCAGGTGCTGAACGGCTCGTACCAGCCCGATGGCGCCGCGAATTCGCTACACTGACAGCTTGTTGCTGGAAGTGGTTTCGGCTAACACGCCATTTGCCGGGAGTGTATTTGCACAAGACCGACGACGAACGCCGAAACGGTCAAATCGTCCGGGTCTTGTCGGAATAAGCCATGTCAGTTCAACAAGTTGGCTCACCGAGCGTAGTCCGGCTTGGGTTCGGCCCATTCGAGCTGAATGTTGCCGAGCGCTCGCTCAAGAAGGCGAACCGGAACATTCCACTTGGTGGCAGGGCCTATGACATTCTGATCGCACTTCTCGAAAACGCCGGCGAAACCGTCTCGAAGGCCGAGCTGATCGCGAAGGTGTGGCCTGACGTAACCGTCGAAGAGGGCGGTCTTCGCGTTCATCTGTCGGCGCTGCGCAAGGCGCTGGGCGACGGTCAGTTCGGCGACAAGTACATCGCGAATATCCAGGGCCACGGCTATAGATTCATCGCGCCGGTTACGCGGCTGCCCGCCGAGCGCGACAGGGACAGCGCATCTGCGGGTTTGTCCAACCTGCCGCCCGCACTCGGCCGCATGGTCGGTCGCGACGATGTTGTTCCTGAGATTCGAAGCTGGCTTCGGACCGGACAGCGCTTGATTACAGTTCTGGGCGCCGGGGGAATGGGCAAGACAACGGTTGCTTTGGCGGTCGCACGTCAGGCGTCAGCGGACTTCTCGGGCGCGGCATTCTTTGTCGATCTTTCTGCCGTGAGTGACAAGGAGCAGGTCATCGGCGCGGTCGCTTCCGCAATCGGGCTTGACTTGCGGTTTGCCGATCCGGAGAAAGCGCTGCTCGATTTTCTGCGCCCTCGGAGGGCGCTGATCATCCTTGATAGTTGCGAGCATCTCATAAAAAAGACAGCAGAGATCGCCGACACAGTTCTTCAAAATGCGTCCGGTATCCACATGCTCGCGACCAGCCGGGAGGCACTGCAAGTCGCCGGTGAACGCGTACTGCGCCTTCGTCCACTGGATTGCCCGCCCGAGCAGCCGGGACTAACTGCGTCACAGGTGCTTGCCTATCCGGCTGCACAGCTATTCGTGGAACGCGTCAGTGCTCGCGGCGGCGACTGTTCGCTCAGTGATGACGAAGCTCCCATCGTCGCCAGATTTGCCGCAAGCTCGACGGAATCGCGCTTGCCATCGAGCTCGCCGCCGGCAGAGCCGCTATCTTCGGCGTCAGGAACACGGTGGCAAGGCTTGGTTCGCGTCTCGATCTGCTCAAATTTGGTCGACGGACAGCAAATCCGCGGCATCAAACGCTCAAAGCAACGTTGGATTGGAGCCACGACCACCTTTCGGAGGTCGAACGAGTGGTGCTGCGGCGCGTCGCAATTTTCGTTGTTCACTTCACGCTGGAGGCCGCGTTCGCTGCGGTATGGGAAGAGGGGATAGGTGAGTGCGAGATTGCGGATGCGGTGAGAAGTCTCGTCGATAAGTCGTTGGTTATAGCGTCGAACAAGTTTCGGAAGACGTTCTACCGGTTGCTGGATACGACGCGCTCGTATGCCCTGGAAAAGCTCGCCGTCAGCGGCGAGCATCATTCCATAGCCATGCGGCATGCAAACTTCTCGATCCAATTATTGGAAAACAACAGGATCAATATCTTCGATTTGCAGCCCGCGGAAGCTCCAGCGGAGTCGCTCCGAGACCATCTCGGAAACATCCGAGCCGCGCTGGAGTGGAGCTTTGGTCCCGACGGAAACGACCGCACGGCCCTGAGATTGGCGGCCGGAGCTTCTCAGCTGTTTCTGGCGATGTTGCTTCTTTTGGAATGTAGAACATGGATGGAGAGGGCGATCGGGCGGATGACGCCAGACTGCGATCCCCGGCACCAGATGGAGGTTTACGCGGCGCTTGCCTTATCGTTCATGTACACCGAAGGGAACGGCGAGCGGGTTCGCGAGGCGTTTCACACGGCACTAAACCTCGCGCAGCGGCAAGAGGACGCCCATCTGCGCTTGTCTCTGCTCAGCGCAATGTCGCTGTATCTCCACGGCATTGTCGACGCGAAAGGAACATATGAACTCGCACTTCAGAGCGTGGCCGCCGCAGGAAAGACCGGACGGCCGGACGATGCTGCCATCGCCGAATCCCTGCTTGGAGCGGCATCTTGTCTGCGCGGTGAACAACGGCAGGCGCAAGAACATCTGAAACGCTCATTACGCGGCTCGCCTCGACGATTCAACGCGAGCCAATATCTTTTCGATTTCCGAAGCGCTTCGCTCGGCGTTCTTTCCAATTCGTTGTTTTTCGCTGGCAGCGTCGACCAAGCCGTCGACTGCGTCAAAATGAACATCGAGGAGGCCGCAAGGTCAGGGCATCCGGTGGGACTGTGTCGCGCGCTTACCGTTTCCATGCGGATCTATTTTTGGGTTGGCGATCTGGAGCAGGTCGAACGTAATCTTTCGAGGCTCGAGCATACCGCCGAGACGCATTCGTTAGCACCAGCTTGCGCGGTCGCCTTGGGGCTCAGGGGGCGGTACCTGGTCCAGGTCGGGCGAATGGCGGATGGCATAGAACGCATGCAAGAGAGTTTGGAGAAATTGGCTCATCACCGATACGAAGTGGTGACAGCCGATCTTGTCTCTGAACTGACGCTTAGTCTCGCAAGGCAAGACCGGCGCTCGGAAGCATTGGCGCTTGTCGATCGATCGATTGCGGCCGTCATCAAGGCCAACAGGCTTCTTCGTCTGCCCGCATTCTTCCTGGCGAAGGGCTTGGCCTTCGCGTCGGGGGAGTTGCCCGAGACGCTCCTGGCAGAGGAGTTTCTCGCGAAGGCGATGACGCATGCGCGGCAGGAAGCGGCCTTGCCGTTCGAATTGCGTGCCGGATTGGAACTCGCACGTATCTGGATCGGGCGCGGCGAGGCGCAGAGAGCCCATGATCTGATCAGCCCCGTCTACAATCGATTCTCCGAAGGTTTCACAACACCCGATCTCATTTTCGCGAGGCGAATCCTCGCGCAGGAAAGCGCTCTGGCGCGACAAGCCGGGTGAGGGCGGCGCGATCTCGCCGGGAAGAGAGCTTACAGGTTCCTGGGCTTGGCTTCACCGGGTCGTGACAAGGCCCAAGCTCTGCGCGCGTGACACCGCCTGCGCGCGCCGTTCCACACCCAGCTTGCCGAAGACGTTCTTGAGGTGCGATTTCACGGTCTCGGGACCAATATAAAGGCTTCGAGCGATTTCCTTGTTGGACAATCCTTGCGCGATCAGCTTCAGGATATCGGTCTCGCGAGGACTTAATCCGCTCAGAATCGGCGCCGCGAAGGTCGGCGCCAAGCGACCCTGCCCGGCTCGCTGCAAGCCGGTCGCGAGCCGATCGAGATAGGGGAGCATATCGGTCGTGATGTTGCCGCTGTCCCGAGTCATCTGGAGAAGCTCGGAAATGACAGGTCCCTCGTCCAAAACGGTCTGATAGAGACCGGCCGCAGCACACGCGGCCAGCACGCGGCGAAAACGGCTCACCGCCTCCGTGGCCTTGCCCGCGCCGAGCTGAACTGCCGACAGGCGGATCGCAACGCAGATCAGGAATTGACGGTGCTGCATCACTTCGACTTCGCGTTTGAGCTGTTGCAGGATTGAAATCGCTTCTTCGCGACGAGCTTGCTCTCCCAACAAATGAGCGCGCGCCAACTTGTGGTGCCACTCAATTTCGGACCAGGCGCAGGGCCTTGGTGCCGGGTGCTTCCGCGCGAGCCGCTCCAGGCGATCGACGCATGCGGCGGCCTCATCCAGTCGGCCATCGCGCAGGTGGAGTCGGGCCTGCTCTGCTATGACGCCAGCGGAAAGCCTTCCCCAATCTCGCGAGATGGCCTGATTTTCAGCTCGTTCCAGCAGAGTGCGGGCTCGCTCGATGTTCATCCGAGCCGCGGCGGCCCTGGCGAGCACGAAATAGGCATTCCAAACGCAGTCGAGCATTGTCCCGGAGCTGATCAACGACAGCCGATCGATGACCCATGCCTCCGCCTCATCGAGCTGACCTTGCTCGTATTCAATTCGCGCGATCAGACTTGCAGGCAGGGCCGCGGCAATTGAGTTTGGACCGACATTCTGCTCGGCGATCCGAAAACCTTCGCGATAATGCCCATCCGCCGCCGCGAGACGTATCTGCCGTTCTTCTGCCAGCCCGTTAAGGCAATGTCGATACACCGAGGCGAATACGTTCCTGCGATCTTCCTCGACTGAATACGGGATCCACGGCGTGGCATGAAATTGCTTGAGGTTGCCTGCCTTCATATGGCTAAAGCGAACGACATTTGAGGCAACGTTTGCGATCCACGAATCAGATGAGCCGTTTACGCTGGCCTGTGCCGGGGGCAGCGCCCGCTCGCTGTCATCCTTCAGCGCGATGGCGACAGAGCGGATCGCTTGGCATTCGCACAGCAGGTTGCTATCCGGCGGATGCGTCGCAGCGATATCGCCTTCTATGTCGGTTACGAGCTTCAGCGCCTCGTCGAAACGAAGCGCGAGAGCCAGTCCCCAGGCGATCGCCAGTCTGACCTCGCACCGGCCCCGCATGAGTTCGTCGGGAAGCTGGCGCTGCCATTCAAGCAGGGTGAAGAGATCGCCTCTCTTTATCAAAGTCATTGCGCAGTTCTTGATCCAGCCGATCGCGCGGTCAGAATCGCCGGCGGCAATCGCATGCTGAACGGCCTCAGTCCACAATTCGTGGGAGGCATACCAGCCAGCGGCGCGTTCGTGCAGCTCAGGAACTTCGATGGCGCGGTCCGCCTGCAGTCTTTGCGCCAGATATTCGGCGAGGAGCGTGTGATAACGAAACCACACGCCATCGCTGTCAAGCGGCGTGAGCAGCATTTGGCGCTGGGCAAGCGATGCCAGGATTCTGTGGCCCGAGCTCGATCTGGTGACGGCTTCGCATAAGGGACCGGAGAGCCGATCAAGAATGGCCGTTCGCAGCATGAAATCGACCAGCTCGACCGAAAGCCCGTCCAGCATCTCCGCCAGATAGGCGGCAATCGGACGCTGCGAACCTGAGAGATTGTGCACATACTCTTTCAGGCCAGATCCGGACTGCGGGCGCATGGCCGAGATAATTCGGAGCGCGGCGGGCCACCCTTCAGTCTTGCGTTGCAGGAGCTGGACATCGGCGTGTCCCAGCGCGCCAGGCTTGATGCTGTCCAGAAACGCTTGTGTCTCCTGCATGTCGAATCGCAGCGCCACGGCATCGATCTCGATCAGCTGATTCTGGGCTCGCAGCGTTGCGAGGGGCAGCCGAGGTTCGGTACGCGTCGTGATTACCACGTGACAGTGAGACGGTGCGTGCTTCAGAAAATATGCGATGGTCTGATGGATGCGAGGAGCGCTGAGCCAGTGATAGTCCTCGAGAAACAGATATACGTCGTCCTCTACCTCTGCGAGGTCGTTGATCAGGCTCGACAGGATCGCTGTCGGATCGATCAGGTTGTTCTCGAGGATCAGTCCAATCGTAGCAGCGCCAACGTCCGGACACGCATGGTGCAGGGCTTGAGACACGTAAAACAGGAATCGGGTGGCCTCATCGTCATCTGAATCGATGGTGAGCCACCCGACGGAATTGCCGCTTTGCTCGAGCTTCTCGGCCCAAGTTGCCGCAAGCGAGCTTTTGCCGAAGCCCGCCGGTGCCTTGATCACCGCAAGTCGCTTGGCCGGGAGTTCGGGCAAGACGGCAAGGAGCCGAGGACGTGCGACCAGCCCCTTGAATCTTACCGGCAAGATCTTGGTCGCGAGGAACGGCAGCCGTTCTCCGGCAGGCACATTGTCCCTTCCAATGGCAAGATGGCTCGAGCGCGGCTGGATCACGGGCTCCCCCCACCCAAGTCGGTTCTTCCCCCCATTCGGGGGATACCAGGAACGGCGCAAGTGTACGATCTCTGTTAGCGAGAGGGAAGCGCTGGCCATTGGCTGCAAGCCCGCCGCCGGTCGCTGCGTGCTGTTCCTCCTGGACAAAGTTGCACGCTGAGAGCCGAAGCAGGCCGATGTCTATCAGAATCGCACGCTTGGGTCTCGCACGGACAATTGAGCATCCCGGAAAGCAAGCTAGGTCGACGCCAAGAATCATGGCTGACGATGACGTTCATGGAACTCTCCGGTTTGGTCCCTTTGAGCTTTCGAGCAGGGAGAGGGTGCTTCGACGGGGCGAGGTGGTGCTGCCCCTTGGCAGCAGGGCCATTGACGTCCTGATCTACCTTGCCGAGCGCGCGGGTCAGGTGATCGCAAAGCAGGAACTGATTGATCACGTGTGGTCGGGCATCAGCGTGGAGGAGGGGAGCATCCGGGTCCACGTGGCCGCGATCCGCAAAGCGCTTGGTGACGGCCAGTTTGGCAACCGCTACATCGCAAATATCAAGGGAAGGGGCTACTCGTTCGTCGGCACCATTGTCACTCCCGCTCCCAATACGGAGAGCAGGAAGGAAAAGATCCGCCACCAAAGCAGGCTCCAACTGCGACCGATGATCGGGCGCGAAGGCGTCGTCAGCGAGGTTAGTGACAAACTTCGAGATGAGCGGTTCGTAACGCTGCTCGGCCCCGGCGGCATAGGCAAGACGACAGTCGCCTTTGCTGTCGGCCGCGCCGTTGCCGAGGCGTTTGGTGGGAAGGTGCATTTCGTCGACCTGGAGAGCCTGACCGATCCGCGCCATGTTGCGGGAGCTGTCGCGACATCGCTGGGATTTGAACTCAAATCGAAAGACCCCGCCGCGGAACTCGTCGACCTGGTCCGTTCGCGAAAGCTTCTCATCATTCTTGATAGCTGTGAGCACCTGATCGAGGCGGTGGCCCTAATGGCCGAGCAACTCTACCAGGAAACGGAGCAGGTCTATCTTCTGGCCACGAGTCGCGAACTGCTGAAGGTGGAGGGTGAGCATTGTTACCGGGTTCTTCCCCTTGATTTTCCACCAGACAGCTTAGAGCAAACAGCCGAGGCCGTGCTTCGATATCCTGCGGTGCAGTTGTTTGTACGGCGCGTAGCGGCGAGGGCGGGAAGCTTCGTTCTCACCGACGAGGAAGCGCCGTTTGTCGCGGAACTGTGCCGAAAGCTGGATGGCATTCCATTGGCAATTGAGTTGGCCGCGGGCCAGGCGGCAGCACTCGGCCTGAAGAACACGGCTTCGCGCCTGGTGTCTCGGCTGGAATTGCTGAAATTAGGCCATCGGACGGCAGTTTTCAGACATCGGACGCTCAAGGCCACATTGGATTGGAGTTACGATCTGCTGTCCGATGCAGAAAGGGTTGTCTTTCGACGCATCGCTCCCTTCGTCGGCCATTTCACCCTGGACGGCGCGCGGCATGTTGCAGGTGAGGTTGCCGTAGGCACCGCAGAAATCTTTGATGCGATCGCTGGTCTGGTTGAGAAGTCATTGTTGTCAAGTCAGATCGATGAAACGCTGGCGCAATATCGATTGCTGGACACCACACGGGCATACGCGCTGGATAAGTTGGATGAGCATGGCGAATTCGACGTGATCCTCCACCGGCATGCGGAATACGTCGCCGGATACCTCGAGTCGCAAAGAGCGGTGCTGTTGGAACTGTTGAGGGCAAAAGGAGCGTCAACTCGTTCCAGCCAGTTGGGCAACATCCGCGCTGCGCTGGAGTGGAGCTTTGGGCCGCATGGCGACGACGAGATCGCAACGAGGCTTGCTGCCGCTTCAACGCAGCTGTTTCTCGAATTGTCCTTGTTGATCGAATGCCGCATCTGGGCGGAACGAGCCATCGCCCGGCTGGGAGATCAGCACAAGAACTCTCGCCGGGAGATGGAGATCTACGCGTCATTGTCCGTGGCGCTGATGCACACCGAAGGGAGCAGTCAGCGCGTTCGCAACGCTTTTTCGCGGGCGTTGGACATTGCGGTCATACGACAGGATCTGGCCTACGAGCTGCGGCTCCTGAGCGGGCTCTTCATGTATTACCGTTGGAACGTCGATATCAATGGTTCGCTCGAAATTGCCTCTCGAAGCAGGGAGGTGGCCCTAAAGACCAACGACCCGGATGACATGGCGCTGTCGGAGACGATGTTGGGCTCTGCCAATCATCTGGCCGGAAATCACGTCGTCGCAGTCAAGCATTTCGAGTCCGGCTTGGATTATTCGACATCAGGCTCGCGCCTCC
>Ga0210402_10001847_pt1 | contig 21273 bp, 20 predicted proteins | sample IncBWC7MmetaG_FD_161055 | JGI IMG/M metagenome (GOLD analysis project Ga0210402, IMG submission 161055) | Forest soil microbial communities from Barre Woods Harvard Forest LTER site, Petersham, Massachusetts, United States - Inc-BW-C-7-M | ecosystem: Environmental > Terrestrial > Soil >... | reverse complement strand
CGAGCCGCCTGCGCTCGTATTTTATTCTTGCGCCGCTCATCTGGGCGTACACCATCATTTTGGGCACGGTTTCACTGAGCTGCTCGCTCTTTGACCGCAACGGGCGCATCCAGCACAAATTCGCCCGCCTCTGGTCGCGGCTGGTGATGAAGACGATTCTGTCGCCGGTGAAAGTCACGGGCGTGAATAGCGCTGGTTTCGACAACTCCAAGCCTCGCGTGTATGCAGTCACCCATGCATCGGCACTCGACATTCCGATCCTCTATGTCTTTTTGCCATTTCAATTCCGCATCATTTTCAAAAGCGAATTGCTCGCCTATCCCTTTGTGGGCTGGCATCTTAAGCGCTCGGGGCAAGTCTGCATCAATCAGCAGAACCCGGCGGCTTCAATCGGCGCCATCAAGTCAGCGCTGAGGAGTCTGCGCGGCGGCATGCCGCTCGTAATCTTTCCCGAGGGCGGCCGCACGACAGATGGACGGATTCAACCTTTCTTGCCGGGCACATTCTTTCTGGCAATCAAGGCGCAGGCCGATATCGTGCCGATCGCGCTCGTCGACACATTCAACCTGCTGCCGATGAACACCTACCACATCAAGTGCCAGCCGCTGGAGATGCGAGTTGGCGAACCGATTTCCACTGCGGGGTTGACGGTCGAGGATACGGAGGCGGTCTCGGCCAGGGTGAAGGCGGCAATCGAAACTCTGCACGCTGCGCCAAGAACCACGTAGCTTCGAGTGCTCGAGTACATCCGGCCCTCTTAGCGAGGCGAGAGTTCGCGGGACACCCGGCAGATCCCGAGGTGCGCTCGGCTCGACGGGCGAGGCGCCCGTCCCCACACGCTGACAATATCTTCCGTCATCAGGTCATGCTCTTTGATTCTTGTCGGAGGTGCAATGCAGTGCCTGGCTCTCATTGGCTCTGAGGGGAGGGCGTGCCCCTGGATGAGCAGATGGTAAACTTAGGAAATTCATGGCTGAGAACATTCATCTGAAACTTCCCGACGGCAGCAGCAAAGAAGTTCCCAGGGGAACGACTGCGTTCGAGGTCGCGAAGTCCATCAGTCCGCGTCTGGCCGACGCGGCTCTTGTCGCCAAAACGAACGGTAACCTGATCGACCTCACCCGTCCCCTGGATAGCGACACCGACCTACGCATCCTTACCGACCGCGACCCGGAAGCGCTCGAAGTCTATCGGCATTCGTCCGCGCATCTGCTCGCCGCAGCCGTGCTTGAACTCTTCCCTGAGACCAAGCTCGGCCACGGTCCCCCGACCGAAAACGGATTCTTTTACGACTTTTATCGCCCGACTCCGTTCACCCCCGAAGACCTCGAGAAGATCGAGAAGAAGATGCAGGAGCTCGTCCAGCAGAACCTGCCTTACGCCCGCGAATTTCTGCCCCGCAAGGAAGGGCTGGAGAAGTATAAGGGCGAAGGCGACTTCATGAAATGCCACTTCATCGAGCAATTCACCAAGCCCGATGAGAAGATTTCGATTTACAAGACCGGAAAGTTCCAGGATTTCTGCCGCGGCCCCCACCTGCCTTCGACCGGGAAGATCAAAGCGTTCAAACTGCTGAACATCGCCGGCGCCTACTGGTTGGGAGATGAAAAGAATCAGCAACTGCAACGCATTTACGGCACGTCGTTCTTTTCGAAGAAGGATCTTGACGCCTACCTTACCGGCATCGAAGAAGCAAAGAAACGCGACCATCGCGTACTCGGCAAACAGCTCGACCTGTTCTCGATCCAGGAGCTGGCCGGGCCGGGCCTCGTCTTCTGGCATCCGAAGGGCGGCATCATCCGCAAAGAGATGGAAGACTGGATGCGCGAACAGTACGTGAAGCGCGGCTATTCCCTGGTCTACACGCCGCACGTGATGCGCCGCCAGCTTTTCTTCACCTCGGGCCATGAGGGCTATTACGCCCAGAACTTTTTCGATTTCATGGAACTTGACGACGCCGAATACCGCGTAAAGCCCATGAACTGCCCGGGCCACATTCTCATTTACAAAGATTCGCTGCGCTCCTATCGCGACCTGCCCGTGCGCCTTGGCGAGCTCGGCACGGTCTACCGCTATGAACGCTCGGGCGTCATGCACGGCCTGCTGCGCGTCCGCGGCTTTACGCAGGACGACGCTCACATTTTCTGCACTCCCGACCAGATTGAGAGGGAAATCGCGGATTGCGTGGAGTTCGCAGGCGACGTGCTGAAAGACTTCGGCTTTGACAAATTCCAAACCGAGCTTTCCACCTGGGACCCGAACGATCGCAAGAGCTTTGTCGGAAGTGAAGACCAGTGGAATATGGCGACCAACTCGCTCGAGAAAGTGCTGCAGCAGCTCAACATCGAGTACAAGACGATTCCGGGCGAGGCGGCATTTTACGGACCGAAAATCGATATCAAGCTGGTGGACGCCATCGGGCGCCTGTGGCAGCTCTCGACCGTGCAGTTCGACTTCAACCTGCCGCAGCGCTTCGATCTCGAATACGTAGCCGAAGACGGTACCCGCAAGCAGCCGCTCATGGTCCACCGCGCCCTCTACGGGTCCGTCGAGCGTTTCTTCGGCGTCCTCATCGAACACTACGCCGGAGCCTTCCCCGTATGGCTCTCTCCCGTACAGGTAGCCATGATCCCGATTGCCGAGCGGCATACGGAGTACGCTGACAAAGTGGCGGCCGAACTGCGGGTTGCGGGGGTGCGGGTGGAAGTCGATTCCCGCAACGAAAAGATGAATGCGAAAATCCGCGAACACGCAATGCAGAAGGTCCCGTTCCTGTTGGTGGTTGGGGACAAAGAAGCGGAAGCGAATACAGTCAACGTCCGCACCCGCGGGAAAGAAAAGACGGAAGACATGGGGACGGCGGAGTTTGTGGAGAAGATTAAGAAGCTGATTGCGGAGAAGAGTGCGACGCTATAACCGGCTGTCTTCGATCCTCGCGCAGGGTACGGCCGCCCTCGGCCGTCCACCCCGAGCGAATTCCTGCTGCGCTTCTTGGTGCACGGATGGACGAGAAAAAAGCCTGCGAGCTGCGCTCGCTGGGACAGACGAGTGCGCCTGTCCCTAGGCGTCCCTAGGCGAACCCGGCCTGCGCAACACCCATCCCCTGTGTTAGCATCAAAAGTTTCGCAGGCGTTGTTGGGCTGGCCTGTACCCTGTACTCATCCTCATTCCGGGCCTTATCACCCTTCCCGTAAGCCTGCGGAAGGAGACAACCCGTGAAAGTGTACGAAGGAGCCAATCTCCGCAACCTTGCCCTTATCGGACACGGGCACGCCGGCAAAACTACTCTGGTGTCGGCCATGCTCTTTACCGCCGGGGCCACGCCGCGCTTCGGACGCGTGGACGACGGTTCCGCCGCCACGGATTACGACGAAGAAGAAATCGCCCGCAAGATGTCGATTGGGACCGGCCTCGCTTTTGTCGAGTGGGGCAAGGCGGACGCGGCCAAGGTAAAGATCAATCTGCTCGACACTCCCGGCTTCAATATGTTCGTGCACGAGGCCAAGATGGTGCTGCCCGTGGTGGACGCGGCGCTCGTCGTCGTCGACGGTGTCGCAGGCGTCGAGGTTGTGACCCAGCGCGTCTGGGGATACTGCAATGAAATTGACCTGCCGCGCATGATCGTCGTCAACCGCATGGACCGGGAGCGCGCCGACGCGAACCGCGTGCTCGAATCGCTCACCAACGCTTTCGGCCGCGCGGTCACGCCGCTGCAGCTCCCGATCGGCAGAGAAAAGAGTCTCAGCGGCATCGTCGATCTCGTCCGCATGAAGGCCTACACCTACGACATGGGCGGAAACGGCAAAGGCAAGGAAGGCCCCATCCCCGCCGATATGGCCGGCGTCGCCCAGGAAGCTCACGAGAGGCTGGTCGAGCTGATCGCTGAGGGCAAAGATGAGTTGATGGAAGAATTCTTCGAGAAGGGAACGATTCCCGAAGAGGATCTGGTCCCGGCGTTGCACGAGGCGATCCGCGAAGACAAACTTTTTCCCGTGTTGTTCACCTCCGGCCTCGGCAATATCGCGGTCGACGAGCTGATGGATTTCATCGTGGACTACACGCCCGCCGCCAGCGAGCATCACGCCATCCCCGGCCAGCCCGTCGGCGGCAACGGCGAGCCGCCGGTACGCAAGGGCACCGATCACGAGCCCGCTTCCGTATTCGTCTTCAAGACCATGTCGGACGCATTCGCCGGCCGCATTTCCTACTTCAAGGTTTTCTCCGGCGTGCTGAAGAACGACGCCTCGCTGCAAAACTACAATCGAAATATCCAGGAAAAGTTCGCTCACATTTCCGTCGTCCAGGGCAAGCAAATGATTCCGGTTCCGGAGTTGCATGCCGGAGATATCGGCGGGGTCGCCAAGCTCAGAGAAACTCTCACGGGCGACACGCTGGGCGATAAGTCATCGCCGATCCGCTATCCGATGGTGCAACTGCCCGAGCCGGCAATCACATTTGCCATCGAGCCGAAGAGCCGCGCGGACGAAGACAAGCTCGGCGTCGGCCTCCACAAGCTGATGGAAGAAGACGCCATGTTGCGCTTCTTCCGCGACCCGCAGACCAAGGAATTTCTGATTGCGGGCACCGGACAGCAGCACATCGAAGTGGTGGTCTCGAAGATGAAGAAGCGTTACCACGCCGAAGTGGTGCTGAAGGCGCCCAAGGTGCCGTATCGCGAAACCATTCGCGGCAAAGCTGACGTCCAGGGACGTCACAAGAAGCAGACCGGCGGCCACGGCCAGTACGGCGATTGCAAGATCAAGATGGAGCCGCTGCCGCGGAACTCCGAAGTTGAATTCGAGTTCGTCAACGATATCTTCGGCGGCGCCATCCCGCGCAACTTTATTCCCGCGGTAGAGAAGGGTATCAAAGACGCCGCCACCCGCGGCTATCTCGCGGGCTATCCTGTGGTGAACTTTCGCGCCATCCTCTACGACGGCTCCTACCACGACGTGGATTCGAACGACCTCTCGTTCCAGATGGCGGGCCGCATCGCCTTCCGCAAGGCGATGGAAGTTGCCAAGCCGACGCTGCTCGAACCGATCATGCACGTCGAGATTTCCATCCCCGATGAGTTCGCCGGCACGATCATGGGCGACCTCAACAGCCGCCGCGGACGCATCCAGGGTATGGATAACAAAGCTGGCAACACGATCGTAAAAGCCGAAGTGCCCATGGCCGAGATGCTCACCTACGGCGCCGATCTCACTTCCATGACGCAGGGTCGTGGCAGTTTCTCAATGGAAATGCACCACTACGACACCGTCCCGCAGCAACTGCAGGACAAAATTATCGAGAAGGCAAAAGCGGAGCGCGGCGAGGTGAAGGAAGAAGAGGAATAGACGCAAACGCAGGGACGGACATATTCGTCCGTCAAGCAGGCGCGACCGCCGGCAGAGAGTCGCCAGTCACGGAACCAGTTCCGCGTCGGTAAACCGAAAATCCTCTCCTTTGGCCAGGAGTTCCTGCCCGGAGAACTTGGCCAATGCATAGGCGAAGCAGTCTCCGAAGTTGAGACCGGCCGCATGCCGCCCTTTGCCATACTTGCGCCACGCGGAACGCGCAATTTCCACTTGCTCGGCATCCACAGGAACCACTTCCAGCTTTGCCCGCACGACAAATAGGTCGAACTCGCGGCCCGCGGCTTCCCCGCGCCTTGCCTCTAACACAATTCCGGTTTCGAGCGAGTTCGCCGCTGAAATCAGCTTCGTCTCTGCCTGAAGAATGTGCTCGAGAAACGGCTTGCGTTCTGGCGCGCCTAAAAAAATGGCCACGAGCGCGGATGTGTCAATGACCATTCGGGGAGCCCGGGCGAGGAATGGCGCCTTCGCTGTAGCCGAGAATTTCGTCTTCGGGACGCGAGTCCTGGTTCGGCAGCGCATCCACTCGCCGCAGCAGATCCTCAATCTGGCCGCTCACGATGTGGCCTTTGCGGTGCCGCTTCAGCCGCTCCCAGCGTTCTTCGAGCGATTTTTGAATGGCTTCGGTGAGCGACTCGCCGGTTTCGCCGGCCACCTGGCGGGCCAGTCTTTCGGTGGCTTCGTTCTTGATGCTCAAGGGCATGGTTATGGATAGCTATACTGTCAGGAATAATTATATACCAAATGCAAGCCGGACCAGGGGTTCGCAGGGGTTCGCAGGAAATCGTTTCCGGATTTCGCATTCTAGCGTACTATTCCTGTTTCTTCGTTGCTTTTAAGGAGGGCACGAATGCCCAAGCGCAGTGCGCCGATCTGCTGCCGCTTGTCGTTCGCGACGTTGCTTCTCTTACTCATGACCCAACCTGCAATGACCGAGGAAAGCAAAAGCGTGACGCTCGAGCTCGACCACGTATCGATCTGCGGATCAAATCTCGATGCGCTGCAACGGATTTTCACGGACATGGGCATGACTCCGGATTATGGCGGTCCCCACGGCAATGGCGTTACGCAGATGGCAATTCTCGGCTTCAATGACGCGTCTTACGTTGAACTGATTGCGCCGATAAAGCCGGGCGTGACCGCGGGCTCCGGCTGGGCGAAGTTTATGGCCGAGGATGCGGTCACCTGCGCATGGGCGGTAGGGACCAATGTTTTGCTGCAAGAAGTGGATCGGCTAAAGAAGGCTGGAATTCCGGTTAAGCCGCCTGAGCGTGGCAGCCGCAAGCGTCCGGACGGCATGTCCGTCGAGTGGATGACCGCTGACGTTGGCTCCGGAACACCCGGCTCCACGCTGCCGTTCGTCATTGAGGACCAGACGCCGCGAGACTGGCGCGTCCAGACCTCGGCCGGCGTAAAGGGAGCGCCGGTGAGCGGAGTCGAGAACGTCGTATTGGGCGTTAACAATCTCGACGCCTCGGTTGCCCTGTTTCGCAAGGCTTATGGTTGGGCCGAGCCGATTACCGAAACCCAGAAAGACTTCGGCAAGCTCGCATATTTCCCAGGCGAGCCGGTGATTCTGGCAGCTCCTTTCAACGGAGGCTGGCTCTCGGACCGGCTAGGCAGGTTTGGCGAGACCCCGGTGGCATACCTTCTCGCGACGCGCGACTTCGCAGCGGCAACCAAGAAGTACAAGCTCAATGGCACGAAGACCTGGTTCGGCCAGAAGGTCGCATGGTTCGACGCGGGGAAGCTGAAGGGCGTGAGGTTGGGAGTGATTGGGCAGTGAAACGCTTGTGTAGGGAGGGCTGCCCTCGGCCGTGCAAGCGGAGCCGGGCTTCGCAGGGTTTCGTTGCGATCATCGCGCATCACGGGCGAGCGCGTGACCACGCCTAGAACCCAGAACTCAGAACTGCTACCATCCCCTTCAGTGTCCGCCGCCAAAGACAATCCCGCGTTGCACCTCAAGGACCGCCTCGTCTCCGCCGCCCCGGTCGAGGATGATTCCTCTTTTGAGCTCAAGCTTCGCCCCCAACGCCTTCAGGAATTCATCGGCCAGAACAAGGTCAAAGAGAATCTCGATGTGGCAATCCAGGCGGCAAAGTCTCGCGGCGAGGCGCTGGACCATGTCCTGCTCTACGGCCCCCCCGGCTTGGGCAAGACGACGCTCGCCAACATCATCGCCAACGAACTCGGCACCGCTTTCCAGCAGACGTCCGGCCCGACGCTGCAGATTAAGGGCGACCTGACGGCGATCCTTACCAATCTTCGCGATCGGCAAGTTCTCTTCATCGATGAAGTCCACCGCCTGCAGCCCGCGCTCGAAGAGATCCTCTACTCCGCACTCGAAGACTACAGGCTCGACATCATGATCGGCCAGGGCCCGTCCGCGCGGACGCACACGATGGACGTAAAGCCCTTCACCTTCATAGGCGCCACGACGCGTGCAGGACTGCTCTCCGCGCCCCTGCGCTCGCGTTTCGGTCTGCTGCTACGGCTCGAGTTCTATACCGATGACGACCTCCGCGTCATTGTCGAGCGTTCCGGCCAGATTCTCGGCGTGAGCATCGATCGTCCCGGCGCCAGCGAAATCGCGAGCCGCTCCCGTGGAACGCCACGTATCGCCAACCGCCTGCTGCGCCGCGTGCGCGACTACGCCCAGGTGCGCGCCGCCGGATCCATCGATCTGCCCACCGCCCAGTCTGCGCTCAGCATGCTCGAAGTTGATCGCCATGGCTTCGACGAAGTCGACCGCAAATTGCTGCTCACCATCATCGAGAAGTACCAGGGCGGCCCGGTGGGCTTGAACACGCTCGGCGCGGCGCTCGCCGAGGAGCCCGACGCCATCGAAGAAATCTACGAGCCCTTTCTGATCCAGATCGGCTTTCTCAACCGCACTCCCCGCGGCCGGGTCGCCACTCAACTAGCGTACGATCATTTCGGAATCACTCCCAACCGCCGCCAAAGCTCGCTCTTCTAGGCTGGATCGTGCGGGGACGGGCGCCTGCAGGCCGTATCAACTCTGGGCGCGCGGTAATCAAAGCAATCGCAATCCGCGTTTGACTTCCAAGGCCGCAATCTGCGTTAATCACTTTTCGCCTTCATCTCCGAAGAACGCCGCACGCACTGGAGGAATCATGCGCGAAGTGATCGCCACCGAGCAGGCTCCGCAAGCCATCGGCCCCTACTCGCAGGCAATTCGAGCCCAAGGCTTGATCTTTACTTCCGGACAGATCGCCATCGATCCCGCCACCGCGCAGATCATTGCCAGTAATGTGAGCGCGCAGACCGACCGGGTGCTCAAGAACCTCTCTGCCATTTTGCAGGCTTCGGGCAGTAGCCTGGAGAAAGTTCTGCGCTGCACCGTCTTCCTTAAAAACATGGGAGATTTCGCCGCCATGAACGAAGTCTACGGCCGTTACTTCCAGCAGGAGCCGCCAGCGCGCTCTACCGTCGAAGTAGCCCGGCTTCCGAAAGATGTCCTGATTGAAATTGATGTGATTGCGCTGGCTTGAATAAAACTGAATTGAAGAGAGAGAATTCAGGAGCTTTGCAGACTGTAAGAAAAGGGGAACTATGAAAACTCTCATTGCCATCCTTGCCATCACGCTTCTTGTATTCGCCAGCCCGGTCGTCGCCCAGAAGGCTCCAACCCACAAGGCAGCGGCGAAGAGGCCCGCCAGCGGCGGTCCCACGAAAGTGACCGGCGCTCCCACCAAAACCGCCGGCGGCCTGGAATACTGGGACATTAAAGTTGGCGCCGGAGCAGTCGCCGAGATCGGACAACACGTCAAAGTTGATTACACCGGCTGGCTCACCAACGGCAAGAAGTTCGACAGCTCGGCCGGCACCGGCAAACCGTTTGATTTCATGCTAGGCGCCGGCCAGGTCATCAAGGGATGGGACGAAGGGGTCGCCGGTATGAAGGTCGGAGGCAAGCGCCAGTTGCGCATTCCGCCGGACCTGGCCTACGGGAAGGCTGGGTTTTCGACCGTCATCCCGCCCAACTCAACCCTGATCTTCGACGTGCGATTGGTAGATGTAAAGTAGCTCCGAGACAAACCAAAGCCCGCAGGATTCCAACCATCCGCGGGCTTTGTAGAAAGCTACGCCTTAACCACTTTCCCGCTGCGCAGGCAGGAGGTGCAGACGCGTATGTGCTTGGTAGCGGCTCCCACCCTGGCATGAACCGGGCGCAGATTCACGTTCCAGCGCCGCTTACTGACATTGTGGGCGTGGCTGATGGTATTTCCGAACTGCGGCCCCTTGCCGCAGATATCACAAACTCGTGCCATAACTCTGAAATCCTTCCAGGCTTGTTGCCGAAACCTTGATTTTACAGGAATTCGGCGGATTTCGCCAAAGGAACAGCCACGCGGCGACGCGGCTAGGCCGCCTTGCCCATCACTGGCTGCGAGCAATGGCTGCAGCGGCGCGCGTCGATCGGAATCTCGCTCAGGCATTCCGGGCACTTCCTGGTTGTGGGATCAGCCGCCACAGGATCCTTGCGAGCGCGCGCGACCAGGGCATTGATCGGGGTCACGACAAAAAAGTAGACCGCACCCGCGACTAGCAGAAAGCTGACAACCGCGGTGATGAAATCGCCGATCGGAAACACCGTGCCCCTGATTGCGAAAGAGATCCCCGTAAAATCCGGCTTGCCCACCAGGAGCGCAATGATGGGATTGATAATGTCCTTGACGAGGGCGGTGATGATCGTGCCGAATGCGGCGCCGATGACCACTCCAACCGCCAGATCGACCACGTTACCGCGCAAGACAAACTGCTTAAAGCCGGATAACATTTGGGCTTCCCTCCATCCCCGGAATGGCCGACACTGTAAATGCTCGGTGGCCCTGGGTCAAGATGCAATCACTCGGCCACACCGCGGAAAGCTTTGAAAAGTGCAGAGGCTCGCACCCGCGCCGCCCCGCGCAATTTAAGGCGTTACGTCGAAGATATCTTTGATCAAGAAGTCGTCGGCGATGCCGGCTTTTAGAGCATTAAACTGTTGACTGCCCGATCGATTCAGCTTGTACATCGCTTCCAAAGTCCGCAGGACATTCACGTGCGTCACGCCCTTTTCCTCCCCGTAATCACCAGGTTTTATGCGGGCCCCGGCAAAAATCGTGGCGATATGATTCGCTTTCCTCGGGTCTTTGTCGCCTGGATCGGTCACGCCCCCAGTGAACGTGAATTGACTGTTCTCGTCGAACGTTAGAATCAGCAAACTGTTGTGCTGCTTCGCCCACTTGTAGTAGCCGTCGATGTGCTGCCTGAGCCATCTGTCGCCAGCCGCGACGCCCGATGAAATTGAACCCTTGTGCATGTCGTTTACAAGGTTCGGGATCACAAAAGAAACGGTCGGCAGCGAATTGTAATCCGAGGGAAAGTCTTGTGGAAATCGCAGGTTTGAGGAATCGCCTACCGTCTTGCCCCGAGGGAGATTGGAAAAGCTCACCCAGGGAACGTGTTTGCGGGCGTAAAGGCCTTTCTCTTCGACAAGCGAGCCAATCTCGGGCAAACCTTCGGAATATCCCTTGAAAGAACGGCCGGCATGGATCAACCCCTCTCCCAGATTGCCCGTTGTAAGATCATGGCTCGGGATGTTGTCTGTAAATCCGACGCGCTGATTACTTCCCGAAAAAAGCCAGAAATAGTTCCCCTCGCTGTGGTGTTCCTCAGCATAACATTTGGTGAGGTTCGCTCCCTCTTTCCTCAGAACGTCGTTGATATACGAGGCCTTCTTATTGCCTATAATTTGCTCGTAGTCTTTGTTTTCTTCCACAATGATCACGACGTGGTCGTACACGGGAAGACCCGCCGCCCACGGAAGCGGTAGAGGAATGTTCGCCTGCAAGGCAAGCACCGGCCTCGCGACCGACAGAATACCGATGCCGGGCAAGAGGAGGGCAAGAACCAGCGCCAGGATCTTCATCGGGGAACTGCTCGGCTTGGTCTCGTTTCGCGCCATTCGGCATGCTCATCAGGCGCGACAGGAATCACCTCGTCGGCTGTGTAGCGGGGGACGGTGGGCTCTGCTCAGATCCGCATCGGCATCACAATATAGCGGTATTTGTAATCTTCGCCTTCCGAAGGGCGAAGCTGGCCGGCGGACTGAGCATCCTTCAGTTCCAGTTTCACTTCGCGGGACCCGGTTGCTTTGATGAAATCGATGAGGTATTGAGCATTGAATCCGATCGCCATCGGTTCACCGTCATAGGCGATTTCGATGGAATCTTCCGACTCCCCAGTCTCGGTCGACGATGCTGAAAGCTTCAACTCGCCTTTCTCCAGACGCAGGCGCACGGCGCGCGACCGTTCATCGGCGAACTGCGCCACGCGCGCGATCGCGGCTCCCAGTTCTTCGCCCTGCAACGTGATCGACTTGGAGACATCTTTCGGCAGCACGGCCTCGTAGTTGGGGAACTGGCCCGTAAGCTGGCGGGACGTCAGCAACCGCGGGCCCACGCGGAAGAACAGCGTGGACTCGTCCTTGGCAAAGTCGATGGTCTCGGCTTCTGAATCCAGTAGCGATTTCAATTCGTCCATTGCCTTTTTCGGAATCAGCGTCTTCATCTCGCCGGAAACGCCTTCAAACTTTTCCGCCGTGCGCTCCACGTGCGCGAGGCGGTGGCCATCGGTTGCCACCATGGTAATCGACTCCGGCTTCAGCACCATCAACGCCCCATTCAGCGTGTAGCGCGACTCCTCGCTGGCGATGGCGAAGCCGGTCTTGGCAATCATCGACCGTAGTACAGCCGCGGGAATCTTGATTACTCCCGCCGATGGAAACACCGGGAGGCCCGGGAAATTGGATCGCGCCATTCCCACCATCTTGGTGTTGGACCGTCCGCAGCGAATACTGACCCAATGATTCTCCAGCAGTCGGATGGTGATATCGGCGTCGGGCAGCAGCTTTACGTAGTCATAAAGCTTGCGTGCCGGAATTGTGCATGCGCCTTCCTTTTTTACCTTGGCGCTGCAGGATGTGCGCAAGCTCAGGTCGAGGTCCGTCGCTGTCAGCGACAACTTGTCCCCCGCGGCCTCAAAAAGATAGTTGGAGAGGATGGGGATCGTGGTCTTGCGCTCCACCACGCCCTGAGTGGCTGTCAGTTCGCGAAGAAGCTCAAATTTGCTGACCGTAATTTCCATGGTCGTTGATATTGCGGCTGCGGCAGGGGCGACTTCCACCGGCATATTGGGTCTCCCGACTCTACTTGTGTTCTCTTCTTATATCAAATACAAAAGCAAGAAAACCAGTAGTAACCGTAGGCGCTTCGGAGAAGTGGAAAACTGGTCCAGGTCCCTGCGGTTCAATTGCTTCCACATCAACCCTTTATGTGAAGAATCACTCCCCGCCGCGACGGATGGCGTGGCAACTCGCGGACCGTTCCGAGGTTCCCGTCTCGTCTCGCACAGGTTCCACAAACACTCCACAGCCTGAAGGCAGGAAGAATGGCCGGAACAGTGGAAAACCCGTGGAAACCGCTATCTACGCGCCCAATTGCTCGGTCAGTTTATTAAGCAACCTGTTTAAATCCTTGTCGTTCTTGCGAACCCCTTCAATTTTGTCCACCGAATGCAAGACCGTGGTGTGGTGCTTGCCGCCAAACTGGCGTCCAATTTCAGGCAGGGAAGCTTCCGTGAGATGCTTGGCCAGGTACATCGCAATTTGCCGCGGATAGACGATGGAACGCGAATTATTTTTCGCCTTAATCTCCACCAGGCGCAGGCCGAATTGCTCAGCCACCGCCTTCTGAATGGATTCAATCGTCACCTTGCGAGCCTGCGAATCAATGAAATTCTTCAAGACCTGCTGGGTGTAGGGCAGCGTAATTTCCGCCCCGATCAGCGAAGAATGCGCCACCAGGCGGATCAGCGCGCCTTCCAGTTCGCGGACATTCGACCGGATGTTGGTGGCGATAAACAACGCCACATCCGTTGGCAGCGTTACCCGTTCCTGCTCCGCCTTTTTTTGCAGGATGGCGACCTTCGTTTCCAGGTCGGGCGGCTGAATATCGGCAATCAGCCCCCACTCGAACCGGCTGCGCAAGCGATCCTCAAATTCCGCCAACTCCTTCGGCGGACGGTCGCTGGCGATCACGATCTGCTTCATCGACTCATGCAGCGCATTGAATGTGTGGAAGAACTCTTCCTGGGTGCGCTCTTTCTGCGCCAGGAACTGGATGTCGTCCACCAGCAGCACGTCCACCGTCCGGAATTTATCCCGGAAGCTGATCATCTTGTCGTAGCGCAACGAGTTGATCATCTCGTTGGTGAACTTCTCGCTCGACACGTAGCAGATCGCCGACTGCGGCGTCCTCCGCTTGATCTCATGCCCGATCGCCTGCATCAGGTGAGTCTTCCCCATTCCGGTGCCGCCGTACAGGAACAGCGGGTTGTAGGCTTTCGAAGGCCGCTCCGCCACCGCCTGGCAAGCCGCATGCGCGAACTGGTTCCCACTGCCGATTACGAACGCGTCAAAGGTATAGCGCGGATTCAGTTGCGCGGCGCTGTCCCAGTCGAACCGCCCTTGTGCCGGATGCAACCCCGGAGCCGCCTGCGGCCCCGAACTGCCGCTCGGACTATGCGCCGATAGCCCGCCATTGTGCCGGATCGGCGTATTCGAAGGATCGTCCTCGGCGGTAACGAATTTCACATCCTCATATCCGAGCCCGAGAACGTCGACCGCCTCCTGAATCAGATCCGCGTACTTGTCGCCCACGTGACGGAACTCGGCGGTCGGGATGCGCACGAACAGAACTCCATTGCTGGCGTGGCTGTACCGCGTCGGCTTCAACCAGGTGTCGTAGGAGTGCCGGTTGACTTTCTTCTCCAGGGCGTCGAGGATGCGCGCCCACGGATTCGGGACGATGGCAGAACTGGTGAGAGACATTGTTTATCAGAATATGTTTATCAGAATATCGAAAGCGTCGGAGTAAAAACGTCCAGAAAAAGACCAGTCTTGAAATTATAAATTCTTCTGTTTGCTGCAGAGCAGCTTGTGTTTTGCAGTACGGGTTGTGGTTGAAATTTATTAGGAGTCGAACGGCATACTAGCACAAAAAAAACGCCGCGTCCGGCGTCTTGCAGCAAAAATATTCCGCGTGAGCGTTTTGTCAGATCGCGATTTTATTGCGCTGTCAAGTGTCGAGAAACTAACTGCCGCGCAAAGTGTGCAATTACGAAATCGTCCGGCCTTCCCGTTTCGCGGGCGCTGTCGTCTTGTAATTCCCCGGATACACCACCACCGACCGTCTGCCGCCCTCGCCGTCACTCTCGGTGCGCAAATCTTTTTCTTCACGCAGCGCCAGATGCACGATCCGCCGCTCCCGCGACGACATGGGTCCGAACCGGTAGGGCTCGCTCGTCCGGCGCACCTGCTCGGCTGCCACCCGAGCGGCCAATTGCAACTCGTCGATCCGCATCGCCCGGAAATTCTTGCAGTCGAACCAGATCTTCTCGTGCTCGTTGCCCTGTAGATGCAGAATCTCCGATGCCAGCAGCTCAAACGATCGCAGCAACTCGCCACCCCGCTCCAGCAATAGGCCCGAATCCGGCCCCGCGAACTCCACCAGAATTTCCGGATGTTCCCACTCGCGATTCTGCGCGATCGGCGGATCCACCGTGATCCTGTACTTCAGCTTGAAGCCGCCGTTTGAAATCACGGCCTGCAGGAACTCCCCAATCTGTTTTGCGGCGGCAACCTTGTCTGTGATCGGCATAAGTAAGCTCTCAGCTGTCAGCTCTCGGCTATCAATAACGCCAAGGGCGTACGCGTGACCCAGGATTCGTATCCGGGTATCGCTTTAGCGATACCGAAAATCCAAACATTCCGATGCCCCTTTAGGGGATTCCACTGACAGCTGATAGCTGACAGCTACTTCTCTTTCTTCCTCGCCCGCTTCTCCATCATCTCGCGCATTTCGCGGCCGAGCGTCGTGCGATTCATCACCGACTGCTGCACGATGCCGATCAACTGGCCCGCGGACCAGTACAACCCCAGCCCAGCGGGCAGGTTCCAGCTCATGAGCCCCAGCATGCCCGGCATCATGATGTTCATCATCTTCTGCTGCGCCGGATCCATGCCCGCCTGCGGCGTCATCCGCTGCATAACTAGCATCGTAATGATGATCGCAACCGGCAGAATGTGCCACGGATCGGGCGCAGAAAGATCGTGGATCCACATCCACGGCGCATGACGCAGATCCATCGCGACGTTAAGCATACGGTAGTACGCAAACAGAAATGGCATCTGGATCACAAGCGGCAGACACCCACCCGCCGGATTCACCCCTTCTTTCTTATAGAGCGCCGAAATCTCTTCGTTCATTTCGGCTTTCTTCGGATCCCGCAAACTGTATTTCTTGTACTTTTCCTGGATTGATTTGATCTGCGGCGCCACGCGCTGCATCTTCAGCATCGATTTCATCTGCGAAAGCCGCAACGGCAGCAGCGCCAGGTTGATGACCAGCGTCTGCAACAAAATCGCCCAGCCCCAGTTCCGAACGATGTGGCTGTACATCCATTTCAACCACAGAAACAGAGGCCGCGCGATGATTCCCAGCCAGCCGAAGTCGATGATCGCCCGCAGATCCGGTTCCGCGCCCGTGATTCCCGGCACCGCCACCGATTCCAGATCCGACAGCGCTTTCGGACCGACGTACAGCCGGACGTCAGTCGGGCCCTTCCCATTGCCTACCGCGGCGCCCAGCACGTCCACCTTGTCCATCTGCTTCGTATCGGACCCGCCGTGCGGAATTTCAAGCGCGTTGCGCAGCGTCACCATCGCAGCGTTCTGCGGATCCTGCGGCAAGAAAACGGCCGCGAAATACTGGTCCGACACTCCCGCCCAGTGGAATGGTCCCGGCAGCGTCCCGCCCCCGCTAATCTTCTTGATCGGCAGCCGCTCGACCTTGTTGTCGTATTGGTACACGATCTGGCCGGTCGCGTACTGTGGACCGGTTGTGTCGCCGCCGAAGCCAGCCGGCCACATCGGAAACGCCGTTACCTCCGCGCTCTTCACTGTCACGGATGTCCGCGCCCCGACGACATAGCTGTCGCGATCAAATTTGAAGGTCTTCAGTACCGACACGTCGCCATCGTTGTAGGCGAACGTGATTTCTGCCGGAGCCGCTGAGGCTGCCCCATCCTGCCGCGCACTTTGCGGAAGGGTGGGTGTCACGTACAGCGCCGAGTTCAGCTTGTTCCGCAACGTTTCGTCATAGGTCCACAACATCAGCGGATATCCGTATTTCTCGGCCGCCGCGGTATTCACCAATTCCAGCGGACCGCCTTTGTCGTCGGTGTACTTCTTCAGCACCCATGACTTAACCCGTCCGCCGCGATTGGTGAATAGGATCCGGTAAACTTCATTTTCAATCACGGTCTCCGATTCGCTCGCCGCTCGGAGGGGAGCCGATGCCGGTGTCTCCGCACCAATCGCCGAAGACGCTTGCGTGGATGGTGCGGGGTTCTGCGTAGGGACAGCCGCCCCCGGCTGTCCAGCCGAGCGCGTCTCGGCGGCGCTCCCCTGCTTCGCCGGAGGCTGCGGCCCGTACTTCTTCAAAAGCGGCTGAAACAGCATGATGACCAGGAACGTCAGCGCAAAGACGATCAACAGCCTGCGCTCCATCCCGGGTTCTTGTTGAGGATTGTTAAATTCTGCCAAATCAGTAGCTCATCATTTCTTCGTCAGTCGTTTCGCATCACGGCATTGCTTCAGCGATGCCGCATTCCTTCCGCCGTCAGAGGCGCCTTCCGGGTCTGAGCGCCGAGGCGGTCTGTTCGAGTCGCGCCAATCTTCACCACCGGATCCAGGCCACCCTTCGCGAAGGGATGGCACCGCGCCACGCGCCAAGCCGCCATCACTCCCCCGCGCAGCGCGCCATAGTGCTCCACCGCTTCCATCGCATATTCCGAACACGTCGGCACGTAACGGCACGACGGCGGAAACGACGGCGAAATCCACCGTTTGTAAACTCGCAGCAGCCCGAGCGCGAGAGGCTTCATTTCTATTTCCCCACCAGCTTTTTGGCGATTACATCCAAAGCCCGGCCCACTTCTTCGAGCACAACCGAAAATTCCATCGTCAGCAGCGACTTCTTCGGATTGATCACCACATCAACCGCGCCCGCCGCCTTCAGCGCCGAACGCCGCAGCCGCACCGCTTCACGCAGTCGCCGCTTAATCCGGTTCCGCTCCACCGCGCCGCCCAGCACGCGTCCCACCGTGAACCCGACGCGCGCACATTTCTCGGGTACAGCGCGCTCGGACGATTCGCCCTCCGCCTGCCGCAAATAGAACACGGTCATGTGCGAGGAAAAATGCCGCCGCCCCTGCTTGTAAACGCGCTCGAAGTCAGCGTGTTTCAGCAGCCGCGCCGCGCGCGGAAAGCCCGCTCCCGCGTTCGCCGCGGACTGCTCTACACTCCGCTTCGGAGCGTCGGCGCTCACTAGCTCACAATCCTGCACAATAATTAATAATAACGACGGCCTTTGCTACCCGTGGTGGGAAAACTAATCGCGGAAACCCGGCGCCACTGAAACACGCTTGCGCCCTTTGGCCCGGCGGCGCGACAGCACTGCGGCCCCGCTCTTGGTCTTCATGCGAGTCCGGAACCCGTGCTTCTTCGAGCGCTTGCGCTTGTTGGGTTGAAATGTACGTTTCGGCATCGAAAATCCCTGCTCCTGATCAAATCAGATGGCTTGAGGCAAACCGTAAGTATAAATGACGCTGACTCTCCCCGGCAAACACGGGTACTCGCTACAATGGCACAGACCCACGACCCACTAACAACTATCCACTGCCAGACATGAATCTCGATGACACCATCGTAGCCATCGCCACCCCGCCCGGACGCGGCGGCATAGGCGTTGTCCGCCTGGCCGGTCCCGAAGCGCGCGGCATAGCTGCACCCATGCTTAGCCTCAAGCACAAGCTGGAACCCAACCGAGCCATCCGCTGCGATCTAATCGAACCCTTTCCAACTCACGCCGGGACAGCCGCCACCGGCTGTCGACCGGAGCGAGGCTCGGGAGCTGCCGACCCTACCACAACTCCGGCACGCATTGACGAAGTCGTAGTCACCTACTTCGCCAAGCCCCACTCCTACACGACTGACGACATTATAGAAATCTCCGCCCACGGCTCCCCGGTAGTCCTGCGCCATATCGTCGAACTTTCCCTGGCCTCGGGCGCCCGTCTCGCCGAGCCCGGAGAATTCACCATGCGCGCCTTTCTCAATGGACGCCTCGATCTGACCCAGGCCGAAGCCGTCCGCGACCTGATCGACTCGCAAACCCTGTTTCAAGCCAAGGCCGCCGCCCAGCAACTCGAAGGTGCCCTATCCAATCGCCTCAAGCCCATCAAGCGGAAATTAGTCGACCTGATCGCCCTGCTCGAGGCCGGCATCGATTTCGCCGAGGATGATGTCTCCATCGCCTCCGACGCCACCATCCTCGATCGCATTGCTCAAGTAAAAACATCGCTCGCGCAACTAGCCGCCACCTTTGCTTACGGCAAGATCGTTCACCAGGGCCTGACGCTGGCCATAGTAGGTCGTCCGAACGTAGGCAAGTCGAGCCTCTTTAATCGCCTGGTTGAACGCGAGCGCGCCATCGTCACCTCCCAGCCCGGTACCACGCGCGATCTGGTCAGCGAAACCGTAGCCATCGGTGGAATTCCTGTGGAACTGGTGGACACCGCCGGCATCCGTCGTGCCCTCGACGAAGCCGAAAGCATCGGCATCAAAAAGTCGATGGAGGCCCTCGCCGACGCCGACTTAGTCCTCGTAGTAATCGACAAAACCCAGCTCCTGTCCGATGAAGACCGCGAGTTACTAACCCAGGTGGAAGGCCGCCCAGCGATAGTAGTAGAAAACAAATCCGACCTGCAGCCCACACATTGGGACAGCCGCCCCCGGCTGTCCAGCCGGGCAGAGCCCGGCAGGGTCTCTTCGACCGAACCCCCATCTCCGCCGCACATCCCTACCTCCGCCCTGACCGGCGAAGGCATCCCCGCCCTGCGCGCCGCCATCCTCCATCACGTCGCCGGAGACGCCGCCGTGCAGCAAGAATCCGGTTTTCTCACCAGCGTGCGTCATCAAAAACTAGTCAACGACGCGCTCACCTCGCTCGACGCCGCGACCAACGCCGTTGTCGCCCGAGTCCCCCACGAGATGCTCCTGCTCGATCTCTACGGAGCCCTGCGTCCGCTCGACGAAATCACCGGCGCCACCACCACCGACGACATCCTCAACCTGATCTTCAGCACCTTCTGCATCGGCAAGTAATTTCTGTGGGGGAACCAGTGGGTTGCGCCATTCGATAGAGTGAGCCGCAACCTCACGCGCCTTGAGTATTCGGAGAGGACTGGTACGACGGCAAGGTCTTTGAGGTAACAAACGTCACCGATCAAGGCTGCATGCTCGGCGGAGTGCCGGAATTGAAATTTCAGCGACCATCGTCATGGACGAGCGGAGGGGTGGAGGCGCCCGTGTGCCGCAACTGCGATACTCCTCTATTCAAGCCGCGTGAGAGCCGATGGATCGAGTTGCAGCCGGGCGACGCGGCGCATCTCATCTTAGCCCGCGCCGTTTCCGCTTACTGGCCTGCTTGCACCGCCACTGGGGGAATGCTGCTTGCCGGAGGTACGCAAACACTGAGCCTGCCGTTCAAGGCTAGTTACTGCGGAGAAATTGCGGCCAGCGCGTGGCGTTCGGGCAAGTACGACGGAGACCCGATGAATATCGAATATGATCGCAAAGAGGTCGTGCGAGCAAGGGAATGGCTGGGCAGGGCTCCGCTTGGCTCGTCAAAAGTGGCTTGCGTCGATAACAGCAAGCCAAAGTCTGAGCTTCCGTCGCCGGGGACTCGGTGCGCGGAGATGGAATTTGCCAAGCGAGGGAGACCAGTCATGTCGGTGTCGGATGGCGGTATCTCCTTCGGAGTTTCCTCCCCAGACGGCAAGCCGACAACTGTGTACATCTGGCTGGACAACCGAACTGACAAACCACAGTCCTATTCCGTATGCTGTCGTGCCAGCTTTCTAAATCAGATCGAAGTCTACGACTCGGCGGGGCAACGTTTACTCCGAAAAGGGGAACAGGCTGGGCAAAAGATTTGTGATCGGGAATTGATAGGCTGTGGGTGTAGCACGTGGGTGTTGGTCGCGCCACACACCTTGCAAGTGGTCGATTCCGGTGACTTAGGTGATGGGTATCTGCTATCCGCCGGGCGGTACTTCGTTGTGCCACTGCGCAGTGGTCGGAAGGCTTGCGAGTCATTGAACAGAACCCTTGCAGATAGGAGTAAGGTCAAGGCCGCAAACGCAGTTATGATAGCGATCCCAGAATAGTTGATTCAGTTAACAAATGAGGCGATAGCTCAAGCTTGCGCGGTTTGTTTGCCGGGAACCGGTCAATGAGCTTTTTGGGGATTTTTCGCCAACTGGCATACTACTAGCACTACTCCGTCTGCTGTAGAATTGTCCCCCTTAGCATATGACAGCAATCCAAGTGTGCATTTGTGTTTCGCGCCTATGGCCGTGATTGGTCGGCTCCTGCAGCACTAAGACTTAACCGGAGTTGCGGCCCTCGGCGTGTGTTCGGCTCGGAACAACTCTGTCTGGACCACTGGCGGCGCATTCAGCGTCGCGTTCTTTCCAACCTCGTCACGCGCCGAATTACGCGTCGAGTAGCTTGGCAATCACATCGGCGGCACTGTAATCCGGAGTGTCTGGTGGCAGAAAGGAGGGAATCTCGCTCAGGTCATCTCCGGAAGTGACCAGGCCGGTTTCAATGTACTTGCCGGCGTGTACCTGAGGGTGTCCGACGTTCGCTACCAGCGCGTTGCAGAGGCATATTCGGCCCACGGTGTCCTCGATCTTTCCGCCCTTGGAAAGGTATATGCTT
>Ga0210402_10001846_pt1 | contig 21280 bp, 19 predicted proteins | sample IncBWC7MmetaG_FD_161055 | JGI IMG/M metagenome (GOLD analysis project Ga0210402, IMG submission 161055) | Forest soil microbial communities from Barre Woods Harvard Forest LTER site, Petersham, Massachusetts, United States - Inc-BW-C-7-M | ecosystem: Environmental > Terrestrial > Soil >... | reverse complement strand
GAAAGAAGCAGCTGCCCTTGGCGAAGGTGTCGTAGATGTGTCGGCCGAGCAGCACGGCGCCGATCGGCTCGTAGCCGCCGCCCAGCCCCTTGGCGATGGTCATGAGATCCGGAGTGATGCCTTCCTGCTCGCAGGCATGCAGGGTGCCGGTGCGGCCCATGCCGCACATCACCTCGTCGAGGATCAGCAGCACGCCGTGGCGATCACAAATCTCGCGGATGCGCTTGAAGTAACCTTTTGCTGGCGGCACCGCGCCCGCAGTGGCGCCGACCACGGTCTCGGCGACGAAGGCCATCACTGTATCGGAGCCGAGCTCCAGGATCTTGGCCTCGAGCGCGCCGGCGGCGCGCTCGGCATAGGCCTCCTCCGTCTCGCCGGGCTCCTGGAAGCGATAGGCGAAGCAAGGATCGATGTGATGGGTCTCGATCAGGAGCGGCGAGAAGGGCGCACGGCGCCATTCGTTGCCGCCGGCCGCCAGCGCGCCCAGCGTATTGCCGTGATAACTCTGGCGCCGCGCGATGACGTGGCGGCGCTGGGGCTGGCCGCGTTCGGTGAAATACTGGCGCGCCATCTTGAGCGCGGCTTCAATCGCTTCCGATCCGCCGCTCACCAGGTAGGCGTGGCTGATGCCTCGGGGGGCGTCGGCGATCAGGCGGCTGGCGAGCTTTTCGGCGACCTCGGTGGTGAAGAAGCCGGTATGGGCATAGGCGAGCTTGTCGAGCTGCTCGTGCAGGGCTGCCGTCACCGCGGGATGGCCGTGCCCCAGGCAGGACACCGCGGCGCCGCCCGACGCGTCGATGTAGCGCTTGCCGGCGGCGTCGACGATCTCGATGCCGCTGCCGCCGGCCGCGACCGGCAGGGTTCCGCCGATCTGGCGATGCAGGATGTGGGTCATGCTTTCTCGCGTTGTCCGCGCCGCGGCAGGTGGACGCCGAACGCCGAGAGCTGCGCCTCGGTGTGCTCCAGCGCCGCCAGCGCCTTGTTGCCGCCGCGGCCGGCGACCAGGGCGGCCAGGATCTCGGCCACGGCGAGCAAGGGCGTCATGGTATGAAAGAAGGAGGGGCTCTCGGTCGCCACCAGGATCGCCGCAACGGCGATCTGGGCAAGCGGCGAGACTTCCGAATCGGTCAAGGCCACGACCGGCACGCCCTGGCCCGCCGCATAGCGGGCGCTGTCGATGGTGGCGCGGGCATAGGGCTCGACGCTGGCGGCCAGCAGCACGTCCTGAGGCCCGGCGTCGCGGATGGCGTCGAGACCGGTGCCGCCGGCATCGTCCAGCATCACCGTCTTGTCGCCGAGCAGCGACAGCATGTAGTGGAAGTGCCAGGCGGCGGCATGGCAGGAGCGCAGCCCCAGGCAATAGACGCGTCGCGCCTCATGCAGACGGCCGGCGGCGTCGGCCAGCCGCTCGAGCGACGCAGGCTCGGCGAGGGCCGCGATCTCGCGCGACAGGCTCAACGCCATCTCCGAGGCGAGCGCCCGCTCGCCGCGCAGCTTCTGCGCCTCGACCTGGCTCCCCGCCCGGCCGGCAAAGCCCAACGTGCCGGCCCGCACGGCGCCAGCGTAGAGTTCGCGCACCTGGTCGTAGCCTTCGAGCCCCAGCCGCTTGGCCAGCCGCGTCATGGTGGCGGCCGGCACGCCGGCGCGCCGCGCCTGCTCGCGCATCGAGAGCAGCGCCACGTCGTCGGGGCGGTCGAGCATGTAGCGCGCCGCGGTCTGGAGCTGCGGCGGCAGGATGTCGAAGGCCTCGACGATCGAGGCGTTGAGCGGGCCTCTGTCCAACGGAGGCCAGCTCAGCGCAGCGGCAGCGGATACATCAGGCCGCCCTTGGTCCACAGCCCGTTGAGGCCGCGCGCCAGCTTGAGCGGGCTGCCCATGCCGACATTGCGCTCGTAGCTCTCGCCGTAGTTCCCGACCTGCTTGACGATGTTGTAGGCCCAGTTCTCGTCGAGCTGCAGCGCCTTGCCGTTGCCGGGCTTCACGCCCAGGAAGCGCTGGACCAGCGCGTCGGTCGACTTCAGCTGCTCGTCGACATTGGCCGTGGTGATGCCGCGCTCCTCCGCTTCCAGCATGGCGAACAGCGTCCAGCGCACGACCGTCATCCAGACATCGTCGCCGCGGCGCACGAACGGGCCCAGCGGCTCCTTGGAGATGATGTCGGGCAGGACCATGTAGTCGGCCTGCTTGCCGCGCGTCGCCAGCGCCGAGGCCAACGCTGAGGAATCCTGGGTCATGGCATCGCAGCGGCCGCCGAAGAACGCTTCGTACATGAGGTCCTGGCTCTCATAGACCACCGGCTTGATGGTCATGCCGCGGCCGCGGAACCAGCTCGCCATGTTGAATTCGTGGGTCGTGCCCTGGGCGACGCAGATCGTGGCGCCGCCCAGCTCGGCCAAGCCCTTCACGTTCAGCTTCTTGGGCACCATGAAGCCCTGGCCGTCATAGAAATTGACGCCGGCATATTGCAGGCCGAGCCCGGCATCGCGCTCCAAGGTGATGGTCGAGTTGCGCACCAGCATGTCGATCTCGCCCGACTGCAGCGCCAGGAAGCGCTGCTGGGCGGAGAGCGGCACGTACTTGGCCTTGGTCGCATCGCCCAGCACGGCGGCGGCGACGGCGTTGCACAGGTCGACGTCGAGACCGGACCACTTGCCCTGGCTGTCGGGCAGCGAGAAGCCGCCCAGGCCGACATTGACGCCGCAGATCAGCTGGCCGCGCTTCTTGACGGTCTCGAGGGTCGATGGCGTCTGCGCAGAGGCTGCGGAAATCGCAAAGGCGAGCGCGCCGAGAGCCGCGCCGACTCGAAAAATTCGCTGGATGAGATGCATAGACTTCCCCCTTGGAAAGATTCCCAGCATCTGCCTAGCGCGAGAGCAAATCGTATGCAACGAATGAATTGTCTGGAGAATAGATGGTTCATTTGAACCACCCTGCCAGCCGATGAACGCAGTTCAGTTAGTTGCTGCCGCCAATTGACACTGACGCATCGCACAACCACATGTGCCGCGCCGCAAAATGTCCCCGGGGGGAGTTGCTTTTGCCCGTTTGTCGCCGCCTGCTGGTCGCTGCCAGCCTGTCTTTCGTTCTCACATCGGCGGCGGCCCTCGCCCAAGGCGGTCCGCCCGCCATGCCGGTCAGCGTCGCCGCCCCGGTCGCCAAGCGTGTCACCCAGTGGGACGAATTCTCCGGACGCTTTGAGGCGGTCGCCTCGGTCGAGGTGCGCGCCCGCGTCTCGGGCTTCATCGAGGAGCTGCATTTCAAGGACGGCCAGCTCGTCAACGTCGGCGATCCGCTGTTCACCATCGACAAGCGGCCTTACGAGATCGCCGTCGACAGCGCCAAGGCGGACGTCGCGCGCAACAAGGCGCAGGTCGGCCTGGCCGAGCTGCAGGTCCAGCGCGGTGCCTCGCTGATCTCGTCCAAGACCATCACCGAACAGGAAAACGACCAGCGCAAGGCCAACCTCGACGTCGCGAACGCCCAGCTCAAGGCGGCCGAGGCGGCCCAGCGCTCGGCCGAGCTCAACCTCGACTGGACCGACGTGCGCGCCCCGATCGCCGGCCGCATCTCCGACCGCAAGGTCGATGCCGGCAACCTGATCCAGGGCGGCCAGCAGGGCGCCACCTTGCTCGCCACCATCATGACTCTCGATCCCATCCGCTTCGTGTTCGACGTCTCGGAGACGGACTATCTGCACTACACGCGGCTCTTCCTGTCGGGCGCGCTCGCTTCGTCGCGCGAAAAGAATCCCGTGCGCATCCGGCTGGCCGACGAGACCGACTGGACGCGCACCGGCAGGGTCGATTTCGTCGACAATACGTTCGCCCCGCGCTCAGGCACCATCCGTACCCGCGCCCTCGTCGACAACAAGAACCAGCTGCTGGCGCCCGGCATCTTCGGCCGCGTGCAACTCTACGGCGGCGAGTACGATGCCCTGCTGATCCCCGACACGGCCATCGTCTCCGACCAGTCGCGCAAGATCGTGTTCACGGTGGGCGATGACAACGTGGTCAAGGCCAAGCCCGTGACCCTGGGCCCGATCGTCGATGGGCTGCGGGTCGTGCGCGACGGCCTCGCCGCCACCGACCAGGTGGTGCTCGACGGACTCGCCAACCCGATGGTGCGGCCCGGCGCCAAGGTCCAGCCGCAAAAGGGCGAGATCAGTACCGCCAAAGCAAAGTAGCGGCGCTTTCAGCCCATGCGCTTTTCCCATTTCTTCATCGAGCGGCCGATCTTCGCCTCGGTCCTGTCGATCATCATCCTGATCGTGGGCGCCATCGCCCAGCGCAGCCTGCCGATCGCGGAATATCCCGAGATCGCCCCGCCCACCGTCAACGTCACGGCGACCTACCCGGGCGCCTCGGCCGAAGTCATCGCCGCCACCGTCGCCACGCCGCTCGAGCTCGAGATCAACGGCGTCGACGACATGCTCTACATCAACTCGCAGTCGACCGGCGACGGGCGGCTGTCGATCAACGTCGTCTTCAAGCCCGGCGTCGACGTCGACCAGGCCCAGGTCAACGTGCAGAACCGGGTCGCCGTCGCCCAGCCGCGCCTGCCGCAGGACGTGCAACGGCTGGGCGTCGTGGTGCGCAAGGCCTCGCCCGACCTGATGATGGTCGTGCACATGATCTCGCCCGACGGCAGCCGCGACCAGCAATACATCTCCAACTACGCCACGCTCTACGTGAAGGACGTGCTGGGCCGCGTCGACGGCGTGGGCAACGTGCAGGTGTTCGGCGCGCGCGACTATTCCATGCGCGTGTGGCTCGATCCGGCCCGTGTCGCCGGGCACAATCTGACGGCGTCCGAAGTGGTCGCCGCCCTGCGGGCCGCCAACCTGCAGGTCGCCGCGGGCGCTATCAACCAGGCGCCCGCTGTATCGGCCAGCGCCTTCACCTTGTCGGTGCAGACCCTGGGGCGGCTGACCGCACCGGAGGAGTTCGGCAACATCGTGTTGCGCGCCGAGCCCGGCGGTTCGGTGACGCGCCTGCGCGACGTCGCCCGCGTCGAGCTGGGCGCGCAGGACTACACGGTGAACGCCTATCTCGACAACAAGAACGCCACGGCGCTCGTCATCTTCCAGCGCCCGGGGTCGAACGCTCTCGCCACCTCCGCCGGCGTGAAGGCGGCGATGGACCACCTCAAGAAGGACTTCCCCGAAGGCCTCGACTATTCGGTGGTCTACAATCCGACGGAGTTCATCCAGGCCTCGGTCGACGCAGTGGTCGAGACGCTGTTCGAGGCGCTGCTGCTGGTCGTGATCGTGGTGATCCTGTTCCTGCAGACCTGGCGCGCGGCGATCATCCCGTTGCTCGCCATCCCGGTGTCGCTGATCGGCTCGTTCGCCGTGATGGCGGCGGTCGGCATCTCGTTCAACACGCTGTCGCTGTTCGGCCTGGTGCTGGCGATCGGCATCGTCGTCGACGACGCCATCGTCGTGGTCGAGAACGTCGAGCGCTATCTGACCCAGGGCATGTCGCCCAAGGCCGCGGCGCACAAGACCATGGACGAGGTGGGCGGCGCGCTCATCGCCATCTCGCTGGTGCTGATCGCGGTCTTCCTGCCGACCGCCTTCATCACCGGCCTGCAGGGCACCTTCTACAAGCAGTTCGCCATCACCATCGCCGCCTCGACGGCGATCTCGGCCTTCGTGTCGCTCACCCTGTCGCCCGCCATGGCGGCGCTGCTGCTCAAGACCCACGCGCTGTCGGCTATCGAGAAGCCCAAGCCCACACTGCTGGAGCGGGTGGCCTGGCCGCTCACCTGGTTCTTTCGCCAGTTCAACCGCGGCTTCGAGGCGCTGTCGAATTTCTACGGCCGCGCCACGGCCCGGCTGATCCGCATGGCGACGGTCGTCCTGGTGATCTACGGCGGCCTCTTGTTCCTGGCCGGCAACCGGCTGGTCGAGACGCCGACCGGCCTGATCCCGCAGCTCGATCGTTCATACCTGATCGCCGCCATGCAGCTCCCCCAGGGTGCCACCCTGGAGCGCGCCGACAGACTGGTGCGCCAGGCCTCGGAGATGATCATGGCGACGCCCGGCGTGTCGCACGCCGTGGCCTTCGTCGGCTTCGACGGCGCCACCTTCACCAACGCGCCCAACACCGGCGTGATCTTCGTCACCCTGAAGCCGTTCGATGAGCGAAGGAACGAACCCAAGGACAAGATCCTGGCGGCCTTGCGCGCCAAGATGTTCACGCTGCGCGAGGCCTTCGTGTTCGTGCTCGAACCGCCCTCGGTGCCCGGCATCGGCACCGGCGGCGGCCTGAAAGGCTACGTCCAGGATCGCGCCGCGCGCGGCCTGCCGGCGCTCGAGGGCGCCACCTGGGCGCTGGCCGGCGCCGCCGGCCAGACGCCCGGCCTGACCCAGGCCTTCACCTTGTTCAGCACGAAGACACCGCAGATCTGGGCCGAGATCGACCGCACCAAGGCCGAGCAGCTGGGCGTGCCGATCGGGCGCGTGTTCGACACGCTCTCGGTCTACATGGGCTCGGCCTACGTCAACGACTTCAACATCCTCGGCCGCACCTACCAGGTGACGGCGCAGGCCGACGATCCCTATCGACTCACACTGCGCGACGTCGCCGAACTCAAGACGCGCAGCGACAGCGGCGAGATGGTGCCGATCGGCTCGGTGGCGACCTTCTCCGACACGACCGGCCCCTACCGCGTGGCGCGCTACAATCTCTATCCTGCGGCCGAGGTCCAGGTGGCGCTGCTGCGCGGCTTCTCCTCAGGCCAGGGCATCGCCGCCATGGAAAAGCTGGCCGACAAGGTGCTGCCTTCGGGCTTCGGCTTCGAATGGACCGAAATCGCGCTGCAGGAAAAGCTCGCGGGCAATACCGCGATCCTGGCCTTCGGCCTGGCCGTGGTCTTCGTCTTCCTGCTGCTGGCCGCCCTCTACGAGAGCTGGCTGCTGCCGCTCGCCGTCATCCTGATCGTGCCGATGTGCATCCTGGCGGCCATGATCGGCGTCAACATCCGCGGGCTCGATCGCAACGTTCTGGTCGAGATCGGCCTGATCGTTCTGGTGGGCCTGGCGGCCAAGAACGCCATCCTGATCGTGGAATTCGCCAAGCAGGCGCACGAGGCCGGCATGACCCGCTACGACGCGGCCGTCAGCGCCGCCAAGACCCGCCTGCGGCCCATCCTCATGACCTCGCTTGCCTTCATCCTGGGCGTCGTGCCGCTGGTCGTGAGCTTCGGCGCCGGCGCGGAGATGCGCCAGTCGTTGGGGACCGCGGTGTTCTTCGGTATGCTGGGCGTCACCTTCTTCGGCCTGATGTTCACGCCGGTCTTTTACGTCGTCACCACCGGGCTCTCCGAATTGCGCTTCCGGTGGCGCAAGCCGGAAGTCCAACCGGAGTTCAAGCCGGAGTAGACCTGGACACAGATTGGAGACGCGCCATGCCTCGCTCCCGCCTTGTTCCCGCGCTCGCCCTGGCAGCTGCTCTCGCGGCAGGCATCGTTGGCCTTCGCCTATCGTCCTCGTCCGCCGAAAGCGCCCGCGTGATCGCGCCGCCCGCGGTCGACGAACCGGCGGGGCAGGCGCCCACGGAAATCGCCGTCCTGGCGGGCGGCTGCTTCTGGGGGGTGCAGGGCGTGTTCCAGCATGTCGAGGGCGTCACCAGCGCCGTGTCGGGCTATGCCGGCGGCGCCAAGGACACGGCGGTGTACGAAACGGTCGGCAACGGCCGCACCGGCCATGCCGAGTCCGTGCGCATCACCTTCGACCCGCGCAAGGTGAGCTACGGCCGCCTGCTGCAGATCTATTTCTCGGTCGCCCACGATCCGACCGAATTGAACCGCCAGGGGCCGGACGTCGGCACGCAGTATCGCTCGACCATCTTCCCGACCAGCGAGGCGCAGGCCAAGGTCGCCAAAGCCTATATCGACCAGCTCGACCAGGCGCATGCCTTCGGCGCCAAGATCGTCACCACGATCGAACCTGATCGCACTTTCTATCCGGCCGAGGGCTACCATCAGGATTACCTGACCTTGCACCCCAACCAGCCCTACATCGCCATCAACGACCTGCCCAAGGTCGCCAACCTCAAGCGCCTGTTCGCGGACTCCTATCGCGCCGATCCGGTGCTGGTCAGCAAGACCGGGCTGTAATTCACGGCCGCAACACCCGGTGCAGATCGAGCACCGGCGGATCGCGACCGAGCTGCGACAGCAGGGTATGGATCTGGGCGCGATGATGGGTCTGATGGTTGAAGAAATGCGGCAGGATCACCTCCACGGGATCCGCCGAGTCGATGCCTGAATTGTTGACGTAGCGCAGCGAGCGCTCGAGGAAGCCGGGCGGCAGCGCGGCAAAGAACGCCTCGATGCGCCGATCCATCGCGGCGCGCGCGTCCGCCAGGGCTGCGAAGTCGTCGAACAGGATGGCGCCCAGGTCGGTCGAGGGATGCGAGCCGCCCTCGAAGCGGGTCATCCAGATGCGATCGCCCAGCACCAGGTGGTTGAGCGTGCCGTGCACGCTCTTGAAGAACGCCCCGAGGTCGCGCCGCCTCTCCTCCTCGGAGAGGGCCGCGCAGGCCTCGTAGAGCTTCTCGTTGGCCAGTCGATTGTAGAGTGCGTACTGCGCCCAGATCGCCGTCATCCGCCCTCTCTAACGGGCGGCGGCGGAAACCCAACGGGCCAAATCGCGGATCAGGGTCGCCACGACCGCACCGCGCAGACGATGCGCGCGGACGATATAGGCCTGACGATCGGCCAGCAGGATGGGGAACGGGATCGGGTACATGAGGACCTCCAGGGAAGGAAAGGACGCTAATTCCCATCGAGGATCGAGATAATACAGCTAATTTGACTATCACTGCTGCCTGCCATTCACTAATCCCGCAATGATCGATCACGCAAGCGAAATGGCCGCCTTCGTGCGGGTCGTCGAGTCCAAGGGCTTTTCCGCCGCCGCGCCCGCCCTGGGGCTGACGCCCTCGGCGGTCAGCAAGCTCGTCACGCGCCTGGAGACGCGGTTGGGCGTGCGGCTCCTGCAGCGCACGACGCGGGCGCTGCATCTCACGCAAGAGGGCGAGGTCTTCTACGCCGCCGCCCAGCGCATCGTGGGCGAGATCGAGACGCTCGAGAGCCAGATGACCGGCCATAGCGGCACGCCGCAGGGGCTGCTGCGGGTGACGACGTCGCTCGCTTTCGCCGCCCACCAGCTCGCGCCGGTGCTGCCGGAGTTCCTGACGCGCCATCCGCTGGTGCAGCTCGACCTGCTGCCAACCGACCGCGTGCTCGACATGGTCGAGGAGGGCATCGATGTCGCGCTGCGCATCGGGCGGCTCGCCGACACGAGCTTCATGGCGCGCAAGATCGGTGAGGACAAGCGCCTGATCTGCGCCGCGCCGGCCTACCTCGCGCGCCACGGTACGCCGCGGCGGCCCGAGGAGCTGGCGCGCCACAACTGCATCGTCTCGGGCGAGCGCGCGTCCCTCAATCGCTGGCCCTTCAGGATCGATGGCCAGGTCACCGAGATCGACGTGAACGGCCGCGTCGCGGTGAGCGAGGGCGAGATGCAGATGCATCTGGCGCTCACGGGCATCGGCATCGTGCGCCTGACGCGGCTCACCGTGGCCCAGGCCGTGCGCGGCGGCGCGCTGGTGCCGCTGCTCGGCGATTTTTCGGCCGACGAGCCGGTGGGAATCCACGCCGTCTATCCCCACCGCCGGCATCTCGCCCCCAAGGTCCCGGCTTTCGTGAATTTCCTGATCGAGAAGTTCACGCCGCCGCCCTGGGAGATTTGACCGGCCGGGGGATGCTAGGATCGCCCCAACCAATCGACCGAAACCGTGGCCGAAATCGTGGAGGGGAAATGAATCGCGACACCGACCTGTTCGTGCAGGCCTTCTGGGTCAAATGCCGGGAGACCATACGGCCCGAGCTCGACTTCACGGTCGACGATCTGAAGGGCCAAGGCCACGACGCCCACGTCGCGACGCAGGAATATTCCGACGTGCCCGATAAGCTGCCCGAGGTCGGGCCCTCGGTCATCCTGACCGTGCATCCCAACGGCGCCGCCGAGGGCCATGCCCTGCGCTTCCGCGGCGACGTTGCGCGCAGCGATGTCGTGGTGACGGGTTCGACCGGCACGTCGCGTCGGCATGAGCTGGCCGACCTGGAATTGCCCGCGGTCAAGGCCGAGATCTCGGCCTGGCTCACCGAGCTGCTCGGCCGGCCGGGCTGAATCCGGGCTAACGCAGGAAGCGAAGAGCGGCGTCGCAGTACATGGCGTAGACCGGCGCCATCGAGTCGATGTCGGCCCATTCGTTGGCCGCGTGCATGTTGCCGAAGCCGACGCCGGGCGCGCAGATGGTCGGCACGCCGCGTGCCGCCAAAAGGTTGCCGATGTTGGACGGCCCGCAGACGTCGATGGCGATGCGCCGCCCGAAGGCGCGCTCGGCCGCAGCCGAGAAACTGCCGACGAGGTCGTGGTCCGGCTCGACGAGATAGGCCGGCCAATGGTCGATGGTTTCGATGCGGCCTTGCGGATCGACTGCGCGCACGATCGTCTCCAGCCAGCGCATGGCCTTGTCCCCATCGAAGGCGCGGGTCAGGCGGATATCGATGTTGCAGGTCGCGTGATCCGGCACGACGCTGAACCCTTCGCCGCCCGAGAGGTGCGTCACCGTGGCGGCGGGTCCGAACGGAAACGCAGGATCCTGCGTTTCGGGAAAGCTCGAGGCCGCGACCTTGAGCGCAAAGGCGGCGGCCTTGTCCAGCGCATTGACGCCGGTCCGCTCGATCTCGCCGGAGTGCGCCGCTTTGCCGGCAAAATGCAGCCGGGCGCGCAGGAAGCCGCGGCTGCCCACGACGATGCAATCGTTGCCGGGATAGCCCAGCGACACGGCGTCGGGCAGTCGCGCGATGGCGGCGAGATAGGCGCGCACGCCGCCGAAGCGGCCGGTATGCTCGTCGGCGTCAAACAGCACATGCACCGCGCCGCGCGGAATGCCTGTTTCCGCCAGACGCCGCGCGACATGCGCCAGGATGGCGACACCCGATTTCGAATCGGCGGCGCCGCGTCCCAGCAACCGTCGGCCCTGCACGGCGCCACAGAAGGGCGGTTCGGTCCATTGACCGGGATCGCCCGCCGGAGCGGTGTCGATGCAGGCATCGAGGCACAGCACCGGACCGGGTGCGGCCCCCGCGATCTCGACCAGAACGGCGACGTTCTTGCCCTCAGCGTCGCGCAGCAGGCGCGGCGCAAGATCATTGTCTGCGAGCCACGCGCGGACGACGCCGAGCACCGCGTGCGGCGAATCGATGCCGCCGCAGGAAGGCGTCGCCACCAGCCGCGACGCCAGTTGCACGATACTGTCGATCGGCGCCGTAGTCACGGCGCCGGCTAGTCGAGACCCTCGAACAGCACCGTCGACAGGTAGCGTTCGGCGAAGTCGGGGATGATCACCACGATGCGCTTGCCGGGATTGCGCTTGCCGACGTCGACCGCCGCCGCCACCGCGGCGCCGCCGGAGATGCCGATGGGAATGCCTTCGAGGGTCGACATGTCCTTGGCCATCTTCAGGGCCGCTTCGTTGGACACCTTGAAGATCTCGTCGAGGACCTTGCGGTCGAGGATATCGGGGACGATGCCCGCACCGATGCCCTGGATGGGGTGCGGCGTGTGCTTGCCACCCGACAGGACAGGGCTCGCTTCGGGTTCGACGGCGACGATCTTGAGTCCGGGCAGGCGCGGCTTCAGCGCCTGGCCGACGCCGGTGACCGTGCCGCCGGTGCCGACGCCCGAGACGAAGATATCCAGCTTGCCGCCGGTGTCGCGCCAGATCTCCTCGGCCGTGGTGCGAATATGGACGGCCGGATTGGCCGGGTTCTGGAACTGCTGCGGCATGAAGCTGTCGGGTATCTCCTTCAACAGCTCTTCGGCGCGGGCGATCGCGCCGGTGATGCCCTTCTCGCGCGGCGTGAGCTCGAGGCGGGCGCCCAGGAAGCGCAGCATCTTGCGCCGCTCGATCGACATCGAATCGGGCATGGTGCAGATCATCTTGTAGCCGCGCGCCGCCGCCACGAAGGCGAGGCCGATGCCGGTATTGCCCGAGGTCGGCTCGATGATGGTGCTGACGCCGGGCTTGATCTTGCCCGCCTTCTCGGCGGCATCGATCATCGACACGCCGATGCGATCCTTCACCGACGACATCGGATTGAAGAATTCGAGCTTGGCCAGGACCTCGCCGGTCACGCCGTCGCGCTGGGGCAGGCGGTTGAGACGGACCAGAGGCGTCGCGCCCATGGTCTCGGTGATGTCGCCGTAGATGCGGCCGCGGAATTCGGGAGCTTGGGTCATGCGGACTTTATACCCCACCACGACGCCGCGACCCAAGCGAGCAGCAGTCCGGAAAGCGCCACAATAAGAGTCAGGACAAAGCGGCAGACCGGGCCGCGCTGGCCAGGTGACAGAGCGCCGACATGGGCACGGTAAACACTGCTACACGCTGGGTCATGGCCGTCGTATACAGAGTACGCTCCCTCATGGAAGTAACATCGACTCCATCGCCGACGCGGCTGGATAATTGCGATGCGGCGCTGCTCGCGGCGTTCGCTATGGTGGTGGCCATCGGCACTTGGCAACGCTGCCTGCTGGTCAATGATGGTGCGGTCTTCCTCACCGCGGGCTGGTTGGGCAACGTCTGGGACCTCAGCCTGTCGCAGAACCCGCCCCGCGCCGTGTCATTGCTGGCGATGTTTGGCCCGGCCTGGCTGCTGCGCGGCGCGTTGGGCCTCTCGGCGGAAGCCTATGTCGTCGTGGCCCATCTGCTCTATTTCGCGGTGCCGCTGCTGCTGTGGGCCGCGATCCGTGCCGTCGAGCCGCACCCGGCTTTCGCGCGGCTCTATCTCTGCCTCGCGATGGCGCTCGTCTTCTTCCCGTCCGAGGTGATCGTGGCCATCGGCCTCTGGCTCGTCTGGGCTGCAATCCTCGTAAAGCCCGGCCGCTCGCGCGCGTTCGCGGTGCTCGCCACGGCGGGCTTCGCCGTGCCGATCGCCTTCACCCACCCCGTGACCGCCGCGATGAGCCTGCTCTACCTGCTCGCGGGCGGTCTGCTTGCAGCGACCGGCCGACCGTTTCCGCGCCACGCTCTGATCGGCGCGGCAATCATGACCGTTTTGCTGCTCGGCGCCTTCTTTCTCACGGATGCGTGGCGGTCGGGTGGCAATCCAACCGGCGACGCATGGCTCGCGGCGGCGCGTTACGACTATGTCGATCCCGTCTGGATGATAGCGACGATCGGCGCGTACCCGCTGCTGGCCTTGCTTTGGCTTCTGATGCTGGCGCCCAGCCTGGGCGTCGCCATCCCGCATCAGCGATTGCCGCCAATCCTTGTGCTGGTGATCGGCGCTCTCGGCCTGTGGTTTGCCGCCAACGGCAGCGGGCTCCTGACTTGGATCTTCGCTCGTCAGACGGGACCTTATGTCCTCGCGCTGTCATTGGCGCTCGCCATCACGTCGCCGCCAGCACAATGGCTTGCCGAGGCTCGGCGCCCGATCATGTTATTCGCTTGCTTGATGGCCGTGGCGGCATTGTCCTACGGTTTCGACCTGGCGTTGTTCGGGCGCGCCGTCGAAGCACGCCTGGCGACGCTTACCCAGCGCGCCGACGCGCCACCGGCCTTGCTCGATAGCCGCGAGCCCGACACGTCGCCCTGGGGCACGCAGCCCGCCCCCCGACTGGCGCTGCGTGGCTATTTCAAGTGGATGGCAGCCGACCACTACGTGCGCGACCTTGTCGTTCCGGACTATGGCGGCAACCGCATGACATTCGCCTTCTATAGTTATTTTCGCTCCGGCCGCCGGGTCGTTTTCTATCGCCCGCTCGACAGGGAATGGGTGCCCTTCGTATGCGCGCCCGTCGCTCGGGCGTTGGCCGATACACGCGACGATATCGACCGCCGTTTCCTGCGGTTCCTCAGCGAGGGGTATTGCGTGCACTGAGCGCGGCGATGCCCAGAATCACGGCCAACGACAGGCCGGAGATCGCCCAGCCCCATTGCTCGACGGGTAGGGCGACACGATGCAGCGCCCCTGTGGTACGCCCGGCCGGCGCAGTGAACGAGACCAGTTGCAGCGGCTCGGAGGGCGCGAGCGGCGTGTCTGCATCGATCCGCCATGCCGGAAAGAAGAAGCGGCGCAACACGACCTTGGTCGAGGCGTCGCTGTCGAGCGTGATCTGCATCGCGCCGAAGCGTCCGTCTTCGGCGCGGCAGACGCGGGCGGCCGGCACGCAAGAGATTGCCGGCACGTCCCTGAGCGGCTCCAGCCCCAGATCGCCATAGCGCGGGCCGGCCTGCTTGTATCCCCGCGGCTGGTATTCCTTGACGTCGTGCCGGTCGAGCGGCCGGTGGCGCCAGGTAAAGTCGATCCGCGCGGCGGCGTCGGTCGCGATCAACACCACGCCCGGCGCCAGGGCGACGGCCGCGGCGACGAAGATGTAGACCGTACGTCGGCGCAAGGCGCCGAAGGGCGTCAGGCAAAGCGCGGTGATCGCCGCGAATTCCGCGACCACCATCAGCCGCCACGGAAACTGCACCTTGGGCAACGGCGGCAGATCCCAGAACCACGGGACGAGGCCCGCCATCAGCGCCAGACAGACGAGGCAAATCGCGATCCAGAAACCGAATTCCTGGCGCCGCGGATCGCCGGCCGGCATCTGCAGCAGGGCGATACAAAGCCCCGCACCCAGGACGACGACGGCCAAGGCGAGCGCGGCGATCGTGCGCATGGTGTCGGGGTCGACCCAACGGTCGGGCGCCAGCACGAACCAGTTCTCGACGCGATAGAACGACGTCCAGAGCTGGTCGGCGGAGATCCAGTCCTGCAGCTCGAGTGCCGGGACAAGATAAAGAGCCGCGAGCCCGACACCGAGCGCGCCGCCCATGAGGCAGCGCAACAGCAAGCCGGCCGCGGCGCGGCGCTCGCCGAGCCGCCCGGCGCGGAACAGCACGTAGGCCGGGATCACCGTGGCCGAGGCCAGAAGCGCCGTCGGCAGATGCGACATCACAAGGCCGGCGTAGGACAGCGCCAGCAGGACCAGCCCAGAGCGCCGCCGGTCGGCAATCAACCGGATCGCCAGCACGATCAGCGGCAGCAGCGCGTAAGCCGTGAGTTCCGCGAATGCCCCGCGCCTGTAATGGTCGAGCAGGTGATAGGGCGCGGCCATGTAGGCGAGCGCCCCCAGCAGAGCGGCCGTGCGGTTGCCGGTCGTGCGCAGGAGCCAGGCGCGCATAGTGAGGCCCGACGCCCACAGGATCAGGACCGAGGTCACGGCCAATCGGTACGACACGGACAGCACGTTGACGGTAAGGACGCTCACCAGGGCGTCGATCCAGAAAGGCAGCGGCGGGTAGAAATAGAAGGTCGGGCTGCCCAGCCCGTCGAACGACCCGGACATCCAGCGCGGATAGAGGATGCCGGCCCGGAATTGCTCGGCAAACTGGTCGGCCCAGGTGAGATTCTGCGGCGAGCTGTGACTGATCAGCGTGCCCAGCACCAGCGACGGCGCCAGCAGCAGCGCGGCCGCCAGCGCGAGAACCAAGGCCGGACGTAGCGCCAAGCCTACTCCGCAGCCTGGCGCTGCGCGGTCCGGTCGGGCGTCAGCGTGTAGGTCGTGAAGTGGCGGTTGAGCGCCGGCATCGGGCAGGCTTCGAGGTGACCTTCGCCCGGCCGCATCAGGATCATCGCCGACGTGGCCACCAGATTGCCCCGGTTGTTGGGTCGCGGCGGCCGGCACACCGACCACGGCGAGCCCCAATCGTCGAAGAAGGCCGAACGGAAATCCTCGAGCGTAAGCGTGCCGCGCTTGGGCGAGAGGTGCTCGCGCACCCTCTTGTCGCGATAGATCGAGCACGGCGTCTCGGCCAGCCCGGTATCCTTGACCTTGGCGCGAGCCGAATCGGCGATCCAGTGGTTGGCGTGCACGTAGACGCCGCGATCGGGCGCCAGCCAGAAGGTCTCGTCGGGCGCACATTCGAAGCCGAAGGCCTCGCCCTCGCAGTGACTCACCGCCATGTGGTTGGAGCCGAGCTTGGGCGTCGAGAAGATGGTGTGGACCGCCTGCGCGAGATAGGCGCTCTCCAGCACCTTGCGGCGGATGAAGGGCAGCGGCACGCCGGCGCCGCGCTGGTAGTCGCGATCGCATTCAAGCGCATTGGCGGTGAGCCCGATGCCCGCCGAATTCAGGCCCGAGCGCGCGAGCCCGCCCGCTTCGGTGAAGGTGAGGATGTCGGGCCCGTCGTCGCGGCGGATGCGCAGCACCACGGCGGTCTCGGCGCACTCCGCGCGCCAGTCCCAGTTCTGCCCGTGCAGCAGCACGCCGTCGGCGCTGGCCTCGGGCAGCGCGAGGGCTGCGGTACAGCCGTCGGGGAAATGCTTCTCGATATGCCGCTTGCGCGCCGCCGCGACCATCTCGGTGCGGGCATTCATCAGCATGACCGCGGCAAAGGGTTCGCCCGAGCCCTCGGCGATGCCGCGCATCTCCTCGATATAGGCCGCATCGAAGGCCTCGACCTGCGGCACCATGGCTTCGGCGCGGCGCTCCAGCTCCTTCCAGTCGACGCCGTTGTTCAGCAGCGACTCGGCGTACATCTTGACGCCGCGGCGCAGGCGATCGGCCGCCGCCTTGCCGTGCGTGCGTCCGCGCTCGCGCGGGCTGCCTGAAAGGTCGATCAGCGGAAACGGTGCGTAATCAGTCATCATATGCCTCTAGGGGTGCCCCAACAGGGCCTGACGGAAGCGGTCTTTCAGATGCGCGCCATCCTGCGGCGGCATGACGAAGTCGAGTTTCTCGACCATCACCTTCACGACCCGAAAGATCGGGCCCTTCTTGCTGCGCGCGTCCTTGACGAGCTGGGCGACCTCGCCCGCCTCGCGCACGATCCCCGTATCGGCGATGCCGCAGCCCTTGGCGATCAGGCTCAAATCGGCGCCGGCGCCCGAATCGGTCGGCCCGTTGTTGCGCGGGCTGGTGTGCGTGGCCTGGTTGCCGGTCTCGCCGAACTTCTCGTTGTCGAGCACGACGATGGCGAGGTTCTCGGGCTGCTGGGTCGCCACGGTAGCGAGCGAGCCCACGCTCATCAGCATGTCGCCATCGCCGGTGATCACCAGCACGCGCTTGCCGGGCTGCGCCATCGCCAACCCCAGCCCCATACCGACCGCCGCGCCCATGGCGCCCCACAGCGGCATGTTGAGCGGCCGGTCGCCCGCGTCGGTGATGTCCCAGTTGGACGAGCCCAGCCCGCCGATCACCAGCAGATTGGCGTCGGCGCCGGCGAGGATTTTCTTCACTAGCGGTCTTCTCTGGAGGGTGGGCTGCAGCATTGCCTTGCTCATCGTCACTTCTTCCCGAAATCTTTTATGCCGATCAGCTTCTGGCGCAGCAGCACCGCCACCGCCTGGCCGCCATTGAAGGCCGAGCGCGCCGCCGCATCGACCGTGGCCTTCACCTCGTCGGCCTTGTCGACCGAGTAGAGCAGCACGCCCATCGCCTCCAGGACCTTGGGCGTGCCCTGGCCCATCGGATACTGCCAGGAATTGAACTCGCCATAGTCGCCGCGCATGGTGATCAAGGTCAGGAAGGGAAGCCGCAGCGTCTTGGTGAGGCCCATCAGGTTGATGGTGTTGCCGACGCCCGAGCTTTGCATCAGCAGCACCGAGCGCTGGCCGCCCAGCCAGGCGCCGGCGGCGAGGGCCAGGCCTTCCTCCTCGGTCGTGAGCGGCACGGTGCGGATCGAGTTCGAGCGCTGGCAATGCTCGATCAGCCGCGAATGGCCGGCGTCGGGCACGTGATAGACCTGGCGGATGTCGTGCGCCTGCAGGACGTCGAAAATCTGGTCGCGCCAGTCGGGACTTGTCTTGGCGTTCATGTCTGGTCGCGCCCGCCCTCTAATCTACCTTTGCCGCCCTGATCTCCCACGGCCCCGGATTGAGAATGATAGCGGAAACCTTGCCGGGCGAGTCACTCACGAATGCAAAGCGCGTATGATCACCGCCCTCGACGCGAAATTCGCTGTTCGATGTCGCCTGCACCGGGACCGGTTTGCCCTTCTCGAAGTCAAGGACCGACCATGGTTCCATGGCCGAGATCACGAGCTGGCCATCCATGACCCGCACCTGAAGCCGCGCGCCAGGCTGTCGGATCATCTCGCGGACCATCGTGAAATCGATCGGAGAGTCCTGCGACCCGCGCTTGATCTTCAGCCTTACCTGCGTCCCGGCCGGCCCACGCAACTTGTCGATCGCCTGGAAGAGACTGAGTCCCTTGATGGGCGCATCGTCGATCGCGGTAAGAACATCGCCGGCCAGCACGCCTGCCTTGGCCGCGGGCGCGCCGTCGTAAGGGTTCCGGACTGTGACCTGACCATCCACCAAAGCAAGCTCGGCGCCGACGCCGGAGAAAGCGAAGGCGGGAATGGGCGCGTTCTTGTCGCGCGAACTGAGCGACGCGCCGAAATCATAGGTTCCGACGTAGCCGGCGAGGATGTCGGCGCTGACAGCCACCGGCGTCGGCGGCGCGAGGGAGGCGACAGGCTCGGGCACGCGCAGTGCTGCGTAGGTCAGATGCCGCAAGGCCTCCTTGTAGAGACCGCCGGTCTCCGGTGGCACCTGGATCATCTGTACCGCGACCAGCTTCGCGGTCGGATCGATCCAGAAATAAGTGCCCCATAGGCCGCTCCAATTGAAGCTGCCGACAGCGCCCGGCAGGATGCTGAACGCCGGGTTGGTGCGAATGGCAAATCCCAGTCCCCAGCTCGTGCCGACCTTCGGACCGACGAAACCGCCGACAACGCCGGCGAAGCGCACCTCCGGCGGCAAGGCGGGCGTGGTCATCTGCTGCACGGTCTTGGCGGCAAGGATGCGCACGCCATCGAGTTCGCCGCCATTCAGCAGCATCTGGGCGAAGCGCAGGTAGTCCGGCGCCGTCGAGACCAGGCCGCCTCCGCCGGAGAACAGCTTTGTCGGCTTGGTGACATCCCATAGGGACGGTCGCCCGCCGGGCAGCGGGTCGACCAGCCGGGCAAGCTTGGCTTCAGGGACGTCGAAGCCGGTATCGACCATGCCCAGGGGTTTGAAAATCCGGGCCTGGAGGAATTCATCGAAGGATTGGCCCGAGGCCACCTCGACCACCCGCGCCAGCACATCGACCGACCAGCTATATTCCCAGACCTCGCCGGGCTGATAGGCGAGCGGCAACTTGGCGAGGCCGGTCACGAACTCGGCGAGGGTCCTGTCGCGCTTGAAGGTGGTGACCTGCCAGTAGGCCTTGTGCATCGCCGTCGTGCCCTCGTCGGGATAGACCAGACCGGAGGTGTGGCGCAGCAAATCGATCACTTCCATGGGCCGCTTGGGAGCCTCGAGCACCAGGTCGCTGTTGCCGGTTGCCGGGTCGGTCTTCTCGACACCGACCTGCATGTCCTTGAACTCCGGCAGGTACCGGCTCACCGGGGCCGCGAGGTCGAGCTTGCCCTCTTCAACCAGCATCATGGCCGCCACGCTGGTCACCGGCTTGGTCATCGAGGCGATCCAGAAGATCGCGTCAGGCTTCAGGGGAAGCTTGCCGGCACGGTCATACGTACCGATCGCCTGCAGGTAGGCGAGCTTGCCGTCGCGGGCGATGGCGACCACGGCACCCGGCAACGCACCCGTGTCGATCTGGGATTGATACCAGGGGGCGATCCTCGCCAGCCGCTCGGGCGAAAAGCCGGCACCGACCGGGTCGGGCGTCGTGAGACTCTGCGCGAAGCCCGGGGTCGACAGAACGAGCGTCAGGAGTGCTGCGCCCAGCAAGCGTGCAAGTTTCTTCATCAGAACGGCTTCAGGACCGCGAGGAATACGATAGCGATCATCAGCACCGTCGGCACCTCGTTCCACCAGCGATAATAGCAGGCAGGCCGGGTGTTTCGGTCTGCCTCGAAGTCCTTGCGCCATCGCGCAAAGAGGTGGTGCACGAGGGTGAGCCCGACCACCAGTGAGAATTTCACCTGCCACCAGCCGGCATGCCACAAGTCGCCCTGCCAGGCGAGCAGCAGGCCCAGGATCCAGACCAGGACCAGCGACGGGTTCATGATGCCGCGTAGCAGGCGGCGCTCCATGATCTTGAAGATCTCGCTCTGCTCGGATCCCTTCTCGGCGTCGGCATGATAGACGAACAGGCGCGGCAGGTAGAGCAGCCCCGCCATCCAGGCGATGACCGCGATGATGTGCAGCGCTTTCAAGACCTCATAGAGCATCGCGCACCAGCCTCGCGAGTCCTGCGATGAACAGCGGATGGGTGCCGACCGTCGGCACGCGGATGTAGGTGGGGATGCCGACCTCGCCGGCAAGATGACGATAGTCGATGTCGAGCTCGACCAGGGTCTCGGAATGCTCCGACACGAAGGCCAGCGGATAGACCACCACGCTCACCTTGTCGGCGCCGGCGCGGCGGATCTCCGCGTCGGTCGAGGGACCGATCCACTTCAGCGGACCGACGCGGCTTTGATAGCAAATCGACCAGTCGATCTCGCCCAGCCCATCGGCAATCGCTTTCGCTGTCTGCTCGACCTGCATTTGATAGGGATCGCCCGCCTTGATGACCCGCTCGGGCAGGCCGTGGGCGGAGAACAACACGCGCCTCGGTCCGGCGCCCGCATCGGCCAGGCCCTGCTTCACCAGCGCGACCGAGGCCGCGATGAAACCCGGCTCGGTGGGATAGGACTCGATGATCGCGGTCGGCACCTTGAAGCTCGCCCGGTCGTTCCATTCCCTGAAGGACGATGCCGTCGTCGTGGTCGAGAATTGCGGATAGAGCGGCAGCAGGACGATGCGATCGGGCGCGAAGCGCTCGACCGAACCCACGACGGCCTCGGTCATGGGATGCCAGTAGCGCATGCAGACATAGCCGCGCCAGTCGTGCTCGCCACCGCCCTCCTGGCCCAGCGCTTCTTCCAGCGCCCGCGCCTGCGCTTCGGTCTGGCCGAGGATGGGCGAGGAGCCGCCGATCTTTGCGTAGATCGCGCGCGCCTTGGCGGTGCGACGCGCGGACAGGAAGCGCGCCAGCGGCCAGCGGATCAGCGTCGGCAGGCGCAGGATCGCCGGATCGCCGAACAGGTTGCGCAGGAACGGCTGCACCGAGTCGAGCGAATCGGGGCCACCCAGATTGAACAGGATGATGGCGACCTTCACGCCGTGCCCGTCAGGCCGTCGAGGGCTTCCAGTTGCGCACGATCTCGACCAGCTGCGCCACGTTGTCCGGCGGCGTCTGCGGCACCACGCCATG
>Ga0210402_10001845_pt1 | contig 21282 bp, 26 predicted proteins | sample IncBWC7MmetaG_FD_161055 | JGI IMG/M metagenome (GOLD analysis project Ga0210402, IMG submission 161055) | Forest soil microbial communities from Barre Woods Harvard Forest LTER site, Petersham, Massachusetts, United States - Inc-BW-C-7-M | ecosystem: Environmental > Terrestrial > Soil >... | reverse complement strand
TCACTTCAGTCACCTATATTTTCAGGTCTTTTAGCTTATTGAATTTTGCTTTAGTGAACAGACTAAAAGCTAGGGAATGGGGGGAGGGGTATACTTTTATGATAATGGGAATATATTCCTCCTCATCCCTCTAAAAATATTATTCTCATGCCTGAAATAATTCACTACATATGAGAATTGTTCTCCCTGCTGGGAAATATACACACATGTCACAGGGTGGCAGGGGGCCCCTATAAAATAAAATAAAATATTTATTTTTTGGTACCTATGCCATCTGCCATGGTTGTGGCTGATGTGAATCTCAATCACCACTTTAGTACAGATGTTCTACTTTGATTTTAGTCCTAACCCTAAGTGTCAGCTAGATACAAGATGAAATAAATCACTCATTCCTCTCAATTATTTGACACTATATCTGTAGTGATGTCTGCTGCATCCCATATTTGATTGCAATAATATTGTAAAAACATGCTGCACCTTGTACTGCTTTGCCAAACATCGCAGCACATCAGCCATCATTCCACTGGAAGAAATAGGTTGTTCCAAGACTCTATCTATGCCCTTGCATATTAAGGTAGGCATCCTTCATAAGCAGCTAGATCACATGACCTATATTGAACCTTCTGCTGCATGGCCTATTCCTGCAGCACAATGAAAAAAATTATAATTTCTGGCACTAGGGAATGATGCACACAGTCATAGCCTACATTTTCCTATTTTAGAATTTCCAAATTCTACTTCCTCGACCTGAAATAACATTTTTGGTGATTAAAAAAATTGAATTGTACAAAGTGTTTCTTTTACAAATCTATGTATAAAACATTTTGGTTTTTCAAAATTTTGGCACTCATAGCACTTGGCAGGCCCTATAACTGGTCCAAAAAACCTTTTTTGTACCAATCAACTGGATTTTTTTTTAGTCTACAAAATTATTGGCACTGAATTACCTTTTTGAGCAATTTTAGGGTTACAGTAATAATCATGTGATCTAGCTGTGTATAGATAACACCTATCTTAGGTGTCTTGAGTTCACCTATACAAGACCCTTAGATGTATCATCAGGAACCCTCAGACATTGCATCTGACCTGTGACTGTTCTGGTAATGTCCTGTGCTAGTGATGAAGTGGAAATATGTAGCAGATAATCTGGGGGTATTTTGAGAACCTTCTGCAGGTTGTTTGCATTACATTCTATGGCTATGCATGGCTAGTGATGGGCATGGGTAGAGGTAACCTGCAGGTTTTTGGTGGGTATGGGTACAGATTCCTGTACCTGTGAGCTTCAAAACAAGACCTAGATCATCTAAAATGGTTAAGTATTGAGTAAGGTATGATCAATTTGATTGTTTTGAACATAACTCACTCAATACTTGACCATTTTGGATGATCAAGGGCTCATTTTGACCAGAAAAACCCATACCCAACAGGTAAGGGTCTATGCAGGTACAGGTACAGGTACAGCTGAATATACCTGTGGGTTACCCATGCCCATCACTATGCATGACCCAACTGGCATTTTTATGTACTGGACAAGTATAGTAAGAAATAACTGTTTTGTGAAAGTGTTGGCAACAAGGGCAAATTGGTGATTCAGCATGTTATATATGGAGTACATATCTGTTCAGTATGTAACTGCATGAGTAATACAGCATGCTTCTTCAGCAGTTTGGTGGCAAGTTTATAATATGATCCAGATGTAAATGTTTGATAGACTGTCTTCTATGAATGCATATTGGGGGGGCATAATCCATATCTTGTCCAGGTTAAAGTCATCTGTCCATTATATTATATTCCTGACTGCACCATATAGTGGGTGTCATCATAATGCCTGGGAGCCACTCTGTGATGTACTTTATGAACCAGGAGGTGGAATGGCAGCAGACCAGCATGTGCATCTAGTATGTCCATGGCAGATTTCTAATATAATTCAACTTGTAATTTACTGAGACTAAGGAGTAATTTATTCTCCATGTTGAAAATATTTTCAAAGATATGGGGAATATTCTCCAAGGTGAGGGGTATATTGTTCCACATCTTGAAAATGTTCTCCAGAGTATGGGAAATATTCTCAGCAGATCCAGAAATATTTTCACACCTTCAAGAATGTTCTCCAAGATTGGGGTATAATATTCTGTGTCTTGAAAATATTCTCCAGAGTATGGAAAATATTCTCAGCATATCCAGAAATATTGTCACCCCTTCAAGAATGTTCTCCAAGATTGGGGTATAATATTCTGTGTCTTGAAAATATTCTCCGGAGTATGGGAAATCTTCTCAGCAGGATGGGGAATATTATCATGCATCTGGGGTATATAATTCTGTGTCTTGAAAATATTCTCCGCAGTATGGGGAATCTCCTCAGCCAGGTGGGGAATATTATCATGCCCCTGGAGAATGTTTCCCAAGGTGAGGGAGACATTATCACATGTCTCAAAGATGTTTTCCAGGATGAGCATATTGTTATCTATTATCTTGAATATCAAAGAATACAAATAACCCCCATCCTCATTGACAAAAGTACTATTTCCTTACCTATTATACATATTCAACTACAATATTACACAGGTGTGTACATATTAGTCAATTTCTGAATACCCATCTTCTGATTCCTCAATGGCTTCCAACAATCCACCATCATCATCATCATCATCATCATCATCATCATCATCATCACCCTCCTCCTCCTCCCCCTCATCCTCAATATCATCTGGCTGTTCATGACTATCTTGTACTACTGTGCTCTCATGAAACTCATATAACCTTGTATTTGCCAGCTCCTCTTCACTTGGTCCCCAACTCTCTGGCATTTGATCTGGAATAAGAGTCACTGCAGGCCGCCAAATAGACACCAGATGAGTGAGGTATTCAGCATGCAGCTTCAGCTGATATTTTACATCATCATCTGCTATAATGCAATAATGTAAGCTATTAATTCAAACCATCTGTAAAATCTTATCAACATACCACAAGCGTTAATTGCCTCTGATACACACTGCCACTCTTCAAGCATCCATTCCTGTATGGCTTGACGTTCCTTGCATAAACGTCTTTCTTCTTCTTCACATCGGTCCAACTCCAATAAACTCTTAATTCCTTCTCTCACATCATCATCTCCAAGCCAACCAGGAATTTCTCCATCAAAGTCATTCTCTTGTAATCCAACATCTTGCCATATCTCATCATCAACATCAAGTTGAAAGAGACCCTCTTTTTCAATTATATGAGGTATCACTGCACCACGAGGTGCAGAGCCCTGGTTTATCAAAGTCTCAAGTTCAGCACACAAACTATTATATTTCTTGCAGAGATTTTGAATTCCAGGCTCTTTGCGTTTTATTTGGGTTTCTGCATGAACACGCAATTTATTTGCTGATGTTGTACTGTGTCTGTAAGCTCTCTCCACACCATCCAGTTCAAATTTCCGCTGAGTAAGACGGCTCCGAATTCGCCTTTTCAGTGCCAGAGCATTCATGCGCACTTGTAAAAATTTATTGTTCAATAACTTGGTCAGATTTAGTCGTCCATCCACATCAAGGGCTGACCGTTTATGATCAATACTCCTCTGAAAACGGTTACACTTTGACTGGAGCTCTTCATGTTGTGTGGTTGCTTCACCTGCATCCATGTCTCCTTCATATTGGCCAGTTTCAAGCATTTCCTCCAACCTTATCATGTCTGTTTTGTATGAGTGTATTGTGGTCTTCAATGCCAAAATCTCTTCAATTGCCTTATTGGCTAAATTTGCAGACCGTCGCACAAGAGGCTTTGTCTGCTCTTTGATTTGTGCAGCCCATTCTGCTCTCAGAACATCTTTGCTAATATTGAGGCTATCAAGTGAATTTATAGCCTTTGCCTTCCTCTGCCGACAGCTGACCCATTTGCGATGCAACCAATGGCCAAGCTCATAAAGTGACTTTTTATCCAGATGTTTGACTTGATTATCGATTGTGTAGATTCTATGAAAATACTGTTGTTATAATTAGATTAAGTATATGAAATAGCATAGCTGTAACTTACCCCTGCCATACGCAGAGAAGATATAAGCAGCTTGATTGCACTCCAAAACCGCTCACAGCCTTCTCCATCTGTTAAGCCAAACCCACGACACTTTCGGGGGTGGTAAATCATTTGACAGGGCCATTGATGACCATAAGCATGGAATACAGAAATCCCAAATGTGATACGGTCCTGGAACTCCTTCAGGAAGTCCCATTTGATACAGCTACGGTGTAGCTGACAACCAATATCATATAATAGCCCAACACGCATTTCAGGTGGAAGATGTTTGAATAAGGTGTTTAACAATGCAAGTGCATAATGTTGTCGCTCCCCAGCTGATGTCATGTTGACCAGCCAGAGAACACGATCATGTCGGCAAAGCAATGCCATAAGTCCAGTATCTGAGAAATACTGGGTACTGGCCTTCTGACGCTTCTCATCAGCAGCCAGAAAAGATTCATGACATTCATCTAGAACAGACTTTGGTACCTTCATTGGCCCTTCAAAGCCATCAGGTGCCTCAGCTGCTGCTCTAGTTCTAGAAGCTGTTGTTGTCTGAGGCCGAACACTATCTACAAAATCTTCCATGGAAGAGACATCTTCCTTAGAAACAAACACTGTTTCTGGATGCATATGTAAAGGTTCATTTGGCATCCCTTTACCTTTGCGACGCTTGTGCTTAAAGCAGGCATCTAGTTCAACAATAACATCCACACTGATCATATGATTGTCAGTTTCATGTGTAAATATCAATGAATATTCTCACATTTCGTTAGGATCATGACACCTCTGTCCCCCAAAACAAGCTGGACACCGTGCACGCAAATACTCACTTGGCCTATCCTGTTTGCTAGCCTCAGCCTGAGGTAGCTGATCACCCCCAAGACTGTTCTCATCCTCTGCAAGAGAAACATCTAAATCTGATGAATCAGCCATATCAATTGCATAAATCTCCAATATTACATACCAGGCTCAGAGTCCTCACACTGCAAATTTTCACGTACAACATCCAAATAATCCTTCACAACCAGATTTTTGTGATTGACTAATGTTGCATACCATTTCATGGCATTTGCAAAACGACGACGAAGGCTGTCCTGAACTAGAATAAATGTACTAGAATGGGGACAGTCTGAAAGAACTGACCCTTGTTGTTAGCTTGTATTTGCGATCCCCAAGAAAAGCCTCCAAGGTGTCACACCAAGCTGTTGTGTTTGGAGCAGCATGGACAAAATATTCACCCACCAGATCCAGCATATTGAGATCTACAGCAAGGGAGGGCCTGGTTGGTGCACAAGGGAATAGTCCCATGTTCAATAACTGGAGAGCTGGCGGCATGCATTTGCAGATTGTCACTGTCTCGATTTCTGTTTATGAAATGTCAGCCTTCAATTTACAGAGGCCCCATGTAAGCCTTACTTTCAAAAAATATGCAAGCCACATTCAGGGGCTGTGGATTGGTACACCTGCATGACGAGCGGCGCGATTGTTGCCGGAATGCACGCAGGTCTCGAAGTGACTCTGTTTCATGGAGTAAGTGGATATATGGCTGCAAAAGGAGTGGAATGGTCTCCATCTCCCACTTCTTCCACTGCTTCTCCTTCTTTTGCGGCAGCTGGTCATGTCCAGGTTCCCCTTGATCCTCAGTAGCATGATTGGTAGAAGGGTCATTGCTGCGTCGAGCAGATAACCCACTGACAGGATCAGCCGGCTGCATGAACGGTCCCTCGGGTGCATACAAAAGCCCTTGAGGCCCATGGACTAGTCCGCTTGTTCCATATGGCTGGCGACGGAGTGGAGCGTCGTGCACAGGGAGCATGTCCGATTTCACTGGAGATCGCGAGGATCGCGCGGATTTCCGATGCGAAGATCGGCGTAGGCCCCAAGACATTGTTGATGCAAATACAGATCGGCGGGATCAGGTAACGTCGATGCGGAGACAGCACGTTGGATGCGATGTAGGCAGACAGCGACGGAGGGAGAGCACGCGCGGGAGTTTGCACTCAAAAGGGCACAGCCAGGAACATTACGCACCTTTTACAGCACAGCCTCAAAGATGTATCAAAGATCAACACGTGTATATATTAATTTTGGTCGAATTACACGGTAATTCGACCCTGAATCCCCATGGGGCTGAATGAGTGCGACATGAAATTTTTGAGAAAAGAAGTGAGTAAAAAGTGTGGCGGTCCCCTGCACCTCATGCAACTGATGCTTATAGGCGACGACGAGGACCAGCTGAGGGACACTGCGCGGATTACGAGGATGTGGAAGAGGACAATGCGGAAGTTGATGCAGCGGACGTGGTCGAAGATGATGAGAGCAATGGGGGCGGAAGGCGATGGGGGCAGATCGCTGCACGGCCAAACCAGTCAAAGAAAGTTTGGCAGTAATGCGAGACTGCAACCTTCTCGACATATTCAACATCCTCCTTTGAGCTCACCACTACATCCCTTAATTTCTCTGGGACCTCCCCATCCCAACCCGACACCAACACCCGAAAGTTCTCAACAAACAGTAGGCGATCCTCCCAGGATGTAGCGGCAAGGCCGCAATCCACACTGGGAAGCGGCCCGACAAAATAACCTCCATCTCCGGGGAAAACCGCTCGCACAAGATTGTCTCTTTTCGCCGCCTTCTCGGGATCCTCCCACTCGCGCGCCATCACAATATGTTCCAGTGCCAATAACTCGAGGCGGAAATTGTGCTCAAAGAGGTCCCACAATATCTGTGCAGAGAGGGTGGGAGTGATCTGGCACTCGTCGCCGACCTGGATCATGTGTTCCTGCCAGAATACCTGGTGGGGCAATGTTACCTCTGGTAACCGCATCTGAAAGATCTCGGCGCCTTGTTGGGTAATTCTCTGTTTCCTGCGCTGCGTGGATTGTTTTGACGTCTTGATTGGAACGCGCGCTGAAAGGTTGACCCCCGGGTTTTGTTGGGGAATCTTCTTATGGAGAAAATCACGCCACTGTTGAGTCATCGGAAGACGTTCCGAACTGGTGGCCTGGAGCACTGATTGAATCCAACCCGCACGCACAGTCAGCCAGGCGCACAGGTATCGCTCCCTCCTCCCTGTATTAAGAAACAGATGGGGGTCGGGAAATTGATAGCCTACGCAGAGATTTGCGTGTTGTTGATGGCGTCGTTTGGGACTGATGTCGACGTTTTTCAGTGCCTCTGCCCACACCGGAATCGCCGGTGGCATGATCTCACTCTCCGGCTCGAAAAATTTGTTCGAAGTTCCTGGTCTCCCCGCTTGCGCATTCTGGGCCTTCTGATTGATAGTCTCCAGTCGGTTCTGGCCTCTGTCAACTACTGGAGGTACACTAGATGACGAAGAGGGAAGTAAGCTGGATGCTGAAGACGATGACGGGGGAGGATCTAGGCAACGTCAGTATATCAGCAAGGCGACCGCAAAAAAGTGTCATTACGTACATGGTGCAGGACGAACCGAACGCACGCCGTGTCGAACAGGCCCAACAAGGGAATCGACGTGTCGCTCGTCCGAGGCGATAGGTCCCGCGGTAAGCTCGAGGGAGGCCTTGACGCGGTCCCAGTTTAGAGAGCCCGGACGAAGCATCAGACAAGATCTGACAAGCTGGGCACAGGGGTATCCAGTGTAGATTTCAGGGAATGGCTGACCTGGCCAATCTTCGGCGATAATATAACCAGGGGGGGGGATATCGACCAGGACTTGAACACAGATATTGATGTCGGGGGGAATGGTGTTGGGAGGGCGAACATACCACACGGGGACGCCGAGTCTGTGGAACTTTTGCACAACTGCAGGCTGATCCGTCACGCAGCCCATAATCCGCCTATCTACAGATGCTGGCGGTTCATCGAGGGCGTGCGCTAAACGGGGGGCCCACTTCTGTGCAAAATCGAGATACGCGCGGGTCTCGAGATATTGCCGCTGGAACGTTGTCACTGTGTAAACCAAGTCGCGAAACGTCATAGGAGCATATTTCAATCTCGTGATGACGTCACGCATGGCGTTCGCGCAAACCAGCAGCCAAGCCGTGTGAAGCCCACTAGCCTTCTGGTGATCGTCAACCTTGGCGGAGAGCTCACGCTCGAAAGTCTCCAATTCTTTCAAGCGTTTACCACTCAACTTCCCCAGCCCTTCATAACAGCTTCCCCGCTCCTCCCTAAAATCGTGCTGCTCCACATCCCACCACATGATGCGGAGAGGATGGCGGGCGAGATCTTGCTCTAAATATGGGCGGCGCTGGACGTAGACGAAGTGTTCGTGTTCGGCAAAGTACCACTGTGGCCATAACGTAAAGTCGGTCCAGGCGAAGCGTCCATTGCGACGTGCTCGGGCGCTGAGCACCCCACATTTGATGGCGGGCACACAATCCATGTTTGGGGAGGTGGCAATCAACCTGCGAGGACGGAATCGACCATCAGGTGAATCCGCATCAGGAACCGTGTCTGTGTAGATGGCGTCAAGTTCGGCTATGGCCACCGCATCAAATGGCCCAATCTCGTCTGGGGTGAATTACTATGAATGATTGCAGAATGATTCGGCGATGTGAACTCACCATCGTCCGGCCTCCTATACTCGTTAAAAATGGTATTTCCTTCCGCATCGTGAGGACGGCCGTAACAGTCAATGTCGCCCACAGCACTGGATGACATCTCGTATAAGAACTTGGATTATGATTGAAATTGCAGTGTTGGTAAACGAGAGTGGGTAATGAAAGAGTCTACGAGAGATTGATATTTAGTAGGGTATGGCGGGAAGATGTGAATCCACACACGCTAGCCGACACAAGTCCAGGCTAGCAGAGGCGTCCTTTGACCGACACGAGTCGAGGTCGCAGAACACCAACACGAACGACAACAAGTCAAGTTCATGGGTGGAGTAGATGGGGGTGTATGATGGCACTTACTTTGGTTCTTGTCGAGATTTGCGTCGTCGATCGCGACAAAGGGCAGAACAAATAAGAACTTGACCATGTAGTGTTGGATAACGAGAGTGGGTAAAATTAGTCTCCAAAAGACTAAGTATGGAAATAAAATGTGAGTCTGCACCCGCTAGCCGACACAAGTCCAGGCTAGCAGAGGCGTCCTTTGACCGACACGAGTCGAGGTCGCAGAACACCAACACGAACGACAACTAGTCAAGTTCGTGGGTGGAGGATATGATCGCGTACAATGCTACTCACCTGTGACCGTGTTTTTGTCGAGGTTTGCGTGGTTGAGCGCGACGAAGTGGCTAACGAGGAGGGAGAAAAGAAGTTGGAGGGAGAAAAGAATTTGAGCCTCAGCTTGTTGATTATTTGGTTCGCCCTTCAGGACTCAACAACAAATAGACCAGATTAGGCCACCAACCACCCCAATTTGGGTTTGAGTTACCGGTTGGGTCGCCGAGACAGACAACGGGATCACTTTCCGGACTCAAAATCATCCGAGAATATTCAAAGTATATACCGGAAATTTAACTGATGCCTGACAAGTATTTACTGGCGCCGATAGAAGTTGGTTAATAAATTTTTATAATATTTTATTCGCGTTAGAAATTCAGGCACACCCAAATCGACCAGCGCTTAACCTCCGAGACCTCGTTTTCGACGAACGGACACCACGCAGGACTAAAATAAATAAATAAAAATGCCCAAATGGTCTGCGTGTGTACCTTTCGTGTTCCCCAAACTTGATAATGGTTGGATAAGGAATGTGGAAAGCAGATGAGTCAGTACAAGTCCTTATGCACGAACACAATTTTAACATTCCTAAAATGGTTTCCGAGAGTCTTTCTGCTCGTTGGATGGCAACATTTCCGTTTATCCTAAACTAACGCTTGTTGTTGCTTCGGTACATGTACTATATGAGGATTCTGGTGTGATAGTTATTTCTGGGAGCGTAATAAATATTGTAGAGGCGGAGTACTCATCCCCCCTGCCAAAATTGTGAAAATCAAAATTCAGGTGTTGGAGTTCCCCTTTTGCAGGGCTCAAGTATCAATGTAATTGATATGATTGGTGCGTTTTTTTGTTTTTTTCCTTGGCTGTGCATCCCACAAGAGGCCATTACACTGCTGGGGCATACAACGGAGTGCATACACTATTTTACCGTCATTATTATGCATCAATTCTGCTCACAATTGAAGTAAAGCACTTATATCTAATAATTCCGGATATACCGAAGAGTATATGCGAGCCAGAAGTTCCTCAGTGAGCTCGACTTTGTCTTCATTCACGACGCGCCACAATGCTTTATATGGTAATTTCACGCCACCGGGATCCAAAGTCGTGTCTAATTCGTCTTCCATAATCATATTTCAAATATCCTTTACAGACGCTATGCAAAATACCTACGTCTAACATTCCCGGCTATACCGGAGAATCTGAGCGGGCCACAATGCACTCGGTGAGCGTCGATTGCGCCGTCATTGCTGGGAATATGACGTAACAGTCACGTGATGGAACATCAACCATCATGATCGTTATCAAGTTCAAGTCCGACGAAACTCTTCCTTCCACTGCCCACTGCCACGTCCTTCGCTACCACTCAGGCCTACGTCCGACCGACTAACCATCTTGGAGCTTGACTTGTGTCGCTCCAGGAGATCTTAACCTTGACTAGTGTCGGTTAAGATCTCTAGACTTAGGCTTGACTTGTTGTCGCCCAGTCTGGTGGTCCATCTTCCAGCGACGTTGATCGAACTCGCATTATCCTACTAGGCACGCATCGCACCCCGCCGCTAGATCCCTAGTCAATGATCGACGCAGGTGCAAGTTCACCCACCACTTGTTGATCGCTTCCCGACCCCAGTCTTTTGATTCTAGACCCTACGACTGCAGGTGCAGCCAACGAAACGACTACGATCCCCAGCCTCGCTCTGGTCGTCCTCTTCAAATCATCCCAGCCCCAAACCCATTGGATGAACTACCAATTCTAATGCGGGACAATGTGCGTGTTCGAGAACCCATGCGCACATTTGTATCTACGGCTTGACCTCTTTGTCAGGGTGGAGACGTGGCTCACTGTTTCTCTCGGCGAGTTCAAATCTCGAGGCCACACATCCGTAACACCGCCCGCATCCCAGCCATCCCAGCCATTCGATACCTTGATGTCAACGCAAATTCAAGGTACGTGTCCCCATCATTTTCAATTTATCAAGGAGAACCCTGATCAACATATGCTCCCCATTTTTGGTCTTCAAGGGTCACTAACCATGTGAGTATACTTCATGGATGCGATTCGGTCGGCACTAACTTTGTTTCATTTTGAGTTTTTTAGACCCCCATGCCGTTGTCTTCATCGACTCGCGTGGAAGTAGTGCCTAGGCGAATGGGCAGCTTGCTGGAAATTATGGTGCGAAAAATTAATATACAAACTGGTGCTCCCGTTCATTGTCGTTCCAGCTGCCTCTCAAGAAAATTGTTGAACATAGTTATATGGGCATATTACGCGTCTTCATACCACTTCCCACACACAGGTTTATAATAGAGGGAGTTCCTCGTCTATCGCATGTTAAAACGAAATAATGTATGCGAAATTTTGTCAACTATTTCAGCGACGATTTTTAAAAGAACCGAGTGATTTTCTGTCCATCGCACACTAACGCACACTAACTTTAATTCATTTCTCCGGAATTTTTAGAGTCTTGTGGCGTCATCTCGAAATTACAGAGTGAGTTCCCCGTCTATCGTACACTCAATCTAATTCATTTATACGAAATTTTCATAGTATTGCGGCGCCACCTCAAGTGAGTTCCCCGTCCATCGCACACTAAATTTAATTCATTTCTCTGGAATTTTTAGAGTCTGATGGCATCACCTCGAAATTACAGAGTGAGTTCCCTGTCTATCGTACATCAAATCTAACTCATACGAAAATTTCGTAGTATTACGGCACCACCTCGAAATTACAGAGTGAGTTCCCCGTCTATGGTACACTAAATCTAATTCACTTATACGAAAATTTCATAGTATTATGGCACCACCTCGAAATTACAGAGTGAGTTCCCCGTCTATCGCGCACTAAATTTAATTCATGCATTTGTAAATTTCGAAGTAATGACAGCAGTACCTCTCGAAAGTACAGGGTGAGTTCCCGTTCTATTGCACCCTAAATTTCATTTATCACAAAATTTCGCTAATAGCAGGCCCTCTCGAAGGTACAAAAAGGTCGTAAGGTCCCAGCCTAATATCACCCCAACCCAATATGCCTCGCCGCCCCAAGTCACCCGAACCCGAGGTTGACATAACTGAACCAAGGAGACTCAGAACCTCGAAGTCAACGCGGGTAAGCAATTTCTAGCTAGCATACGATACTGCGCGCTAAGTAGCTGGCGCGTTGAAGGCCACTGCCCCTACCAAACAAGTAATCGACGCGCAACATACCCGGAAAAGATCTAAGGTGGACTTCTGAGGTCCTCTGATGTTCCTCTTGCTGATCTTCGTGTTGAACCAGACTGCCGGCGCATCGAAGGCGGCTGCCGCTGCCAAACGAGTAATCGATGCGCAAGATACCCAGGAGGTTGCCACGGTAGGCTCCTCAAGTACCTTTAATATTCCTCTTACCGATTATCGCGTCAAACTAGACTTCCGGCATGTTAAAGGCAATTGCCGCTAGAAAACGGGTAACCCAAGCCCAAGATACCCAAGACGTAGCCAAGGTAGGCATCTCTAGCACCTCTAACACTCCTCTTACCGATCTTCGTGCCGAACTAGACTGCCGCCGCATCGAAGGCGACTACCGCTGCCAAACGAGTAAACGATGCGCAAGATACGCAGGACGTAGCCAAGGTAGGCATATCAAGCACCTATAATATTCCTCTTACTGATCTTCGTGCTAAACTAGACTGCCGGCGCATCGAAGGCGACTACTGCTGCCAACCGAGTCAACAACGCGCAAGATACGCAGGAGGTAGCTAAGGTAGGCTCCGCAAGTACCCCTAATATTCGTCTTACCGATCATTTTGCCAAACTAGACTGCCGGCGCGTCAAAGGCGACTGCCGCTAGAAAACGAGGAACCCAAGCCCAAGATACCCAAGATACCCAAGACGTAGCCAAGGTAGGCATATCAAGCGCCTCTAATATTCCTCTTACCGATCTTCGTGCCGAACTAGACTGCCGGCGCATCGAGGGCGACTACCGCTGCCAAACGAGTAAACGACACCCAAGATACCCAAGAGGTAGCGAAGGTAGGCTCTTCAGGTACCTCTAATATTCCTCTTACCGATCATTCATGTCAAACTAGGCTGCTGGCGCGTCAAAGGCGTCTGCCGCTAGAAAACGAGCAACCCAAGTCCAAGATAACCCAAAATTCGTTAACGTAAGCTTCCCAAGTCTCTTCCGCCGCCCCTCTTGGTGATACGGTGTTGAATCAGACTGTCGGCACGTCACAATCCCCTGCCACTGCCAAACAAGTGACCGACACTCAAGATACCCAGGAAGTAATTCAGGTAGGCTTGAATTCGAGTTCCGCTTTTGCTCTGCCAGCTGACCTTCGTTTCGTCGACACGTCGAAGGCCACGGTTGCTGCCAAACGATTAACCCAAGCCCAAAAAGCCGCCAAAGTAAGCTCTTTCAGTCCCTCCCATCCTGTGTCGGCTGACCATCGTGTTGAACCAGACTGCTGTTGCCAAAAGTGTAACGGATGGTGCACAAAATGCCCGACAGGTAGAGGTAAGCGATTTCAATGATAGCGGCCTACGATCGGCACTGATTGCATTCCTTCTTTCATCCAGCCACCTGCCAAGCGTGCTCCGACCAAAACCTATGGGCGTACCGGACGTCTAACCTCGCACGGGAGTGCAAACAACCATGCAGATACGTCTATGTGAGTCACTCATTTGTCAGTTTCGTGCCCGTGTTGGTTGGGAGCTTGACTTGTGTCGCTTTCGGCTGATTTCCCATGGTCTGGACTTGTGTCGACCAAGGTTTAGGTTTTGACTCGTGTCAGCCTACATCACCAAACCCAGTCACTTCCTGTAAAATATAGTGCTGATACCTCCCGTTGTAGTATTGCCCCAGTTCTCCCCCGTCCCAAACCTCGTCGTGTTGTCGGCCCTGTTTCGCATGACTCCGAAGACAACTTCAACCTGCGAAGGGTGAGGGAGAGGGCCCGCGCGAAGTCCCTTGCCTCATCTCAATGCTTGTCCCCTTCCCCCGGGCCTTCGATGTTGACGGATGAACAATCCACAACATTGACTCGGAATTCTGCAGACGGCCACCACGCCAACGTCATGGCCACCGAACCAGCTGCGATCTCCGATGACCGCTACAGCTCTCCCGCAGTTCCTTCATCAGTCGCTGGGGAGGAGGAATTCCCTGAGATATTCACTCAGATTCCAAATGGCGATAACATGGGGTATAGTGGACAGGATAGTCAGGAGGAGGATGAGGTTAGGATGGATTTGGATGACAGCGCCTTTTACCGCATCACCTACCCCAATGATCAGGGTGGCGCACACTACTCGGGTATCCCGCCCTTCCCCGGTAGCCCCTCTGCCGCTGACCGCATCACTGAAATTCGCAACGAGGAGACAGGCCAGTGGGAACCTCTCCCTCCTGGATATTGTGCCCCAAGACGAGCGGATGGCGATGATCGAGAGGTACTGCTGGCTTCCGCGTCATACCCAGCTGAAGATGATGACGACGACATTGCGAGGGAGAGCTCCCCTAGTGGCAGTGATTACAGCAGCGCTCGGAAGGCCAAGGAGAGGGACAGGGCCTACAGGAGGTCGAGGGGTAGGCCTGCGTCAGATACAGAAGAGGAAGACGATGACGATTACCACGCTTTCGCTCAGAGTCTCGCTCAAGAATTGTCTGCGACACACTCTAAGGGCCACACGCTCGATCGCGATTCTCCAACCCCTCGTTTCACCAAGGAGCAAAAGGGCAAAGGTAGAGAGGCCAACGATGATGTGATGAATGTCGATGTCGATAGGGATGCGGATGGGGAAGAGAGTGATATGCGCCACACGCTCAATCGCAATTCTGCAACCCCTCGTTTCACCAAGGAGCAAAAAGGCAAAGGTAGAGAGGCCAATGACGACGCGATGGATGTCGATGCTGATAGGGATGTGGATGGGGGGGAGAGTGATAGGCGTCGGAAGGCTACGCGGGGCATTTCGAAAGAAGAGAAAGCGGAGGTTGAGGCATTTGGGCAGACAGTGACTGAACGTGCGGATGAGCTGGCAAGCAAGTGGAATCGACAACGACGAGATATTCTCATTCGAGCATGCTTGGGGACCCGGTTATCACGAGGACCCAACTCTTACAATGATTTTAAGTCTTGGTATGCCGAAGTTCATCGTGACGAGAAGCCTATAGGTTCGTTGTCTTGTTATTCCAATTGTTTAGGTGTTTATCCATTTTTGACCTTAAGGAATATCGATGGACATGTGGAATGAAGTCATCACGCAGCAGTATAATATGTTGATGGGCGACCTAACACCGGAGGAACGAAAGGAGGTGATGCACCAGATTCAAGAGGAATTTGAGGTACCGTCGTCAATGACAGACAACCGGGAGCCGGTTACACGGGTTAAGGCGTATGTTAAACAATTTGAACATTTGGTAAGCTGCGCGGTTCATCAAATTTTACGGAGTTATTGCTGACAGACTGTCAGGCAACCTGTGTGGCGCGGACAAACAGCGATATTGAGGTTGTGGGTATAGTTATCCATACTGGCACAGACCCAGCAGCACGACAGCTCTCTGGGATGTTTTCCGGATCGGATGTTGCCCGTCTACTCATTGACCGGCACAAGACACGCGTGGAGAGATTGACGGATAGCATTGTGACAAAATTTCGGTAGTTATCTTTTTTTTCGCGGTTGCGGATTTCAGCACAAATCTAACTTCTCTATAGTGCTCATCTACTAGAACGGCAGCTGGCCTCTGAAGACTATGATTCTGATGATGAGCACCCGTACAAACGGCGTCCTGGTGAGAAGGAGCGAGAATGGTATCGGCGTGTAGCCACAACGTTGCTCATCCGTCTATGCAGTAAGTTTTTCCGATAAGACTCCGATCGAGCGGTGACTTACTTTTGCCCCACATAGATCAGTATTCGGACAGACGCATGCAATCCTTCCCGTGGAAGTTGTGGACGAATGTTGCACTCCGACTGCAAATCAAACTTATCAACTGGTCAAACGAAGTCACGCCTCCGCCAGGACCTGGCTTCAAAGTGGACGATTTGAAAGTCTATGACTGGAAAACCCTGGCGCTACCCATAATCAATGAGTCGAAGAATAGGCTAAATATTGTTAAATGGCCTGCTGGTAAGTGCTTACATTGGTCGCCATTCCGTCAATGCTAATTTTGACCTGCAGCAGACTGTGCTCTCGACAAGGCGGATCCCGCCTATGGGAAGATCCCACTCGTCGTCGACACCTCCGGGATTGTTTTGCAACGAGTAGAAGCATGCCCGGATTACCATAAGGAGCGAGCGAAGTTGTCGAAAAAGGATGGCTCACGGAAGAGGACAGCGGAGGACACCGTATCTGAGCGGGATATCAGGCCCCTTCCCTCGCGAATAGGTGTTCCAGCAACCGAGAATGTGGCCACTGCTAATCCACGCCCACTCAAACGCCAACGCGACAATGGCTGGGAGACAGGAAGGTACCCATATACCGAAGATGTGGCCAGTCAACGTCTTTACACAATCCCACAAGAAAGCCTGGATGGAGATGACTTCGAGGATGCCCCACTTTACCCTGATAATCGCGGCACTCATGCCCATGCCTCGGACGACATGACCTCGGCAGAGTTCCGGCCTCCCAGTCAGTATTTTCCACATCGACAACCTGATTATATAGCCTCGCGGCGTGCTCGTTCTCGGGCTCCTCCTTCATTCCATGAGTTGCTAGCGCAGAGAGGGCGTCCTCCGCCTTCTGCGCGTTCTCTGAATCAAGGACCTTACCTTCCTGGTCAGTCTTTCACACACCGGCACCCTTATTCCCAACATGGTCCTTCTCACCGCTACCTGCCCTCTCAACCAGGCCCCTCACGCCCAGTCCCCAGCCATGTTGGGGAACCTGTGCCCCCTCGGGCATTCTACCGGACAAAACAGTTTCATCAGGAGGTAGGTGATGAGATGGATTGGATGTAGTGTGTTTCCGGTTGATACCCTGTTTCATTTTGTTCCGGATTCCAGTAAATTGCTTTTATCTCCGTATACCCCTCTTTCGACAAGTTTCCCACTTATCTTGATACACCATTTTGCTTCTCGATTTCAGTAATTCCGTTTCAACTTCTCTGGATACCCTTTTTTAAATTTTGCTTCTCGATTTCAGTAATTCCGTTTTAACTTCTCTGGGTTGATACCATGTTTCATTTTGTTCCGGATTCCAGTAAATTGCTTTTATCTCCGTATACCCATCTTTTGACAAGTTTCCCACTTATCTTGATACACCATTTTAAATTTTGCTTCTCGATTTCAGTAATTCCGTTTTAACTTCTCTGGATACCCTTTTTTGGTTAAGTTTTCTATTAAAAATCTTAAAAAAAACTTTTTTATCCTTTGATTTGTTATATATTTCTCGTATGGTATTGTTGGTTTACTTTCAAGTGATAATATAATTATATTTGATGTTTTGTGTCAGAGTTGCATGAGTATATATATAATAATTGTGTTGAGGATTTTCCTCAATGTCAGAGAATGATTTTCAGATGCATAATAGTGTTTCTCTCATTTCGGGGAACATTCTTTGGTGCTTGATGATATTTTACTATACATGGGAATATATCCCTCACCTTGGGAAACATTCTCCAGGTGCATGAAAATATTCCCCACCCTTCTGAGAAGAGTCCCCATATTCTGGGGAATATTTTCAAAGTGTAGAAAATATACCCAGATAATGGAGCATATTCTTGAAGGGGTGGAAATACTTCCCCATCCTGCTGAAAAGATTCCCCATACTCTGGAGAATAATTTTCAAGACACAGAATAATATACCCCAATCTTGGAGAACATTCTTGAAGGCGTGACAATGTTTCTGGATCTGCTGAGAATATTCCCCATCCTTGGGAGAACATTTCAAGATGTGGAATAGTATACCCATCACCTTGGAGAATATTCTCCATATCTTTCAAAATGTTTTCACTTCATTGCTGGCACAGGACATCTTTGACCAACTTATGGAGAAATACCTGAACAGTCACAGGTCAGATGCAATGTCTGAGAGCTCCTGATGATGCTGTTGGATATTCTGGTGAGCAGCATGAAGCTCACAAGTGCCAGAGTTGCTGAGGTCAGAGTTGGACCATGGGCAGTTGCAAAGTACAAGTTAAACCTTCATTTGTAGTTGTTCTCCATGTGTTTGTCTCATGAGCTCAAGGTGGACAAACCTCAATTCATTTGTTTTTGCTATGGAGTACCAATATTTTCTACAGATACATCTAAGGGTTTTGTATAGGTGAACTCAAGACATCTAATACAACTGCAATAGACTGATGATGTAAGCAAGGACATAGATAGAGTCTTGGAACAACCCATCCCTTCCAGTGGTTGGGGAATGATGGGCAATGTGCTGCAATGTCTGGTGAAGCAGTATGAGCTGCAGCATGTTTTTACAATTTTATTGCAACCAAATACATGATGTGGCAGGATACTGTAGGCAGCAAGATGTGGGAAGTTCAAACAACTGAGGGAATGGGCAAGAACATGGGCAAAGTGACAGCAAGAACCGAGTGTGAAGTATACACAAGAGGGAAACAAAATCTGATAAAGTGAAGTTAACTAGACTTGAAATGCAGTTGCGACTGTGATTCTGAGGTCACACTGAGGTGGGTGGAAGTTCTTCTTCTATTGAAAAGGTGTGCTGTCTGGATGAATTTGGGGTGAGATTTTCATATGTAGGTGCGCATCCAGATGAATTTGGGCCAAATTTTGGACCAATGTATGTTCCATAATCCAGACATTTTCAGGGGGTCTGGCAGAGGTATGTTCCTCATTTGGACATTATGGGACATCACCATGACATCACTTTATCTGCCACTCTTGAAACATGTCATGTGAAAATTATGATTTTGTACTAGGACATCCAGTAGACTGTGGTGGCAGGCAGCAGTCCTTGAGGATAGTGATTACAAGTAGACTGGGGCAATGGATAGCCATTTTTGATTTCTTGTACTACATATACAGTATACAAAGAGAGGAGAAAATGTTTCTGCAGAATGAACATGGGGAAACAGGAGAAATTTTTGGTTTTTTTTTCAATATATATGCCATCATCGGGACACCAATGGGTCTGGCCTGATGTTGGTGTCAAAATCTGGACATAATCAGGCAAGGGGTGAAATCTTGATCCTGACACAGGGTCCAGGTGCCTGGAACATACCTCTGAGGGGGCTTTCAGGGTCCTTGTGCTGCCGACTATATAAAATGATGAAAACCTTCAGAATTACTTTGTAAGCCTTTTGGCAGGGTCTATATATGCTTGGCAGGATTGTCTGGACCATGGCTATGCATGTCATATGTGCACACTTGGCAGAGTTCAAAGTATGAATAGCTTAATAATGAGTGCGTTGCTGGAGTACAGAAGTGTGACACATGACTTATCATGTCATCACAAGCAAAGCCAGTGTATTATCACTGATTTGCTGCATATAATATACTTGATAAGTATATATTTTATTTTATCTTCTTTGTATATAGCTTACACTTAGGGTTGAAACTAAAATCAAAGTTAGGCAAGTGCACAGGTCTCTGCAACCACACAGGTCACAGATAGCAATTCTGCTACCTGTAAGCTTCAAAATGAGACCTGCAGGTTTATGGGTACAACATGTAGAACACTGGATATCTGTGGGCTTACCCATGCCATTCCCTAGATTCAAGGTGGGACATCTGTGCTACAAAGCTGATTGAGATTCACATTAGCCCCAACCAGGGCAGAGGGCATGGGTACCAGAACATGAATAAATATTTTATTTTATTTTATAGGGACCCCCAGCCACCCTGTGACATGTGTGTATATTCCCCAGCAGAGAGAACAATTCTCCTATGTAGTGAATTATTTCAGGCATGAAGAAAATATTTTTAGAGGGATGAGGAGGAATATATTCTTATTATCATAAAAGTATACCCCTCCCCCCATTCCCTAGCTTTTAGTCTGTTCACTAAAGCAAAATTCAATAAGCTAAAAGACCTGAAAATATAGGTGACTGAAGTGTCTGGAGTCCAATTTATGCATACTGTAACCACTGCAATGCCAGTCAACCTGCCAGAACAATGACCATTGTATGCATGCTCACTATATTGCTCGGCAAACATTGCAGGGGTCACACTGAATGTTCTTGGCCTCGGAACTGACACTATACTACCATATTCAATGACCGAAAACATTCCAGAGTCCAATTTATGCATACTGTAACCACTGCAATGCCAGTCAACCTGCTGGAACAATGACCATTGTATGCATGCTCACTATTCTGCTTGGCAAACATTGCAGGGGTCATGCCGAATGTTCTCGGCCTCGGAACTAACACTATACTTACGTATTCGAAGACAGAACACATTCCGGAGTCACATTTATGCATACTGTAGTCAATGCAATCACAATTAACCTGCCGGAACAATGACCATTTTATGCATGCTCACTATACTGCTTGGCAAACATTGCAGGGGTCACGCCGAATGTTCTCGGCCTCGGACCCAACACTATACCACCATATCTAGTGGCCGAAATCATTCCGGAGTCTAATTTATGCATACTGTAACCACCGCAATGCCAGTCAACCTGCCAGAACAATGACCATTGTATGCATGCTCACTATTCTGCTTGGCAAATATTGCAGGGGTCACACCGAATGTTCTGGGCCTCGGAACCGACACTAGACTACCATATTCAGTGGCTGAAAACATTGCGGAGGCAATTTTATGCATACTGTAACTACTGCAGTACAAATCAACCTGCTGGAGCCATGACCATGTTCTACATGCTCACTATACTGCTTAGCAAATATTGCAGGAGTCATACCGAATGTTCGCAGCCGTGGACCCAACACTATCCTACCACATTAAGTGGCCTAACACATTGCGGAGGCAATTTGATGAATACTGTAACCACTGCAATACCAATCAACCTGCCTGAACAATGACCATGTTATACATGCTCACGATACTGCTTGGCAAATATTGCAGGGGTCACGCCGAATGTTCTCGGCCTCGGGCCCAACACTATAGTACCATATTCGATCACCGAACACATTCCGGAGCCAAATTTATCCATCCAGTAGTCAATGCAATCCCAATTAAACAGCCGGAAGAATGACCATTGTATGCATGCTCACTATACTGCTCGGCAA
>Ga0210402_10001843_pt1 | contig 21301 bp, 16 predicted proteins | sample IncBWC7MmetaG_FD_161055 | JGI IMG/M metagenome (GOLD analysis project Ga0210402, IMG submission 161055) | Forest soil microbial communities from Barre Woods Harvard Forest LTER site, Petersham, Massachusetts, United States - Inc-BW-C-7-M | ecosystem: Environmental > Terrestrial > Soil >... | reverse complement strand
CGGGGCATAGGAGTAGTTGAAGGCCGAGAAGGCGAGGCCGAGTGCCAAATTGCTGAGGCCGAGGTCCTGCTGCATCACCGGTGCCGCGGCGGCCAGGTTTACGCGGTCGATAAACAGGATGTAGTGCATCGACACCAGAAGGATCAGGAAATTTCTGGTGGCGCGACCGTTGAAGCCGAACAGCATGTTGCCCTCTCCTCCCCAAAACGGCGCGGAGCAGGGCGGCCGCGGCCGCTTCGGCGCAATTGCTTATTTCGAGAGCGCTTCGAGACTCAGAGGCCGACCTCCCGCAACGCGTCCTGGACGAGCCTCGCTTCCGAACCGGTGCGCAGATCTTGCAGGACCTCGCAGAGGATAAGATCGCCAACCGGCAATTCCTCCCGCGGGCGCTCATGCCAGCGCGATCTTGGTCCACAACAGCCGCGCCTCGTGCTGCGGATCGTTCTGCACTCGCCACTCGGTGTCGATCGTCATTGTCGCCCGATCGGCCGCGGTATAGGAGGGCCAGTGCGGGATCGCGTTGTTGTCGGGCGTGCCGCTGCGGGCGAAGGCGGCCCAGGTGGCCGACTCCGCCGCAGCGATTGGCGGTGCTGCCGGCGAGTGGCCGGTGATGCGGGTCGCGGCGAGCGTGTCGAAGACGAACGGTACGTCGAGCGCGTGCTGCGCCATCAGCTTGCCGTCGAAAACCGGGGTCTGCCAGTTGAACGAGTACATATAGACGGGCGCCTTGCCCTTGGCCGCCTTGCGCTCGGCAAGCAATACCGAGCGCACCCAAAACCTCGCATCGGTGGTGATCTCGATCAGCAGCTCTGCCGGGTTCATCCCGGGATGCATACGGCGATAAAGTGCCAGCACCGCGTCGGTGTCGCCGCCCGCCACCTCGGCGACGCGCGTCTTCAGCTCGTCCTCACCGAGGGTGCGGCTCCACACGACGTCGTCGGGGGCGAGGAAGATCGCGTTCTCGTCCTTGGTGCCGCCGACCATGACCGGCACATCGTCCGACAAATCCGTCGCTGTGGGATCGAACGGGTGATGCGGCAGATCATGGCCCTCGACCACCGGCCCAAACCCGTAGCGGTCGAGCAACTTGAATGGTGCCGGCCCCAGCTTCTTTTGCGCCGGCTCGATCGCCGCGAGCAGGCGCTCGACCGGCAGCGCCTGCAGTTTGTCGAACTCGTTCGCAGTCAGCCCGACCTCGCCCAGGACTGCGTTGGCAAGCTTTGTCGCCCGTTCGTGTTCGGCCATGCGGATGCCCGCGCCGCTCATCACGATGGCGCGCTGGAAGAGCCCCTTCGCCGCCGGCATCGCCAAGAGGGCGCTGACTTTTCCGCCACCGCCCGATTGGCCAAAGATCGTCACCTTGCCGGGGTCACCACCAAAATTCGCGACATTCTCGCGGACCCATTCGAGTGCCGCGACGAGATCGAGCACCCCGGCATTGGCCGAATGGGCAAATTCCTCACCGCCGAGCTCCGCCAGGTCCAGAAATCCGAAAATGTTGAGGCGATGATTGACAGTTACGACGACGACATCGCCGCGGCGGGCGAGGTTGGTGCCGTCGGTGCGCGGGGTATTGGCCGATCCATAGGAGAAGCCGCCGCCGTGATACCACACCATGACTGGGCGCTTGCCCACGTCGAGGCCGGGGGTCCACAGGTTGAGCGTCAGGCAGTCTTCGCTGACCGGCACCTTGTCCGGCGTGCCCGACAGCGCCGACACTTCGGGTCGGCGTCGGCCGGCAAAGGCTTGCGGAGCATGTCCAGCCCAGTCGACGGCCTCGCGCACTCCGCTCCATGGCGCCGGCTTCTGCGGCGGCATGAACCGGTTCGCCCCGGCGGTCGAGGCGCCGTACGGGATCCCCTTGAATGCATTGATGCCATCGGCTGCAGCCCCGCGGATCTTGCCGGAGGCGGTGTCGACCACCGGATCGCTCGGCGCCGCCGCCCAGGCGTGTCGACGCGCGACAAGTATCGCCGCGCCGGTCAAGGCCGACTGAACGAGGAAGCGACGGCGGTCGAGGCGCAGCATTCTTGTCATGGCGTGATACCCTCCCTTTGCCGCCTCGGTTTACCCCTAATCGTCGTCACCACAAACCCGCCGCGACGACCCCCACGAAAATAATTAAGTGAGGTTTTGACAAATTGGCAGATTAATGCTATTTCATCAAACTGGCGATTTCGGTTAGGAGGGGATGGTGGATTGGTCGCGGGCAAACGTGCACTTGCGCCGTTGTGTTGATACAGCAGGTATACAGCGGGGCGGCTCGCTGTTCCCCGCTGTTCTTTGCTCCACCGAGCCGCCTGAACTCCAGGATTCCTGCGGCGAAGACGATGCCGCTCGCTGATAATTTCCTGCAGAAACAGCAAAAACAGCGGGATCGCGCTGGATCAGGCCTGCGCGAGCAGCGGTGAGCGAACCCGGCTTTGGCGCACTACCAACATGGCGATGACGAGCGTATTGGCGAGGCCGAAGGCGATGCCGGCGGCAAAAGCCGCGGCGTAGAAGCCGACGGCGTCATAAATTGCACCGGCGAGCCAGCCGCCGGCGGCCATGCCCATGCCGCTGCACAGCAGGAAGGTCGGGATGCGCCACGACGCCTCGCGCGCCGGGAAGAGCTCGCGGATCGCCACTGCATAGGCTGGAATCAGGCCGCTGAAGCCGAGACCGAAGGCCACCGCAACGACATAGAGGCCGGCCTCGTCCTGGGTCAGCAAGAAACCGGTCATCGCTGTTGCTTGGCAAACCGAGCCGGCGAGGATCGTGCGCAATCCGCCGATCTTGTCGGCGACGAAGCCCCAGACCTGGCGGCCGATAAAGGCGCAGGCGAGCAATGCCGACAGCATCGCCGCACCGCGGGTGATCGGGATGCCGGCGTCGCTGCAAAGCGCTACCAGGTGGCTTTGCGGCATCGCCATCGACACGCAGCACAGAAAGCCCGCGGCGCACAGCAGGATGAACACGGTCCGCGGCCTGAGGCCGAGGACCAGATCGCCGGCGCGCGGCTCTCGCCACTTTGGCCCGGCGGTCGTCGCCCTGGGCAATTTGCGGAAGACGAGGAAAGCGGCGGGCGGGATCACCGCCGCGGCAAATACGGCGTAAAGCTGCATCGTGTGCTGCCAGCCGATCCACTCGACCGCATAGCCAAAGACCGGCGCCCAAACCATCCCTGCCACAGCCTGCCCGCTGGCGACCAATCCCAATGCCGAGCCGCGCCGGCGATCGAACCAGCGGGACACATAGACGTAGAGCGGCGCGTTGATCCCGGAATTGCCGAGCAGTCCCATGAAAAGACCGTGGCCGAGGTAGAGATCGATGGGTTTGCCGAGGCTCGACAGCAAGAGGCCGGCGGCGATCATCAGCGCCCCGAACATCACCGTCCAGCGCACGCCGACGCGCTCGGCAATCTGGCCCATCACGATCCCGCCGGCCGCCGAGCCAAGCCAAGCGAGCGCGTAGCACAGCGCCGGCACCGAGCGGACGCCGCCCAGATCGGCGGCGATTGGCTTCAACGCGACGACCGTGATCGTCGGCGCGCCGAAGGAGACCGACAGGATACCGAGCGCCGTCACGGCAAGAACCCAGGAATACCGCGTCTCGACCGAGTCCGCCGTGGCGGCGGCCCGCCCGGCAACTGATGCAGTGGTCATGTCGAGACTATTTTGCCGACGCAGTGCCGCTCGGCGGGACGCAGGAACGCATCCCAGATCCTACACCGTCGCTCTTGCCTGGGCCGGAGTTAAATGAGACAGGGGCACGCAAGAGGTGAACATGACCCGATTGACCGATTTGCCGCCGGCGCAGGCACAACGCCTCGCCGAACTCGAGTGTCCCGATTTCGCGACGCGCCCGTGGGTGGGGGGGCCGGCCCTGCCGCAGCGTCGAGTGGCGATCGTGTCCTCGGCCGGCCTCGTCGTGCGCGGCGAGGACCCGTTCCGCGGGCGCGACGCCGATTATCGTGCGATCCCGGCCGACACGAAGCCGAAAGACCTGTTGATCAGCCATATCTCGATCAATTTCGACCGCACCGGGTTTCAGGAAGATTGGAATGTCGTCTTTCCGCTCGACCGGTTGAATGAGCTGGCCGCCGACGGCGTCATCGGCGAGGTCGCGCAAACCCACTATTCGTTCATGGGCGCTACCGATCCGGTGCTGATGGAGCCTCATGCGCGAGCGCTGGCCGGCCGGCTCAAGGGCGACCGGGTCGACACCGTCATCCTCCCTCCCGTTTGACCGCTCTGCACACGCGCCGTGAGCGCGCTAGGGCACTATCTGGAGGAAGAAGGTCTAGCGACGGTCGCGATAAGCCTGATCCGGCCGCAAACCGAGAGGACCCGGCCACCGCGCGCCCTCTGGGTGCCGTTCGAGCTGGGGCGGCCGTTTGGCCCGCCGAGCGACCCGGCGTTTCAAAAGCGGGTGATCCTCGCAGCATTGCAGCTGGTGGAGCGCCAGTCCGGGCCGGTGATCATCGAGGACTTTCCGGACGATGACGCGCGCGCCCGGCCCGATCCTGGTTGGCGACTGCCTTTCGACCATGCTGCAGTCGCCAATGGTTCCGCCGGGACGATTGCGAGCGAATTGGAAACCGAGATCGAGCTTTTGCGAGGCCGTCACGACCGGTGGGTTACAGAACGCGGTGGCAGCACCATAGGGTTGAGCGGGCTGTCGATTACGGATTGCGGCCGGCTCGTTGCCGGGCAGGTCCGCGGCGCGGCGTTGACAAGCCCGCGGGAGGGGTTCTCGCCCCCGTTGATGCTGCGCTTTGCCGTCGATGATCTGAAAGCCTATTACCTGGAGGCCGGTGCCGCGGGTTCGGCCAAGCCGTCGAGCCGCCAGCTTGGCGACTGGTTCTGGAATGCGACGGCGGCGGGTGCCGCCCTTCACGCCATACGGGCCGCTTGCCTGGTGGGCAGTGACGACCGCTTGAAGCTGATCGCCGGCAATTTCATGGTGCCAGCGGCGCGCGTGCTAGCACCGGGTTGAGCGGAGCGCAGACCGCCTCGCGCAGGGCCGCCCAGCGTGCGAGCTTCCCGGCGAAGCCGATGCGGGCATGCGCGGGGCTCGTCGAGGGCAGCGCCAGGTAGGCAAGGTTGGGGCGCCGCGGGAAGTGGCGGTCGTGGAGGCGTTGCGCCCCGGTGCCGTTGAAGGCGACGGCGCCGATCAGCGGATGCATGTCGAGCAGCCGGTCAATCGGGTTCGGACATTCCTGGCGGATCGAGGAATCGGCGCTGGCCTCGCGCTCACCGCTCTCGCACACATCCCACAGCGCGATCCGGCGGGCCGCGACAAAGGCCAGCTTTTCAGCGTAGCCAGAAGCGAGAACAGCGTCGAACAGCGCGAAGACGATCGGCCAGAACAGGTTTCGGGGATGGGCGTAGTATTCGCCGCGGCGGAGCGACTCTTCGCCGGGCAAAGTCCCGAGTACCAGAACCCGCGCCTGCTGATCGGCGATCGGCGGAAAGCTGCGCTTGATCACTCGGCGTAGCGGCCAAGGCGAACGGCCGTCTGTCCCTTGACGAGCCGCCGCGACGGCATGATCAGGACGCAATCGTCATAGGGCGTGCGCACTTCGCGCCCGTTATCGCGCCCGATCAATGTGCCCTTGTGCGGCAGCAGTTCCAGCCCGCGGAAATCCTGGACAAACTCGAAAGCTTCGCCGGTGATCGTGACGGCTTCGGTGACCCGGATGACGCGTTGTGCGGGGTGTGCGGCAAAATCAGGTCCGCCGAGGGCTGCTGCGTCATCGCCCGACAGGGTCCCGACGGCCATCAGAAACCGCAGCATCACATCGGTCGCGACCTCGGCGGCGCGGCGCTCCCAATGCTGTCCGGCTTCGATCAAGAGCGCGGTCTTGGTCGCGGCCGGATCGCCAAACCCGCCGTAATCGCGCATCCGTGGTCCGGCGGCGTGGCCGGCGTCGCACATGATCAGCTCGGGGATCCCGACCCGCCTCGCCAAGGCGAGCGATCGGTCGAGGGTACCGGCCAGCATCAGCGGTGCCGTCGCATACTGCATCGAGTGGATGTCGAGCAGGAAATCGGCGGAGTCGACGATGGGGCGCAGCGCTCGGGCGCGGGCGAGCTCGACCGACTGGCGCGCTCCGTCGAGAGTCGCCGCAGACCACAGCCGGTTGAAATCCTCGTCGACGAAACGCGAGGCGGTCGGCATCCGATGATCGAAGCTGTGGTAGGCGGCGACGTTGTCGAATGCCAAGGTCAGTTTACCCCGGCTTGGCCTCAGCTCGGCGCGAAACAGGCGATCGAGCGCAATAGCACCGCAGATCTCGTTGCCGTGGGTCAATGCGGTAACGAGCACGTGCGGTCCGGGTTGGCCACTCTCGAGAGAAGTGACGTAGTCGATCCCGGTATTCCCGGCTCGGTAGGGCTCGATGTCAGGTGGGCTCAGCTCAACTGCATAACTCGGCTCAGGCACGCAACGCTCCCCGATGGCAAAAGGCAGAATTCCATCTTGCACGCGATCGGCCGCCGCGTCACCCCGCAAGGGACGCGGCCAAGCCAGCGGAGCTTGCCCGCTTTGAGGAACGGTGCGTAAATTCGCCCGATGCGGCGCGCATCCGGCGTCGTGCGCAGCCAGCGACGAGCTTCACGGAATGAGCTTCAAGATCCCCGGTGTGCTGTGGCGCCGCGACCCTCAGGCGGCGGAGATGCCCCTGATCTTTGATTCGCCGCACAGCGGGACGAGCTACCCGGAGGATTTCCGATTCAGCTGTCCGTTCGACGTGCTGCGCACCGCCGAGGACACTCACGTCGACGAACTCTACAGTGCCGTACCTGCTTGTGGTGCAACATTGATCGGGGCGGTATTTCCCCGCAGCTACCTCGACCCGAATCGAGCCGTCGACGATCTCGATGCCGCGTTGATCGACGGAACATGGCCCTCGCCGCTCGCCCCCTCGCGCAGAACCCAGACGGGACTGGGGCTGGTACGTCGCGTCGCCAGGACCGGCGTTCCGATCTACGACCGCAAGCTCGGAGTCGACGAAGTTCTTGCCCGGCTCGAGCGCTGCCATACGCCTTACCACCGGGTTCTTGATGACGCTTGTCGGCATGCACACAGTAAATTCGGAGGTGTGTGGCATTTAAACTGCCATTCGATGCCGTCTAATCGTAGCGGCAAGAAGGGAGGGCACTGCGCCGACTTCGTGCTGGGCGATCGTGACGGCACGACCTGTGCGCCGGAATTCACCGAGTTTGTGGCGCAGGTGCTGCGCAGGCAAGGCTACACGGTCCGCGTCAACGAGGTCTACAAGGGCGTCGAGATCGTCAAGCGCCAGGGGCACCCGGCGATGCACCGGCACAGCCTGCAGATCGAGGTCGATCGCGCTCTCTACATGGATCAGAAGACGCTGGAGAAGAGCCCGGGCTTCGATCGCCTGCAGGCCGACATCACCGAAATGATCGTGGCGATCGAGGGCTTCGTGAAGGCGCGCCTGGAAGAGCGCAGGGGGTGATCAAAATCGCAGTGCTGCCTAGGTGCGATGTGGCCTCGTATATTACGTATTTTCAGCAATGCCATGGAGGAAGAAAGTCGTGGCGATCATTCCCAAGATCCTGCATCAGCACATCGACACCGCCTTCCCGGCGAATGTTTGTCTGGTCGCGAGCGTGCTGCCTAACGGGTTCGCCCAGATCAGCCCGCGCGGCAGCACGATGGTGTATGACAATACGCATATCGCGCTGTGGGAGCGTGGCAAAGGCTCGACCAATGAGAACCTGACCGACGGGACCAGGCTCACGGTCTATTTCCGCAAGCCGCAGCTGCGCGAGGAAGGCATACTGCCGAAGGGTGGCATCGCCCGATTTTATGGCCGGGCGAAGATCTACCGCTCGGGACCGGTCTACGAAGAGGTATGGCGTCGCCTGGTCCAGCCCGAAAAGGACCGTGATCCGCAGAAGCAGGGGCATGCGGTGCTGATCGAGATCGAGCGAGCCGAAGAGCTGGACGGCGCTCCCTTGAAGCTCGATTGACCGGGGGTGGCTCGGTTCTAGCTCAAACGCCGCCGATAGAGGGCGATGAGCCGCTCCCAATGCCGCTCCGCGGCCGGCTTGTCGTAGCACCAGCGTTGCGGGAACGCGAAGCCGTGATGGACCCCTGGGTAGAGCTCGATCTCACCCGGCGAGCCCGCCCGCAGAAACAGAGTGCGCAGCTCATCAACCATCGGCAGGGGCGCCAGCTCGTCGTGCTCGGCACAGGGAATGTAGAGTTCCCCCTTGACCTTGCCCAATGAGAGATGCGGGCTCTCCTCGGCGTCGCTGACGAGCCAGGTACCGTAAAACGAAGCGGCGGCGGCAATGCGCTCGGGATGGCGGGCCGCGGCTGCCAAGGCATAGGGGCCACTCATGCAATAGCCGTGACATCCGACTTGCCTCTGCTTCACCTCACTTTGCCGGTTGACAAAGTCCAACATCGCGGCAACGTCTTTCATGACCGGGGGAATAGTCATCTTGGTCCGGACCGCCCGCATGCGGTCGCGCTCGGCGCTGCCCTGTTCGAGCACACTCGGCCCGAATATCGTGTCGCGCCCAGCGCGATAATAGAGGTTGGGCAGAAGTACGTAATAACCGACGGTGGCGAGCCGGCGTGCCATGTCTCTCAGCTCTTCGCGGATGCCCGGGGCATCCATCAGCAAGAAAACTGCCGGGAACGGTGCCGCCCGCTCAGGACGGCAGACGAAGGTCTCCATCGCGCCATCCGCGGTCGCAATATCCAAAGTCTGCTCGATCATCGGGAAAATCCTTGCGACCGCCTATTGGCGCCGAGCGTCTTTCAATAAGCAAAGGTGGTTGCGGGGGTAGGATTTGAACCTACGACCTTCAGGTTATGAGCCCCGCAGCCCCAAAAAATTCAGAGGAGAATTCAAAAGCTTACGGTCGATGGGGCTCAGGATGTTGCATCCGTGTAGCGCGCTGCGGCGAACAATCGCTGCTCGACCGCCGCCATCGCGCGCTGGTGATCGGGACTTGGGAACAAGTGTCCATATCGATCCATCGTCATTTGCACCGAGCTATGGCCGGCAAACGTCATGACCTCTTTGACCGAGAATCCCTGCTCAATCCACAGGCTGACGGCAAAGTGCCGGAGATCGTGCCACCGCAGAGTGATACCCACCTCGCGGCAAAGTGGTTTGAAATGCCGCTTGAGAATATTTGCGTGCCCCTGAACCGTACCGCGCCTCGACGGGAACACAAGGTCGGAAGGCGATGGGGGGCAGGCAAGTTTCCACTGCTTCAGCACGTTGGTCACAAGTGGACCCAGCGGCACCGAACGGCGTCCGGCTGCTGATTTAGGATCGCCGAAGGCGTTGAACGCATCGGCCCGCTGCCTCACATGGATCAGGTGAGCGTTGAGATCGACGTCCCCCCAGCGCAGGCCCCGTAGTTCAGAAGCACGCAGGCCACAGAGCACCGATACGACAAGGGTTGGCTGGAAGCGCTCGGTTGCCGCCTCGATCAGGCGGCGCACCTCCTCTTTTTCCGGGACTCGGATGGTCTCGGGCACCCTCCCAGCGCGGATCACTCGCACTCCCTGGACAGGATTGTGCGTAATTAGGCCATCCTCCTGTGCTTGCGCGACGATGAGGCTCAATACGGACAGGACCTTCCGGGTCTGCGCTTCCGAACGGTGGCCAGCAAGAAGTCGGTCGCGAAAGTCGCCAACAGTCTTTCGGGTCAAGCGGGAGAGCTTCACCGAGCCCAAGCCGATGACGGGATCCAGGATGTGGAGCCGGAGCTTGCCCTCGTAATCGCGCAGGGTCGCACGTTCCATTCGTCGGTTCGATCGGTACCGAAGTTCACATCGCCCAAGCCATATGGTAGCGGCCGCGCTCACCGTGATCGCATCGCCGTCGTGAACATAAATGCCGCCTGCGACCTCGGCGCGAGCTGTCACCATAAAAGCGTCGGCCTCACGCTTGGTGGAGAACTGCCGGGCACGACGTCGGCCGTTTGCATCAGTAAAGTCAACCAGCCAGGCGCTGCGCCCGCTGGGTAGCCTGCGTTTCCGGATAGAAGCCATCTCACTCCTACCACCGCGGGAGTCGTCGAGCTCGACGTGTAAGCATCGACCCTACGTATCCTAGCATGAGGCCGATCCCGAAATACAGTAGGAACCTCACCTATTGTATCTACCTCCTTGCACCGCCCCGTAGACGCTGTTAAGTATGAAAAATGGCCGGACGAAAGCGCAACGCAGATCCAAGCCTTTTCACCACCGGCGAGCTTGCGATGGCAGTCAACCTCTCCCCTCGCAACGTCATTCTCCTGTGCGAGCGCGGGCAGTTACCGATTGCCTCGGGCGGCGGCGGGTCAGGCCAGCACCGGCTTCTGGACGTCTCGGGGCTTGCCAGGGCGGTCGTAATCGGCGCCTTCGCGAATGCTGGTCTCCCGATGTCAGAGGGCGTCAAGGTCGCAAACGCTATCTGGTCCAGCCGCTCGCGTCAGCTACCCCAAGCTCTTGCAAATTACATGTTTCAGCAAGAACTCACCTCTTCTGCGTTCACTAATCAACCGGGAGACATATTTGCGACGGTCTATGACGGTCGCCACCTAATTATTACTCAGGACGATACGACTATCCGATCCTATCCGAATTACATGGCAGATCAATCAAGCCAAACGCTCAAGAGATATTATATCGAACCTCAAATTGCTGGGTCGGCTGGTTTCTCAGACAAACAGAAGTTCTTCGATCATCTTCTTAAGCATGCCATGCTTCGAGTCAAAATCAATATTTCTCAGGGATTACGCCGAGCCGCACTGCAAATGCGGATAACCAAAATGATCTAATTTTTATCCGATTAAATACACATTTAGCTACACCAGGTGGTCCTTGCTGGAAGCATCGGAGATGAATGGGCCTGACGCCAACTATATCCTAGCCGACGACATCCTCCATGGCGCCCAGGAAATCGCGGAATTCGGGGGGTGGACCCGCCGGCAGGTTTACCATTTCGTAAGCAAACATGACTTGCCGGTGATTAGGATTGGGTCCGCTTTGTCAGCACGCAAGACCAGCATCTTGAAATGGATCGAGCAACGAGAGGGTGTTCGTCCCCCCACGGGAGAGAATCCGGGTCCCGCTGGCTTTCCTCCCCGGGATCGAGTGTAGGGCGCATGAGCCTCCTCAATACCGCATCTGGCACAGCTCCGAGAGCCCGAGACGCCCCGTTGAAGAACGCCGCGGGTCCCAACTCCGATCGTAAGAGGAATTTCCGACGCTGCTGGGTAGTGCCGGCCGCGAACGGACCTCACCGCCACTTGCAGGGGTCATCGTTCCGTAAGCGGGAGCTCCTTCTCGCGCTGACCTGCATCCTACTCGCTAAGGTCCGTGCGACCTTGCGTTCAAGAAGCCTCGTCGGCAGCGGTGCAACTGCCGCGTGGGGGCGAACTTGAACGCCGGGGCCAAATTCTCGTGTATCGGCCTTGCCGACGGCGGCTACCATGGCTGAACCTGATACCGATCCCGTCTTCAGTTTTTCCGCCGATGACGTATTCGCACGTCGCCAGCTCTATTGGGCCAATGGCTATCGGCCACTCGAGGTCTGGGGTCCGAATGAGAAGCTGGATGACCGCGGCCAGCCTCTGAAAAACCCCGGCAAGCAGCCCCGAGGCCTTAACTGGCAGCAACGCGCCAGCCGAAACCCGCCCGAAGCGGCGGTCGCCGCGCCAAATCTGCGCGCGCTCAACACTGGCGTGCTTTGTGGCCTGGTAGTCGCCCCTGACATCGATGTGCCACAACAGGAACTCGCCGATCGCATCGTCGACCTGTTCGAAAAACGCTGCGGCCTCACCCCGTTGGTGCGCATCGGCAAAGCGCCTAAGATACTGCTCTGTTACAAGGTCGATCACCCGTTCAGCAAAATCCAGACGCGTGAACTCCATCTGCCTGATGGCATGATGGTGAAGGTTGAGGTCTTGGCGCAAGGCCAGCAGTTCGTCGCCGATGGCATTCACCCGCAGACTGGCCAACCCTACTGCTGGACAAACGGTTCACCAGAGACGGTGTCCGTCAGCGAACTTCCCTTCGTCACCGAAGATCAGGTACGCGCCGCTGTCATGGAAGCGGAGCGCATCCTGCGCGAGGCTGGCGCCAAACCCAAGGAAAAGCCCAAAGGAGAACCTGGGCCCTCCAGAGGGACGAGCGATGATTTCTTCGAACAGGTCAAAAGAGCCGCGCTCGCCAATATAGCGGCATGGGTTCTAGATCTCTTCCCTCGGGCGAAGTTTCAACCCGGCACCGGCGCGTGGCGGGTGTCCTCCCGCGATCTTGGGCGCAATCGCGAGGAGGATCTGTCAATACACCCGCACGGGATCCAGGACTTCGGCGATGAAGAGGCGCTCACCCCGATAGATTTGGTCATGCAGTGCGGCCGTGCCGAGACTCCGCTTGAGGCCGCGTTGTGGCTTTGCGACAAGCTCAGCATTGATCCACAAACCTTGGGCTACATCGGCCGGACCAGGGACCCGCCGGCTCCTAATGGCGAGATACCGGATATTAGCGTACTCCGGCTCAACCGCCGCCCCCCGCCGCGTTTACCGCTGGATGTTCTTGGCGATGAATGGGCGGATTGGATAAGGAATGCCGCCGCAGCGGCCTCCTGTCCCGCGGACTATGTCGTGGCTCCCCTGCTTTCATTGGCGTCCGCCTTGATTGGAAACGCGCGCTGGCCACGCGGCGGCCCGGGCTGGGAGGAGCCGCCTCATCTTTGGATAGGCTCGGTGGGCGATAGCGGCGACGGCAAATCGCCCGGCGCGGATACCCTGTTCCGGCATGTGGTCCCCCGACTGGAAGAGAGCATGCGGATCGACTTCCCAGACCAGCTGCGCGAATGGCGCACCAAAGCGGAAATGGCTAAAGCGCAATTGGAGGCTTGGCAACATGACGTTCGCGACGCGCAGAAACACGGGAGGGCGCCCCCAATTGGACCGGAAGGCCTGGATGCTGTAGTGGAACCCGAACGACCAAGACTAATCCAAATCGATGTGACCCACGAAAAAGTAGCGTCGGTATTAGCCACAGCGTCACCTAAGGGCGTGCTGATGGTACGCGACGAGTTGGCAGGCTTCCTGATTGGCATGAATTCTTACAACAATGCCGCGCGGCCCTTTTGGCTAGAGGCCTATGGCGGCCGTCGGTATTTGGTCGAGCGCGTCAAGCTGGCCTTACCAATCGACGTGCCACACCTAGTCGTTGCCTGGTTCGGCACGATCCAGCCTGAGAGGCTGGCGCAGGTAATGAGCGACGCCGATGACGGCTTGCTGGCTCGCTTCAGCTGGGTTTGGCCAGATCCGGTACCGTTCGACATCGGAATGGACCCGTCGGACACGGAATTCGCCATCCGGGCGCTTGATCGGCTGCGTCTGTTGGAGATGCGGCGGGGTAACGACGGCAAACTGGCGCCGGTCGGGGTGCCTCTGTGTCCGGCCGCGCAGAGCCGGTTGGTGGAATTCGGGCGTCTGATGCAAAGACGCAAGGAGCTGACCGAAGGGCTATTGCGATCCACCTACGGCAAGGCCCGAGGTTTGGCGCTGCGGCAGGCTCTGGTTTTCGAATTCCTTTGGTGGTGTGCCCGCGACGGGATAGAGGCGCCACCGAGCAGCATCTCCGACGCGGCGATGAAAGCCGCGGTCCGGTGGGTATGCGACTACTCAATTCCGATGAGCAACCGAATCTATGGCGACGCCGCCTGCAGTAAGGCGGATCGGGACACCGCAACCCTAGCTCGCTGGATAGTGCAAGAACGGCCATCAGAGGTGCATGTGCGCACCCTTCAACGCGAAGTACGACTCCCAGGTCTGAGGGATGCGGCCGACATCCATGCCGCGTGCGCCGCCTTGGTCGACGCCGGCTGGCTAACGTCGACCGCCGGCAAAACCGGTTTCCAGCATCGACCGCGAGCTGCCTACGCAATTAACCAGCGTCTCTGGGACCACTTGCGATGACTCTTTCCCCAGAGCTCCTGGGTGACACTGTTGACACTGTTGACACTGTGGGGGAGGGAACGATTTCGAGGGGCCGCCCTTGACATCTGGATGCTCTTCCACAGCGTTAGAAACGTAGTCGGCGGGAAAAGGTCCGGCTTCCCGGCACAGTTTCAACAGTGTCAACAGTGTCAACAGTGTCAACAGTGTCAACAGTGTCAACAGTGTCACGCTAAGGGCGGTCCAGGGAAAGATTACCGCGAGCTATCTTCCCGCGCGGCGGTAGCGTGAGGTTTAGTGAATGGCCGAATTCGATCGGGAAGAGCTGAAAGCGGCATTCGAAGCTGGGAAGATCGCCGTCGCCGACGATAACATCAGGCGGCTGGATGGCCTTTTGCGGGCGCTCACACCGCGATACCGAGCTCGGAAGGCGGCGCGTGAGCAAGACTTGAATGGGCAGTTGACGAGATTAGAAGAGACTAAGAATTCGCTCGCAGGCCTACTGGAGACCGAAGCACTTTTATACGCCTTCGACGTAGAGGCGCCCCAGATTATTAGTCGGTTGCTGGGAACTGTCGAGCGCGGGATTGATTTCCTAAAACATGAAAAAGAACAGCGAAAAGTGCGCAGAGACGATTCGGAAACGATACTTTTTATGGGTCTGCGCGATGTCTATGTCAGACTTAGCGGCAAGACGGGCATCAGCGATGATGGGCCACTCCACCGGTTTGCAAAGATATGCACCAAACTCATCGATGAAAGCATTGTCCTGCCGCAGCCCCAATCATTGAGGAAAGCGCTAAAGCGGCGAGCAACACCACCTCCATATTTCCGTTAGAGCCTGACCCCAAAACCTGTTGTGTGAGGTGCCGCGTCGTTATTTCTGGTTACGGGGCTCACCGTGATGGTGAACGGCGATGTGGACGGAGGAGCACCGTCGGATCTATCGGCGGGAGGGCAGCGGCTATCCGAGCGATCTGAGGGATGCGGAGTGGGTGCGGCTGGCACCGCTGATCCCCGAGGTGTTGCCGGGTGGGCGACCGCGCAAGACCGATATGCGCGCGGCGATGAACGCCATCTTCTATTTGCTGCGCACTGGGTGGCCTTGGCGCTATCTGCCCGCAGACAGTTTTCCGCCCCGCTCGACCGTCTACAACATCTTTCGCAAGTTCCAACGTGAGGGCGTCTGGGAGGCGATCTGGGCCGAGCTCAAGCGGCGCGACGACCCGAGGGGCGTCGTCGTGCTGCCGCGCCGCTAGTCAAGCGCACCCTCTCCTATCCTGGTTCGGGCGAAACCGGCGTGTCGCCAAGGATTTCGAGAGCCTTGCCGAACCCTGGCCACCTTCGTGACCCTCGCCTCCATCCAGCTTGTCCTCAGGCGCCTGGCCAGGGCGCAGGTCGTGGGCTCAACAATACACGTTGACGGTAGCCAGCAAACGCGAGCGGTTCCTGCGGCCGAGGGGCGAGCGGCTGCTGTCGGTTCGGTCAACGGACCTTGGCCGGAGCGCCCGGCAATGACGAGGATGCGCCGATTGCGGACCTTCCCGCTCTTATCCCGGAACGGCGAGCTTCGACCCACAAACCTTCTGGTCGCAGAGGCTTTGGCGATGACGCTGTAAAAAAGGGCGGCCGCAGCCGCCCCCAAACCGATTGCACGGCCGCTACATTGGGCAGATCTTCCAGATCACCCCAGTACCGGGGATCTGGAGGAGCGGGCCATTGGCGGGCGGACCCACAAAGTGCGAGTCAGGGCCGAGGTCTCGCACTGCGCCATAATCGACGACGTAGGCGCACCCGTCCGGGCCGAACCGGACATTGAGCGGGCGGTTGAACCCATTGATGTTGGTCACGAACGCCTGATCCCCGGTGCTGTTGATGGCAAAGTTCTGGATCCTCAGAGCGAGCGGTGAACCCGGCACCTGATTGAAGTTGATCAGCTTGACCTCATGGCCGATTACCGGAGCGGGCGGGGTGGCATTCTCCGGAGAAAACCCGAAGTCCCCCTCGAGGCTATAAAGCACCGCACCCGGACGGACCGGATCACGGACAAAGGCATCGGGCACGAAATCGATGCCGGTGAACGAGGAGTCCGCTCCCTCGAGGGCCAAAGGCGATGTGATTTGTTGCGGTGGGAACGCGAGCACATCGGCGATGGGAATGTCTCCCGCCTTTTGAAGGTTTGCCAGGCACGTCTGCTGGTCGAATGGAGGCGGGCAAACATCGTCGTTTCGCCCGCCGATCGGGTTAAACACCGCCTGGCTCGACGGCACGAAGCCAAACCTATCCGGCCATCCGTGATAATCCGGGCTACCATCAGGGTTCTGGCGGCCTAGCTGCAGCATATCCGGCGCGTTGTTACTCGGTCGCGCGCCCCGCTCGTCTGCACCGTCCTCACCAACGAGGATACCTCCGGCCAAGGGATGATCGTCGGGCGGGAAACGGATGGCGTATCCGTTCCGATATCCCCACGAGAAGGCCTCGATCGCGTGTGTTGGGTCATTCAGTCGAGATCGCAGGATGGCGCCGTCGCAGACCCCTTGCCGAACCTGACCCGTGAACGAGTTAAAGAACGCGGGTATCGTCTTACCCTTCTGCTGAACGCCGAAGGGAGAATAGCCGCTCGTAGCTACCTCGGGAGGTCCAAAGCTCGAGACAAAGACGTTGTCGCTCAGCGTGATGTCCTGGCACGGGATATCGGACTGGTTCGCGCCGCTGCCATTGTCGAGACCAACGACCCCACTGTTTGTTGTGGAACCCTGCGACCAGTAGATCCACCCGCCTTTGAATGCCAGCTGCTCGGTCGGGTGGTCACCCGTGGGCAAGTCGGTGATAAACGGGGTGACTGCCCCGGTCATCGGGTTCACAGTGACGATGCGCGAGCTATTGTTGTTTCCGTTGTGCTGATGGGTCGATTGATTGGAATCGGTCGCGAAGAGCCGCCCTCCGGAGAGCCCATTGACGAACGCGATGTCGATCGCCGGACCCGATGGCTGGAACCCGCCCCCGCTGGACGTGGGTTTGCCCAGGGGTCCGCGGATCTTCGTGCCATTTTGATTGAATACGAGAATGTCCGGTGTGAAGGGGTTGTTGGTGGCGAATGTACCTCCGGGTTGAACCGATTCGTCGTTGCAAGCGCTCGGCAGGCCATGCCCGGACTCGAGCACAAACACCTGGAAGCTACTTGCGTTGCCGAGAAAGGCAATGCCGGTCGGCATATTTAGCCCCTTAGCGAATACCGACGCTGTAAACCCTGGGGGCAGATTAATAGACGGCGGAAGGGTCGGATCAAAAAATGCCGTGTTGTCCATGCACTGCGGAAGCGGTGTCGGATTTGCTACGGTCGTCGATGCTGCCCATGCAGGGCCGGGAAATGCCAGCAGAGGAGCAAAACTGCACGCCACGGCGACAGAAGATAAGCGTTTGAATTTCAAGGTGATTCTCCTCTCTCTTCCTATTGCTTGAGCAGGGGATCATTTGCATTGAATTGCGAAATTCGATTGTTCAGCTCGCAGGCGGGTCGCGAATGGACCAGCGCGGACGATTAAGCGCCCGAAAAACCACTGCACTTCCTCCCTTTTGAAAGCTTATTGACGAGGCTGGGTGAGCTTTGCCACGCTCTTCGAGACCGCGCCTCCTGGTGCGGGTCCCGCGGGCCGGTCGATCGCGTCAACGGAAAACGGAGTCATGCTTCGCGGTTGGGGTGATAGTGCCGAACAAGCCATTGGTCTCGCTATTGGGACCGGCCGTGAAATAAAGCGTATTTGAGTTGGAGTTTCTGCCGCCACCCAAGGTCAGTGTCCACAACCCGTCTATGACTATTGGGTTTCCCTTGTCCCCCCTGAGTGTGTCGAGGAAATGGTCGCCCGAGTCGAACACATTGATTTTGCCATTGCCGAAGTTGCCGATGACGATTTGGTCACTGAACCGACCAAAGGCGAATGACGCCCGAGCGACGCCCCACGGCGAATTGAGCGATCCGCGACTGGCGAAGCGTTGCAGCAGATGGCCGTTGGTATCGAAGACGTTGACAAAGCCATTCCCCGGACCCGCCACGTCGTCGTGTTTGGCGGCGTTCTGCTTGGCATAGGTCACGAACAGATCGCCATTGATATTCTGGATCCCAAAGGGCGCAAAACCGGTGGGGATACTCGGGTCGCTGAAGTCTCCTTCGATTTCTTGTTTCGTCGCGGCTCGAAAACCTATTGAGCCATTCGGGGCAAAGACGTCAATCGTGCCGGCGTTGAAATTGGTGGCAAATAGGAAGACGCCGTGTACATTAACGCCAGTCGTGAGACCTTTGTACACAGCGCCGCTACCGGAATTGTCGATGGCAACAACTGCCCGACTGGGGTCCGGAATGGTTCCCGCCCAGGCGGAGAGCGAGCCGTCCTCGGTGTCGAAAATGAAGCTGGCTGGAATATTCGTGCCGGGGACGAGAAACCCCGTGGTGGGGCTCGTGGTCGGGTTCCAGACGATGCCCGTCGGCGCGGCGGGCATTGGGAGCGAGGGATTGGTTTGGGTGGACGCGGGTTTGCACGCCGTACGGGGCACTGTATTATCCGGCAGAGGGATCGCCACCTGGAGCCCTACCTTCACCCCGGCACCGTCGTAAAGTGTCGAGCAACCCGAGGCATTGTCGGCGATCCAGAAGGGGCTGGCGGCCGGACTAAATGCCACGCCCCATGCATTTCGTAGAATTGGATCGGTATTCGGGGCTACGCCCGACAGATCGGCCGTCAAATTGGTGACTAGGTAGCGGTTTGACCGGTTGTCCCGATCCTCGTCATCGTCGGCACGGGCCCCGGTGCCAGCAATCACGCAGACCGCGATGAATGAGGCAGAGATGAGGACAAGCGTCATAATCTTCATCCTCCCATGGCAAGAGCGCCGGGTTGAACGATCGTTTCATTAACTTGGAGCGCGAGATTTCCCCGGTTGTGGGAGCGCGCGCGCCCAAGGACCACAGACTCGCAGAACCGAATTTTATTCCCCATCCCGGCGCCACAATACCCGCGTTCTCCAACTCGTTCACGGGTCAGGTTGGGTAACGGGTCTGCGAAAATTCAGGCCGATCTAGCCCGCGGACGGCGTTCTTCGACAGTTGGAAATTTAGGCGTCAGAGCATCTTTTTCATTGCAACGATGGCCAAGCAGAAGCACCTCAACGCCAGTCGTGTCGTCAAGTTACAAATTCCCAATGTTGCGGAAATACTTCTGCAATCCTACTGACATTTGGCCTGTCAGCGGCTTAGGCGACGAGCATTTTGTCAAGCAACACAATCGTAACGCGAAATCGGGTGGGACTGGAGAGTGAACTAGTGCTTAGAGTCATTCAGAGGATTCCGCTTGCGTCGCTGCCGGCAATCGAGCCAAAAGGCGGCTTCGCTCACCCACTGGCGCACGGTCTCACAGCCAATGTGTTCTGCCGTGGAAAATACATGCGCGGCGAATTGCTGATCCCAGCGTACGGCGAAGCCCCCGGCGGGCGGCGACCAAAGCTTGGTTGAGGTCGCCTCCTTCGAGGTGGACTTGGGCAAGGGCGATCTGCGCAACGGCGGTGGTCCAAGCGCGTTGACCGCGCGCAGGCACTTCCTTGAGCACCCTATCGAGAACCCGCGGGTTGTCCCAACTTCAGGTAGGCAGTCGAGCCATCGTTACTTGCATCACTTTAATTCGACCTCGCCATTTGAATAGCGATTGCCGCCGCCCGCCGACAAATTCGCGTGCCCCAGGCGCCGCCCCGGTTCTCCCCCTACGTGTCTAGGGGCGACTACCGCATGTCGCGACGAGCCCGTAAGTCTCGCGCCAACTCCGCCAGAACCCCGCTCCCGCTCCCCGATATGGGCGCGTGGGTCGCGCGTGCGCTTTCGTCGGCCATCGCTAACCACGCGGTAACCAAGATCGGGCAGGGTGTCGGGCATGCGCGACGATCCGGAGACCCAGCCCGAGGCGGCCGGAGCGGCTCGGGTTTATGCCCGGAATGGGGCAACTCCTGCCGAACGGCGCTGACCGGCCGAAACCCTTCCCGATTCCGGTCGTTGAGCTATCCGTGAATTAAGCGGGAATCCCCCTTCAGCGGTTCCAGCCAACCCGGCTATGCTCTAGCGCCCGCAGCAGGTTGCGCAACCCGCCCTCCGGCCGAGTCCGGCTAAATCGGACCGCGGCGGCAAGGATAGCAATGCTCTTGCCGCAGCGCAAAATGGCTATTGCAAAGTCGGCGCACGGGGCGGCCGGCAGGGGCCAACCGCCCGCGTCAGTCGCGAGCGCCGGTTGCTGCTGGCGTAGCCGCTATGAAGCTGGTGCTGGGCAGAGCTATGACGCGGCCCCCGCCGATGGCGTCCGAGCCTCTTGCCAAAGCGCGTGCGGCAGCGGCTTGCCGTTGGTCTCGGGCAGGAACGGCGCTGCCACCACCCCGAGGATGAAGAACAGCCCGACGATCGTCGCCGCCGGCCCGAAGCCACCGAAATAGGCGATTAGCGTGCCGGCGATCAGCGGCCCGAGGCAGGAGATGAACCGCGGTGCATTGAAGCAGAACGCCACCGCGGTTCCCCGCATCCGGGTCGGGAACAGCTCAGGCAGCCACACCGGCGCCCAGGCCCAGATGCCGAGCGTGAAGAAGCCGAAGATACCGACCAGAACCAGCAGCGGGACGAAGCCCCAACTGGCGCCCCAGAGATAGACGAGGGGGGTCAGGACGAGGCACATCGTATACCACAGCATCGCAGTCGGCTTGCGGCCAATTGCGTCGGCCAGAAAGCCCAGGCTGACGAACCCGAATGTGCCGCACACGCTGGTGATGAGTCCGGCCCAGCCTGCCCATGCCGGGCCCGAAAGCCCGGCTTTGGCGGCGACCCCAGCGACATAGGTCGGGATAAAGGTGCCGACCCCCCAAAACGCGAAGGTCACCGACAGCATCATCAGGAAGGCGAAGATCAGCGGCCGGCGCACCGAGCGATCGGAGAACAGATCGACCACGGTGAAGCGGGTCAGCGCCGCGTCGACGCCCTCGAGCACGGCGCCGCTCTGCCGCTGCGCGTGGGCAAAGCGGCGACGCTCGTTCGCTTCTTCCCAGCGCGGCGACTCAGGGATGTTGCGCCGAATCCACAATACCACCAAGGCCGGCAACACACCGATCAGATAGAGATAGCGCCAGGCGTGTGGGCCCTGCGTCCCCAACCAAGCCCCCAGACTGTCCGACGTGATCCCCAGCCAGACCAATGAGACGAGAATGCTGCCCAGCCCGAATCCGCCCTGCAGCAGCCCGCCGCCTTTGCCGCGCGCGTGGTCCGGCCACACCTCGGAAACGATCGAGGCGCCGGTCGCCCACTCCGAACCGATCGCCACCCCGACCAGAAAACGCAGCAC